>Ga0194115_10004362_pt1 | contig 15259 bp, 12 predicted proteins | sample TA2MahsurfametaG_3_FD_148656 | JGI IMG/M metagenome (GOLD analysis project Ga0194115, IMG submission 148656) | Freshwater microbial communities from Lake Tanganyika, Tanzania - TA2015002 Mahale S4 surface | ecosystem: Environmental > Aquatic > Freshwater > Lake | place: Tanzania: Lake...
CAGGTTCATAGGTACAAATGGCAATTATTAAGTTGGGAATATTCTGATCAACATCAATGGTAACAATACCACCATCATAATTAGAAAATATGGCGAGATTACCATTTTGGTTACAAATTGTTTGGCTCTTCGAATTAAAAATTGAAAGGAAGAAAATGATCGTTAAAGAGTATTTTAAAATTAATTTCATGTTAATAGTGACTTATATTCATTTCTTTATGTTGCATGGATCAATAATTTAATATAGCTTGAATGGCATCATTAACACGTTCAACATTGGTAAGCAAGACAGCCTCAAGCGTACTATTCAACGGAATTGCAGGTGTATCCTTCGACCCAACTATTGAAATAGCCGAATCCAAAAATTCAAAATTATCACGCTGTATTCTTCCCGCTAATCCCAACGAAAAAGAACACTCGATAGATTCTTCCGTAACAATTATAATTCTTCCGTGTTTTCTGCATAATGCATTCATGGCTTCGTGGTCTAAAGGATTAATGCTTCTAAGATCTAAAATTTCCACTTGTCCTGGGAAATTTTTTGCAGCTTCTAGAGTCCAATAAACTCCTCGACCGTATGTTATTACGCCTATTGATTTTCCTGATTGAATATGCTCTTCTTCTGCGTGTAAAACTGTTCTCGCTTTTCCAATTGGAATGATATAATCTTCGCTAGGTTCAATAGACATGGCACCTTCTGTTCCAGGTATTTTCGACCAATAAAGGCCTTTATGCTCCAAAATTACAACTGGATTTGGATCGTAAAAAGCCGCTTTCATCAATCCTTTCAAATCAGCTCCAGTAGAAGGGTAGACTACTTTAATTCCTCGAATATTGGCTAAAACGGATTCAACACTCGATGAGTGATAGGGTCCTCCTGAACCGTAAGCACCTATCGGAACTCGAATTACACAGCTAACAGGCCATTTTCCGTTCGATAAATAATAGGAGCGGGATACTTCTGTGAATAACTGGTTCAATCCAGGCCAAATATAATCCGCAAATTGAACCTCCACAAATGGTTTCAAACCAACTGCTGACATTCCAACGGTGGAACCTATAATAAATGCTTCTTGAATAGGTGTGTTGAAAACCCGGTTGTCTCCATAAGTTTGAGCCAAAGTTGCCGCTTCTCGGAAAACTCCACCAAGTCTGCCTCCAACATCCTGACCATAAAGAAGAGCCTCAGGATGTGCTTGCATGATTTCTCGAACAGCAAAAAGCGCGGAATCAACCATTACCGTTTTTTTCTTTCCCTTTGGCTCGCGCTCACCTTTTTCCTCTGTTATTGGTGTGGGTGCAAAGATAAAATCTATGCTGCTTTCGGGCGAAGGGTCCTCCGCATTCAAGGCACGATCGTAATCGGCATCTACTAATTTTTGAACATCTGCTTCTGTATTTATAAAGTATGACAACGGCGAACCTTGTGCCTCCAGTAATTTTTTCAATTTCGGATGGGGATCCTCTTTCGCATCCTCTTCCAGATCATCGCGATACCACTCCTTGCGAACACCTGATGTATGATGACCCAACAGAGGAACTTTTGCATGAATAATGAAAGGTCTTCTTTCTTTTCGAACAAGTTCGAATACCTCTTGAATGCAAGTATAGGATTCCGCAAAATCGCTTCCGTCAATACTTCTGACCTCGATTCCTTTAAATCCTTTTGCGTAATGAGAAATATCTTGAGCCCTCGTCTCCGCTGCATTAGCAGAGATGTCCCAATCGTTATCCTGAACTAAATAAACAATTGGAAATTTCTTCAAGGCGGCCATTTGAAACGCTTCAGAAACTTCTCCTTCAGTACAAGAAGCATCGCCGAGCGAACAGACAACCACAGGAGCCTCCTCCCATGATTTGTAATCAACTAATTTTTCTTTCTCCTTGTATTGTATTCCCATCGCAACACCGGTAGTTGGAATAGCTTGCATTCCGGTAGCCGAAGATTGATGCGGAATCTTAGGCATATCCTCCCTGTTCAATGAAGGATGACAATAATACGTTCTTCCACCAGAAAAAGGGTCATCTTTTTTCGCAAATAATTGAAGCATGAGCTCATAAGGAGTCATACCTATGCCAAGTAATATACTGTCGTCCCGATAGTATGGGGCAATCCAATCATGTGGTTTTAGTTGCATGCCAACGGCCAATTGAATGGCCTCGTGGCCACGAGATGTGGCATGTACGTATTTTGCGGTAATATCCTTATTGGCCTCAAATTTATCAGACATCGTTTTGGCTGTTAACATGAGACGATAGGCTCTCTTTAGTTCCTTTTCACTTATAATTCCCTTGTTTTTGGCCATTGTAGGTTTTAGGAGTCCAAAGATACAAATTCTATTTGACTGCCGGTTCGAGGAGTGTCAATGCGCCTGTATCTGCATCCATTTCAACTTCGACGCCAACGGGTAGCGTCCATTTATTAATAACATGCCCAATGGGAGAGCCGTAGCTCACAGGGATTTGTAATTCTGAAAAATGTTCGCGAATAACCTCGATAGTCGGCATAGATTCATCGGGTTTTTCTGCCAAGCACTTTGAGCACTGTCCGAAAATTATACCATTGATATGAGTGTAGCCGGTTGACAGCTTAAAATGAGTCAATAAGCGATCTATCACGTACGGCTCTTCGTTTGTTTCTTCAAGAAACAAAATTGAATTTTCTGGGAATTCAAAATACGGACTTCCAATCACCGCACTTAAAACGGAAAGATTTCCTCCAATTAGCCTCCCTCGAGCCTTTCCTCCATGAATGGTAACAAAGGTATTAACTGCCGATTGATCCAGTGGGAATGAATAATTTTCCCCAATGCATACAACACGCTTAAAAATATCTGTGGAGAATTCATTCCAAGAATTGACACCCACCAAGCCATGAAAAGTGATCAATCCCGTTTTAATGTAAATAGCAACGAGTAAACTTGTTATATCGCTAAAACCCATCAGAACTTTTGGATTAGATTGAATAATAGAATAATCGAGTTTATCAAGTAAACGAGCACATCCCCAACCACCTCGCATTGTAATAATTGCATCAACAGTCGGATCCGAGAAAAATGAGATAAGCTCAGAAGCCCGTTCCTCATCAGTTCCCGCTAAGTACCCTTTTTTTTTTGTCAATGTTTCACCAAGAACTACTAAAAATCCCATTTTCTTGAGAAGCTCCTCGAAACGAACAACATCCTGCGGGTCCCAAATAGCTCCTCCGGGTGCCGTAACCGCAATTTTATCTCCCTTTTCGAGTTTTTTAGGCTTAATTAATCGATCAGAAGATTTATATTGAGGTGCTTCCCCTGTGATTTCCGGAATCATTAAAGCACCAAGCCCAAAAAGTGAGCTCGCTTTTAAAAAATACCTCCTAGATGAAAAATCCATGCCTCAAAGGTAAGAAATGATGAATTGTAAATTAAATTTGTCATCTTTAAATTACGACATGTTAGGATTAAAAATGGCAACAGACCCGAGATGGGTTAACATCGTTGAAAAGAATATTGAAGAGATTTTAGTTGATCATGCATTTTGTGAGCAAAAAGCAGCTAGCAATGCCATTTCGATTATTGTTCAATATCCGCACTACACAGACTTAGTGCAAGCCATGACCACCATCTGTAAAGAAGAAATGGAACACTTTGATTTGGTTCACGCAAAGCTTTTGGAGCGAGACCTCACTTTAGGGTTCGAACGCAAAGATCCATACGTCAATGACCTCAGTGAATATCTGCGGCGCAGTAAAACGAACAGTACAACTGAAGGAATGTTTGTAAACAAAATGCTTTTCGCAGCGATGATTGAAGCGCGAAGCTGTGAGCGATTTAAAATTTTATCCGAGCAATTGCAAGACGAAGACCTTAAATCATTCTATCGTGGATTGATGGAGAGTGAAGCGAGGCATTACACAACCTTCTTAGGATTCGCGAGAAAATATGGTAAAGGAATTAACGTTGATAAATGTTGGCAGGAATTACTTGAATTCGAAGCTAAACTAATGGAAAAATATGGTAAAAATGAAACAATGCACGGTTAGTGACTTGTTATTTAGATAGCTCAGAAATGTACGATTACACCCGCTGAAACCATTTTTGTCATGGGAGCAGTGTTTTTTTCGAACACATTTGATAAGCCGTAATTTACATACAAGCTCACTTCATCGTAGCCTAAAATCGCAACAGCATGAGCTGCGAAAGGTCTGAAATTAAAATCACCTTTTGTGTTGGTCACATCGTTTCCTACTTTCGTGCGCCAACTTGAGCCTAGCCTTAATCCTCCTACCATTCCAACAGATAGGTGCCATGCTTTTTTTGGGTTTTTATTCGAACAAAATTCAAGGAGAAGTGGCGCCTGAATATATGCCGATCTCAAAGTACTTCGCTTGTATTCCGAATTCGATGAACTCGCGTATAAAATGGAGTCATTGTAGTTCAAATCGATTGTATTATTATTAAGTGTAAATCGGTTCCATTTGAATCCAAGCCCGGTGGTCACCCCAATGTAATTTTTATAAACTGGGAATCGTTTTTCAAGTACATTAAATTGTACTTCATAACTTTTTACGTAGTCGAATTTTAAATAAGAAGCATCCGTTTCATTCGTAAAACTTCCCGTTTCATTTAGCATGCCATTGGTGCCGTAACTGAGCCCCGACCAATACGATTTCGGTTTAGGAGTTTTTATTTTCTTGTGTGATTTGCGAGCGTGTTTGTGATCCGAATGATTTTCATCCTCGTGATCCATTCTTATTTCTTGGTCTATGATTACTTTACGTTTTCCGCCGTTGTCCCTCTTTGCGGATTTGTCTTTGTTTTCAATGATGACAATTTTCATATTTCCAAGTTTGATTTTCACGGAATCATCCTTGCTTGATTCATTTTCAATTTTTATATCAAAATCATCGGTAAATACCGAGTCCATTGACAATCCAAATCGTCTAATTTCTGAAATTCCCTCAAGATTGTAGAATGATTTTAGCGTTTCTTCAATTAATGAATCGAGATTGCCTTTCATTCCACCCAGTTCAAAAACTAAGGTGTCGTCGCCACTGATGTGAATTATTCTGTTTTCATTTTTTTGAGCATGGATAGTAATTGATGAAAAAACAATTGCCAAGGTTAGTGTAAGCAATTTAGTTAAAGCTTTTAAGTTCATAAAGTAAATTTTAATCACAACAAAGAGTCCAAAAATAAATTTATAGAAAGCGTAATAATCAATGAAGTTAGTGAATATAAAATTACCAAGAATTGTCAGTTTTATTTTTTTTGTTAAAGAAATTTAAAACATTATTCACTACTTTCGATACAAATACATTTTACATGACACTGAAGGAAACAATAGGCGCAGTTGAAAAATTCCATGACGCTTTTGGGATTGAGAATAATTATTCTCCAACTGTGAACTTATCAACGGAAGAAATTGCACTAAGACATCGTTTAATGCAAGAGGAGAATGATGAATATGAAGAGGCTGCAAAAAATGGTGACATAGTCGAAGTAGCAGACGCTTTGGGGGATCAATTGTATATTTTATGTGGCACTATTTTAAAACATGGACTTCAATTCAAAATAGAAGAGGTCTTCAATGAAATTCAACGCTCGAATATGAGTAAATTAGACGAGAATGGAAAGCCAATTTATCGTGAAGATGGTAAAATCATGAAGTCTAGCAATTATTTTAAACCAAATATTGAAAGGATACTTGCGAACGACTAGTTTTCCACTTTCAAACTTTCATTACTTTTTTTCTCTTATTTTAAATCTGCGAAATCATATGTTTATTTTCGTGGTTGAAACAAAGCAATGAAAGATATTTCAATTTACTTCACACCTTTAAAAGAATCGGGAGACTGGAACGATTTTCAGTTGGGTTCAATAATCGAGAAATACGATTCATCATTTCCATCCATAGAAAAAGATGCCATTGCAATTCTCTATATTCCAGAATTTAGAGGAAGTAAAATGATGAATATACACACCGATAGCTCTCGTTTTAGAAGTTGTTTGTATGGACTGAATAAAGGAATAAATTGGCATAAAAAAATTTATGACCTTGGGGATATTCTTCCGGGAAATGAGTTTAAGGATTCAGAACTAGCACTGAGAGAGGTCGTATTTGAATTAGTTAAGAATCGAGTCATACCAGTTATCATTGGTGGATCGCAGGATCTGACATTTTCCATTTACTTGGGATTTGAAAAACTTGAACAACTGGTAAATATTTGTACTGTTGATTATTCACTTGATCTTGGCGATCCCGAAAAAGACATCGAAGAACAAGGCTTTTTGGGCAAAATTCTATTTCGCCGCCCATGTTTTCTTTTCAATCATGCAAATATTGGTCTTCAAATTCCCTACACGAACGAGCGTGAATTGGGGCTCTTTGAAAAATTATATTTTGATGTTTGTCGCTTGGGAGAATTTAATGCCGACTTTAGATTAGCAGAACCACATCTCAGAAACGCCGACATTGTAAATATTGATTTTAATTCAATAAAGGCATCGGAAACAAATGACACTTCTGGCTTGCCGAATGGATTCTATGCCGAGCAGATTTGCCAAATATCAAAATATGCAGGGAATTCAGATAAATTAAATTGTTTCTCCCTGTTTAATTACCAAAATTTCAGCAAACTAGGAGATGAAATGATTGGTCAAATACTTTGGTATTTTGTGGATGGTGTTCAAACGAGAATTGGAGATTTCCCCTCGGTTAGCAGAAAAGAATATACAAAGTTTACGGTTGTATTGGATAATGCGGGTACTCATGAAATCATTTTTTTAAAGAGTAATAAATCTGCAAGATGGTGGATGGAAGTTCCATATCCGCCTCAAAAAGGAGCTAAGTACGAAAGACATTACTTTGTGCCTTGCGATAAAATTGATTACGAAAATGCGATGAACAACGAAATGCCAAATCTGTGGTGGAAAACTTATCAAAAACTTTCATAGATAAATTTGAGAATTATTTTCTATTTCAATTTTTATACATATTTTAGCGCGTTGTTTTGTTAACTCAAATTCAATTTAAAAAAAATATTAATGATAATTTTTACATCAAAACGTGAAACCAGGTATTAACAGTTAAATCAACAGTATGCGGTTAAAGTTTAAATTTTCAGTTTTGTTTTTTGCTTCAGTGATATATAATTCATGGGGGCAACAGGATAAGCTACTTACCCATTTTATGTATGACAAAATGAGTATTAATCCCGGCAAGACTGGAATGGATATTAGTAACGGTATCTGCGCTACAACGATGTATCGCAATCAATGGGATAAAGTGAACGGAGCACCGAATTCTGCGATTTTAAATGTTGAAGCTAACTTAGAAAAATTCTTTCCTGGCGGTATTGGAATTTCCTTTTATCACGATGCGATCGGTTTTGCCCGTCAAAATAGTGCTCTTCTAAATTACTCCTATCCTATATCATTGGGTAACTATGGATCTCTCGGTTTAGGGATAGGTGTTGGCCTCTTGAATTATGGAATGGATCCTGAATGGGTTCCTCCGACCTCAACGCCAGACAACTTTCTCCCGGATGGGTTTTCTGCAAATAATATTGACTTAAATTTTGGAGTGTATTTTCAAGGCAAGGACTTTTATGCAGGAGCGTCGTCTACACACCTCTCAGCGAGCCTTCTCGAAAATACGATTTCTAATGCGGCAAACACAATTCAGTCATATCAGACGGCAAGACATTATTACCTTATGGGGGGTAAAACTTTTGACGGAGTTCTCGGTGGTACAATCGATGCTCAATTGTTACTAAGAACTGATTTAGTGAAATTTTCAGGGGATATTAATGCACGTTATTTATATAATATTGGAAATAATAGCCAAGTTTATGGTGGTTTGACCGTTCGTACCTCGGATGCAATTGCAATCATGTTAGGTTACTCTCCGTTTTCAAATTTCACTTTTGGTTATTCCTATGATTTAACCGTGCTAAATAAATTAAATTCAATTTCTAGAGGCTCCCATGAAATAATGGTCAAATATTGTTTGTCACTGCCTGAGCCTCCGACGCAAAGTTCACGTCACCCTCGATGGTTGTAAAAATAAGTTAAATTGAATGTAACCATTTATGTTGTTACCACGTTACTATCGAAATTAAGTTTGTGAAGTGAGTTTAACTGGAGAATGAGATATTAAAATAAGACAAAATGAGAAAAATAGTTTTTATAGTATTATTATTGCCACTGATATATGCTTCGAAGTGTTCCACTGTTGAGGGTGAATTAGTTGGCGTAAGACCCCGGGCAACATTTTATCCAGAAGTTCTAGGGCCAGGTAAAGTTCCTTATGGTATGGTGTACATACCTACACAGGGCTATCAATCCGGCGGCCAAGATGACCAGGACATTATGGGACTGCACACAGCTCTTCGAAAAACGGTTTCAATTCAGGCGTTTTACATGGATGCCACTGAAATCTCTAATAATGAATACAGACAGTTTGTTCACTGGGTGAGAGATTCAATCGCGCGCGAAAAGTTATACCGAAGAAGCTATGGTGAAGATGCAGAGCGTTGGGTAAATGTGCCCGATGACTTTTTTAGAGAACCATACAGAACACTAATGGATATGGGATCGGATGTACAAGGCGGAAATACACCATTCCAAATTTTTAATGACTCCACGAATAACGCTGAATTTGATAAATCATTGATTTCCCTTCTCAATGGAAATGACAAAAAGTTAAAGTCTGGAAGAGTTATTAACGGTTTGGAGGCGAAGAAAGAGAAAACTAAGTTTAAAGAGTTTTATAGTACTGTTAAAAGAAAAGATGTACCCATTTCGGACGTTACAATTACCCCTGAAGAATTGCAATCCATATTTATGCAATATTCTGCTGATAAAAGAGTCATTGGTAAGAAGACCAAGGCGGGTGATTTTGATTACGAATCGAGCATCAAAAATTTCCCAATTAATCAAGGTGGACGAGTCGATAATCGCAAATATTTTACTTTAAATTGGGAGGAGAGAATTGACTACAATGACTTTGAAACCTCTGTTCTCCTCTCAGATATGTATTACAGCAGAGAGGAAAGATATAACAACCGAAAAGAGATAGATACGCGCTTACTATTCTACGACTATTATTGGATAGACTTTCAAGAGGCAGCTAAACGAGGCAAAATTTTAACCAGTTCCTACGACGCAAGAAATACATTCGCATACTCAAAATTACAGTCAGGAGATATAGATAATTCAACAGAAAATAATTTTTACAAACGATCGAAGCGTGAACCTTTAGGTAAAGATTACAAGCAAGACGACTTACATAGGTCAACATTGGATCCAACTGGAGAGTTTGTTTGGGTAGATACAACAACCTCTCAAAATAATCAGTGGAACAGCGAGCTTGGAGACGTAGATGCATCTTCGGGAACTGTAAATGCCGTGGACAGAAAAGCATATATGCTAAATGATTCCTCAAAACTTTATAAAACCTCCTTACGAAATCCAGGACAAGATTTGGATTTAGGTTATACAAATTCAAAGGGTCAGCACAATGCATTGCGCGGTCATACAGATAGAAGTAGGTTCATCATCAAGGAGCGCATAAATGTTTATCCAGATACCTTGTGTTGGGTGAGAGATTTTTCATATTCATTCAATGAACCAATGTCCCAGAACTATTTCTGGAATAATGCATACGACAATTATCCGGTTGTTGGAGTTACCTGGTCACAGGCAAAGGCATTTTCAGTTTGGAGAACGCAAATCTATCACACCTGGTTGCATGATCAAGGAGAGGTTTATGTGAATGACTTTAGGCTACCTACCGAATCTGAATGGGAAGGAGCTGCTCGGGGTAATTTGGACTTATCTCCATACCCATGGGGTGGTCCGTACATTAGAAACGCTGCTGGTTGTTTTATGGCAAACTTCAAACCAATGAGGGGCAGATATTTCGAGGACGGTGGCTTTCATACTGTGAAAGTTTACTCTTATAATCCCAACGCATTTGGATTATATTGTATGGCGGGGAATGTCGCTGAATGGTGTTCGAACACATTCGATGAGTCTATGTACGAATTTGCACACGATTTAAATTCCAATTATGACTATCAAGCGCTTGATGGAGACCATCGAGCAAAGAAGAAAAAAGTAATCAGAGGAGGGTCGTGGAAAGATATTGGATATTATCTACAAAATGGCGTCCGAACCTTTGAATATCAAGACTCAGCGAAGTCTTACATAGGTTTCAGAAATGTAATGACCCATTTAGGTCGAGGTGGTATCGACTTAGATAAGGAAAGTGGGGAGGAAATACAAACGGATATTCCAATGAAATAAGTGTAAATTATTAACTTTTAATATTAAGAAAATGAGTGGTAAAGGTGGTTTTTTCGGATCAAGAAAGTATAAATTATTTGTAAAGTATGTTTCAGGTTTTGGGGCATCGGTAGTAATTGTAGGAGCATTATTTAAAATAATGCACTGGCCAGGATGTGATGTAATGTTAATTCTGGGGCTACTGACTGAAGCTGGTATCTTTGCCTTCATCGCATTAGAACCTATGCAAGAAGAATTAAAATGGGAACGTGTATTTCCCGAATTGAATCTAGATGAAAAAGATGAAAATAACCGGCTTTTACCGCTACTTAAGAAAAGTGCTGGAGGTTCAGTTGCCGGCGAAATTGCCGATAAGTTAGATAAAGCAGGCATTGACAATGCGTTATTGACAAGATTAAAAGATAGCATGTCAAACCTTTCGGACAATGCACGATCTCTTGGGGCTGTGTCAACGGTTGCTGGTGCCACGGATGCATATGTCCAAAATCTCGAAAATGCTTCTTCGGGTTTAAATAAACTTACAGAACAGTATGCCCAATCCGCTAACGTTATTGCGGGTATAACAGCTGATGGTGGCGGAAACTTTGGCTCTGAAATGCAGCGGCTTGGTCAAAATCTCGCTGCTCTAAATAACGTTTACGAATTGCAATTGAATACTTCTCAAGAGTATCTGAATAGTCTTGCGAGTATGAATACGCTTCAGGAAAGCATTAAAAATATTATGACGGATTTAGCATCTACAGCCAAGGATACCCAGGCATACAGGGATAATATGGCTTTGTTATCACAAAACCTCGCAGATCTGAACAACGTGTATGGTAACATGTTGAAAGCAATGAGAGGTTAAGCGATCTTAATTTTAAGTTATTAATTTAAAAAATTAGAAATTATGGCAGGTGCTAAGGAAACGGTAAGACAGAAAATGATTGGGATGATGTACTTGGTACTTACAGCGCTTCTTGCGTTGAACGTATCAAAGCAAATTCTCGATGCATTTGTTGCGATTGAAGAAAACATCCAACGTTCTGCTCTTACACAGTTAGATAGAGGTGATGCAGCGAAATATGAATTAAAAACCTCGATGGCTGATGCATTAGCTCAAAAAACCCCTGGCATGCAACAAAAAGCGGAAAAAATTAAGAGGTATTTGAGTATCATAGAACTGATAGATAACGAGGCAGCTAAGGTAATCAAGGAAATTGACGATACGAAGTTAATGTTGTTGGAAAAAGCGGGCGAAGACGTTACAACAATCGCAAATAATGATGAGAAAGCAATTGTCTGGAAAATGTATGATGGTCGGCCGAAAACAGATGGTGGTGACCCTTTGCGTCCAGCGCGTTTGAATTTAATGGCAGTTGAGGCCAAAGACCAGTTCGATGTTCCGATGCACGAATTAGTGGGTGCTGATATCAAAGTTCTTGACGAAAGTAAGAAAGGAATTGTAATTTGGAAATTATACAACGATTTCAGAAAAAAAGTAGTGGAATTGGCTGGTTCATATCAAGAGGGCGAGAAGAAGTACTCTGTTAAGGTAAAAGATATCAATGATTGGGCAGATAACAAAGACTTGGACAAAAAGGTATCGGCAATGCTCAATGGAAATGGTAATGTTATAAACAAGGAGGATGTTCCGGCATTAATGGGTATTTATCAAGAATTGACGAAAAAAGAATTTGCGAAGCACCATGAGACTGAAGATGTACATTGGATAGGAAGAACATTTGACCATGCACCGATGGTTGGTGCACTAGCTTCTCTTTCTTCGCTACAGTTAGAAGTTTTGAGTGCAAGAGCCAAAGCAATTAATTTATTAAAAGGTAAAGTTACTACAGGTCAGTTTTCTTTCAATAAGGTAGTCGGTATGGCTTTTCCATCATCAGCGGTATTTAATCCTGGAGATGAATTCACAATGACAGTTTTTATGGGGGCATTCGACTCCGATAAACAGCCACAAGTAAAACCTGACCAAGGGACCTTTGTAGAGGCCAAAGACGGTAAAGCTACAATAAAATTGAGAGCGCCTCAACAGGGAGAAATGAAGTTGACAGGGCAAGTTGGTATAGCAGATAAAAGTGGTGATGTAAAATGGATGCCTTATGAAACGAAAATTCAAGTAGGTCAAAAGGCAGGTTCTATTTCTTTGCCAGATTTGAATGTTCTGTTTACGGAATGGGATAATTTCATGGTACCGGTTGCTTCTGGAATTGTGGGAGAACCAAGTTTAGCGGCCTCCGGTGCAATTTTAACCAGAGCAACAAAAAATGGGCAAAAAGGATTTAATGTTAAAGTAACTGTACCGAACAAAACCGCTACCTTTAGTTTATCCGGTAAAGATGCTGCCGGTAAGTCTGTAAGTTTTGGAACGTTTACTTATAAAACAAAAAAATTCCCTGATGGAAAATGTACTATTTCTACAATTTCGAGAACTAGTAATACGAGATTGAGAGTGAGTCTTGGACCTGAGTCTTTGTTTGGTGATATTTCCTTCAATGTCCTTGGAGGTTCAGTTACTGTAGGTAATGATATTTTTAATTTTAGTGGAGATGTTTTACCTGCTAATTTGTTGGCAAAAGCGAAACCTGGTAGAGATGTAGTCGTATTAATCGATTATAAAAGATCAGGAGGAGCAGTAAGAACACTTAAAACTGGTTTAACTGTTAAGCCTTAATTTAATAGACATGAGAACTTACATTTTATCCATTTCAATCGCTCTTGTTTCTTTTGGACAAGTGGAAGCACAGGGTGATCCTTCAAGAGGACCATACAATATCCTGCCTAATGGTGTAGTTGATGGCGTTTCAATCAAAGACGAAGTGCCAGTGAGAAGTGCGGTGGAATATGAGTTTGTTCGATCTTCAGATCAAGTTTGGACAAAACGTGTTTTTTCACGAATTGACAAAAGAGAAAGATTAAATCACGAAATTTTCTTTCCGGATGACAAATTTGAAGATTTATATGAAGCACCAAAGAATATTGGTGACATAGATAATCCGAAGTGGAATAAACATGCAGAAAGATGGTCGTTGTGGACAATAATTGTGCGTCACATTATGTTAGGGGATTTAACTGTGTATAGTCCCTATGATGAGTCATTTCCTTTGGTGGCAGACGGGTATAAATTTAAATATCCCGTTGTGAAAAATTCAAAAAATGATTATTTTACAAATCCTTCCTATCGGACTGCTATTCATGACAGAAAGATTGCGGCAGCATCCCCGCCTTCTTATTATGAATACGATGGACAATTCTCAACAACTCCACTTTATTTAAAAAAGACAAACCTACCATATCAGCAATGGCTAGATTCGCTAAAAAATGATCCATCTGATGAGTATGTTGACATTGATTTAAATAAAGATAAAATTAAAGAACTTTGGGACTTGGTGAAGCCAGGAGAAAGAATTCTTGACAAACGAATAGTTAAGTTCTTGTCCAGTGAATGTATTGTTGCTTACAATATTAAAGAAGATTGGTTTTTTGACAAGGAAAGATCAATGTTGGATAGACGAATAATAGCTATTGCGCCAGTGGTTCATGCGGAAACAGATTCATCTGATGGTTCTATAAAACAAGTTTTTTTCTATGTTAATGGTGAGCGATCGGCGATAGATGCTTCTGGAATACTAACTTCTTACAATGGAAACGTAGTTGAAAGAGAATTATTCTGGCTTTATTTTCCTGAATTGAGAAATGTCATCGTCAATTATTACGTATACAATGATCAAAATGATGCCCAATGGATGTCTTTTGACGATATGTTCTGGAAAAGAAGATTTAGCGCCCAGATTTACAAAGTTTCTAATAAATTCGACCAGGAAATTGAAGAATTCAAATTTGGAGTGGATGCCTTATATGAAGCTGAAAAAGCTAAAGAAAAAATTAGAGAATGGGAGATTAACGTCTGGGAGTATTGACTTTTGGAAATAAAATTGAAAAGCCCTGCACATGCGGGGCTTTTTTTTTAATTTCGCATGGTGAAGTGGATTGGAAATCGTATAAGTTTTAATGAATCAAAAGCGCGAACAACAATTGTAATTGAACCTCAACGCAATAGTATCGTGAATGCACTAATGGGGGCTTGGTTGGCTATGTGGTATGTAATTGGTGTGGTAATCTTATTATACTCACTAGATCACATCTACACTGAAAAAGAACAGATAATTCTTTGGGTTTTTTCCGTTTTTTGGGTTTATTATGCCTTTCGAGTTACAAAGTCCTATTTATGGTTAATGTTTGGAAAGGAATTAATAAAGATCGACGAAGTTGGAATGCATTACAAACGCTCAATCCGTAAATTTGGAAAGTCAACGCTATATTTATTTGGCAATATTCAAGACTTACAATTTGAAGTGCCGGAGGAGGGCTCGATTCAACGGGTTTGGGAATCTTCCCCTTGGATAAATGGAGGAGAACGGTTTACATTTAGCTATTTTGGTAAAATTGTAAAGTTTGGAAGAAAATTAGAACAAAAAGATTGTAATTTACTCTACAGCTTAGTGAGTAAAAGAATACAAGAAAGAAAAAAGAAATAATATGTACAGCAACATCCAATCATTCCTTTCTGAGGAGTTGAAGCAAATAGAGCAAAATGGACTTCTTAAAAGAGAGCGCATCATTACAACTCCACAGGGTGCAAATGTTAAAGTTAATACTGGTAAAGATGTGGTCATTATGTGCGCTAATAATTACCTGGGTCTTTCCTCTCATCCGGAAGTTATTGCAGCCGCAAAAGAAGCACTCGATACACATGGCTTTGGTATGTCCTCGGTCCGTTTTATTTGCGGAACACAAGATATTCACAAAATTTTAGAGGAAAAAATCGCTTCATTCTACGGAACAGAAGATACTATTTTATATGCTGCAGCATTTGATGCAAATGGCGGTGTATTTGAACCTCTTTTTTCAGAGCAAGATGCCATTATTTCGGATGAATTAAATCATGCGTCTATCATAGATGGTATTCG
>Ga0194115_10004365_pt1 | contig 15251 bp, 19 predicted proteins | sample TA2MahsurfametaG_3_FD_148656 | JGI IMG/M metagenome (GOLD analysis project Ga0194115, IMG submission 148656) | Freshwater microbial communities from Lake Tanganyika, Tanzania - TA2015002 Mahale S4 surface | ecosystem: Environmental > Aquatic > Freshwater > Lake | place: Tanzania: Lake...
CTTTGAGTTTATTATAGGCGATCTTGCTGACCAAAACTCGCTCCTTAGATGTTTAAAGACCACACAAGCTGTAGAAGTATATAATTTCGCAGCACAATCGTTTGTTGGTGAAAGTTGGAACACACCAGAACAAACCAGTGATATTACGGGGCTTGGTGTTCTCCGTATGCTGGAAGCAATTCGTGAATATGGAGAACCAGTAAAATTCTATCAAGCATCTTCATCTGAAATGTTTGGTCGTATGATAGAGAATCCAGCAAATGAGAACACTTCATTCTATCCCCGTTCTCCATATGGTGTTTCAAAGTTATATGGACATTGGATTACTAAAAATTATCGTGAAAGTTATAATATGTTCAATGTGTCCGGTATTCTGTTTAATCACGAAAGCGAACGCCGTGGGATTGAATTCGTTACTCGAAAGATTACCGATGGTGTAGCACGTATCGCACTAGGAATGCAAGATGTAATAGAATTAGGAAACCTTGACGCAGAGCGTGATTGGGGTTATGCTCCTGATTATGTAGAAGCCGCGTGGTTAATGATGCAACAAGATACACCAGATGATTATGTTGTTGCGACAGGTAATACAAACTCCATACGTAACTTTTTGACTGTTGCGTTTAAGGAAATCAATATCGGCGATTGGTCAAAGTACGTAGCTATTAATCCTAAATTTCTACGCCCTGCTGAAGTTGAGGTATTACGTGGAGATGCAACAAAAGCAAAACAAGTATTAGGCTGGACGCCCAAGACACCATTTGAAGTGTGGGTAGGTAAGATGGTTCATCACGATTATACAAAATTAAAGGGTTAATATATGTTAAAAGAAACCAAACCTCTATGCGTTGTTCGAGCGCCATGTGCTACCCGTTCTGGATACGGGGATATGAGCCGTGACATTATTCGTCATATTATTGAATATGATAAGTTTGATGTTAAGGTTATATCGGTAAATTGGGGGGAAACTCCAATGAATGCCTTGGATGAAAAAAATCCAAAAGATAAGATGATATTGGACCGTATTCTTAAAGGTCCATTAACTCGTCAACCAGAATTATTCATTACCATTACCATTCCATCAGAATTCGAAGTTATCGGAAAATATAATATTGGTATCACCGCTGGTATCGAAACCAGTATAGCGTCAGCTCAATGGATTGAAGCATGTAATCGTATGGATACTGTATTCACTATTTCTGAACATTCAAAGAATGTATTCCTTGCATCGCAGTTTGGTCGTCGAAGTTCGAACGGAGAAAATCTAGGTTCGCTTAAATTAGAAAAGCCTATCGAAGTATTACATAATTGTATTGACCAAGCTATTTTCAAACGGCTGGAGTCTGGGTCTGGTGTCCAAAGGACTGTAAGAGAGTCGCTAGAAAGTATTCCAGAAAAGTTCTGTTATTTATTTGTTGGACACTGGCTCCGTGGTGACTTCGGAGAAGACCGCAAGAATATTGGGTTCTTGGTTAAGATATTCTTAGAAACGTTTAAACAATCAAAGACAACCCCACCAGCCCTAATTCTAAAGACGAGTTGTGGTAATTTCTCTATTCTTGATAAGAAAGAAATTATCAAAAAGATTGAGCAAATCAAAAGTACGGTTCAATTATTAGAAGATCAGACATTGCCAAATATTTATGTATTGCATGGTGAATTAACTGATGATGAAATGAATTCCTTATATAATCACCCAAAGGTAAAGTCGCACATTAGTCTGACAAAGGGTGAAGGGTTTGGTCGCCCATTACTTGAAGCATCAATTAGTGGGAAGCCTGTGATTGCCTCTGGTTGGTCTGGTCATATGGACTTCTTGAATGTGGAAGACGCTGTATTGGTTGGTGGTCAACTAAAAGAAATTCATCCGAGTTCGGTATGGGATAATATTTTGATTAAGGAATCGTCGTGGTTCTACCCAGATGCACAGCAAGCCGCAAACGCTATGGCAGCGGTGTTTATGGATTATGAAACCTTCCATAAAAAAGCAAAGAAACTTGGAAAAGAAAATTCAAAGAAGTTTTCATATAAGGCTATTCAACAACGTACGTGGGAATTACTTGACAAATATGTTCCAAAATTCCCAAAGCAAGTACCGTTGACATTACCAAAATTAAAGAAGATTGAATTACCCAAACTTAAGAAAAGTGAATAATGCCGCTACGTAGTGAACGAAGATTTATTAGTCTAAGTAATGTTCAGTCTGGTATGATGATTCAATTCAATTATGCCAAGAAGTCAGGCGGTTCCGGTACCTATACGGTATTGGTGGTAGACCCCACTAGAAAGAACGAACGGGCAACCGAACCACAGCTTCACGGATTTATTATTCAAGAATTGACTGATGCTGAGTTAATTGACTTTTTCACTTCATTCCGTACGTCAATCAACTTTGATTATGAAGATAGACGAGCGAGTGTAGTTCAAGGATTAAACACGGATGAGGCATATGCTACATTCGCCGGGTCACAATATGTGAAAGACCGTTCATATCGTACATTTAATTTAAGTGGAATGTCTCAGGTCAGACAGATTTTACTGGGTTCGATTGAGGATTAATCTATTTATAGGTATACCCTTGACCGGTACCATAAATGCTAAAACCAAATACGGAGACACCGAAGAAGTATCCGATTTTGAATTTAGATGTGCTGACCGAAAAGAATACGTGGTGGGTTGTATGGGAATACATTTTTTCAGGTAAATTACGTCAACCAGAAGATATAGATAACAGCTGAGAGGTTATATGTCGGAAGAACAAATTTGTCCACAAGAGGATTGCGTACCAAAAGAAGAATTACCCTCTGTGATGGAAATGGCGAAGAATCTCGCCGCCGATGGTACGAAGATTATTAAAAATGCAATATTTGGTAATAAGACTCTCGTTGATGACGAACTCCGTGAACAGCGTTGGAGTATATGTCAACAGTGCCCGCGATTACAAAACGATAGATGTTTAGAGTGTGGATGTTTTATGAAAGTTAAAGTAGCTTTCCAGACATCAAAATGTCCACTAGAAAACTGGTAATTGTATGACAAAGAACTTTTTAATTGCAGGTAAAGTAGGAGATTTTATACATCAACTGTACGCTGCAAAGGCTATATGTGAACGTGACAAGGTAAAAGCCAAGTTGTATATGTATGGCGAAGGATGGGACCACGGAATTAAAAAGACTCATAGTGAATTAAAAGTTATATTAAAACAACAAGAATATGTTGATTCATTAAGCATCCTAACACAATATAAATTAAACGGACCCCAGACTAGTGTAGATAACACGCCTATAGTTGTTAACAAAAAACGAATACTCTCAGAGGGATACATCGACTTAGGTAGTTGGATTCGTTCAAACAAATTATACAATAAGTGCTTCTCTGAATTGTATGGTAACTACTTTAATTTTGACATTCCTAAAACCTATGCATGGTTAAAATATAATAAAGTAGAAAAATATCTTAAAGATAAGGTATTAATACATCAGAGAAATCATCTCCCAAGAATCAACAAACTGTTTCCATATGCAGATATTATAAAGGCATGTAAAGGAAATGCTGTGTTTATAGCAACTGACCAAGATGATTATGAAGCGTTTCCCTACAAAGACCAAATACCATTTTTACAAGTAAGTACACTCGTTGAATGGGTTACTGCAATCAATTCATGCAAAGCAATAATAACCAATTTATCGGCACCAGCAGCTATGGCTCATGCGTTAGATAAACCACGAATCATAGAATTGTCTCAGACGCCTGATATGGCACATTGTATTGGAGAGGAGAGACATTCTGATAATGTGTTTTGGTATTTTAATGAATATGTCAATAACTTAAAATATAGATTTTCTGATGCTCGTACTACCTTTGAGGGCGTCACGATAGATAGGAATATTTTGATACCTGGAGTCGATTTCTAAATGAAAGTTTTATATAGAATATCTGATGGGTCGTATCCAAAGGAACGATTCCCACAAGCAACAAAACGACACTGCATAGAAAACTTTCTACAGCATTTCCCCGCCGAAGAGGTTGTTATATTTGCTGATAATGTACGCGATGACTCGTATGAATGGATTAGTCAACTTGGATGTGAAACTTACCGTACAAACGGAGGAAGTAGTGCAGCGGGGTTTCGTGTCGTGTTTGAGGAAGCTCTTAAATTTGATGATACTGAACTAGTATATTTTGTTGAAGATGATTATTTACATCTTCCGAATTCACGAACGGTATTATTAGAAGGACTCAGTAGAGTACACTATGTGTCTTTGTATGACCATTTAGACAAATACATGTTACCCGCCTACGGTGGAAACCCGTATATTGGTGATGACTGTGCCGAAGAAACTAAAGTATTCGTAACAAACCACACCCATTGGAAGTTGACCAACAGTACTACAATGACATTTGCTTCTAGTGTTAAAGTATTACGGGAAGATGCGGACATTTGGCGTACACATTCCACTGGAACGTGTCCCCGTGATTTTGATGCGTTTATATCCGTGAGAGAAAAGGGAAGAACCCTCGCTACACCGTTGCCTGGATACAGTACACACTGTGACTCACAATTCCCTACTCCGTTGATTGATTGGAGTGTGGTATGAGTATTGAATTAACCGACGAAATATTATCTACCATAGATTTAACCTTATTGGGAAATTGTGTGGTAGAACAAGAGTTTCGTAACTATTTTCTTGATATACCAGGAAAAGAACATTATACTGTGCTAGCTTATTTTAGTACGCAGTTTAACAACACCACGTTATTAGATATAGGAACATACAAAGGATGTTCTGCATTAGCTCTATCGTACAACTCTAATAATATAGTTCATTCGTTTGATGTGGGTAACTTTACCAATCTTCGTGAAACACCAAAAAATATTAAGTTTCACATTGGATACGCTACATCAGAAGAGTATACCGACCTTATTACCGATAGTCCGTTTATTATTTTAGATACTGTTCACGATGGTACATTTGAACGTCAATTACATTCACATTTACAAAATATAAAATGGAATGGTATGTTATTATTAGATGATATTAATTTGAATGATGCGATGCGAGAGTATTGGGCGTCAATCAAAGAAACTAAATTTGATATTTCACCATTCGGTCATTGGTCTGGTACTGGATTGGTATACTTTGGAGACACCGCATGAACCTGCAAGAGTACATTCAATCCGGTGGAAGAACAGCATTTCATAAATTTGATAGAACCTTTATTGCTGCACAAATACCAACCGCATTCGAAATAATAGAAGAATTAATACAAGAAGTAAAGCCAGAGAAAATTCTAGAGATTGGTACCGCTGAAGGTGGATTGACATCGTTTATAAACTATGTTGGTAAACTATCCAATCAAAAGTTTAAAATGATAAGTACTGATATAATTGAACGACCGCAATACCAAGATATTCGTAATGAAGAAGTAACTCTGTTGGTAGAAGATATTTTTAATTGGAATAATGATACGGTCAAGAATCCACTTGTACTTGAATTTTTATCAGGTCCATCTAGAAAAATTATTTTCTGTGACGGTGGAAATAAAGCAAGGGAGTTTCGTATATTGTCAACATATTTAAATCCAGGTGATTTTATTCTTGCGCATGATTATATTGATAATAAGGAAAACTTTCACGCAAACTTTTTTGATAAAATTTGGAATTGGATGGAGATATCTGAATCTGACATTTTAGCGACGTGTGAAACATATAATCTTGCAGATTATAAAAAAGAAACATTTTCCAATGTTGTGTGGGTATGTAAAGAAAAGAAACCACACAAGTATGCAAAGGAAGATTATATAACAACACAACCAGTTAGTTCAGTTTGGGCAAACCATGCAAATGTTGGGATACTAAATCTATATAAAGATTATATTTCTGGTAGTGTATTGGATATCGGATGTAATCATGGGGCATCTGGAACGTATTGGATTCTTACAAACCCATCAGTGACATCTGTTACTGGACTAGATTTTCAAGAACAAGTAAAGTCTGTATTTCTTGATGTGATGTATTCTAGTGGTGCACATATACCATATGAATTTGTTGCGGCAGATTTTACTAAACCAACCAAATTTTCAGCAAAGTATGATACTATGGTTAGTTTTCACGTACTAGAACATATTTGGTCAGATGATGTTTCTATATTTGCAAAAAATATATATGATAATTTAAAAGACGGAGCATATTTTATTATCAGTATACCATACAAAGATTTTTATAATGATCCACACCACGTAGTGACATATGACGAAATATCTTTACGAAATGTATTCGAATTAGTGGGATTCAGTACGATTGAGTGTTTGAAGGATGACCGTTGGCCATACGAAAAGAACTTATTGACGGCGGTATTTAAAAAATGATAAATACAGTAATCAATTATTGTACCACAGACAAGCGATTCATTCAACGTAATATTGAAGAGTGTCTTAAATTTTCTGATAAAGTTATAGTTCCTATATGCGACCATTTTTTTGATGGTACTCTAGAAAATTACGCACTGATTGAAGACCATGTTAATTTATTTGCGAAGGAACCAAGAATTTATTTTCTTCAATATCAATGGGATCACAATAAAAATGCAAAATTTCATCACAATATGTCTAGATGGATAGGATTACAATTCACAGAATCGGATTATGTATTATTTTTAGATGCCGATGAAATACTAGAAGGCGATGTAGTAAAACAATATTTACAAAGTGATGAATACAAAAAATATCACGTGATGTCTTTTAGATGCTATTGGTATTTTAGAGAGCCTATTCATCAGGCAATACCAACTGAAATGGCTGGAGTTTTATATAAACGGGATATATGTAACGAACAGATGATATTCCATCAACAAGAACGATGGGCATATAGAGATTATATAAGATACCTTGACATTCAAGAAGATATCACTTATAATAATATAGTAATGTGTCACCATTATTCATGGGTTCGTACCAAAGAAGAAATGTTAAAAAAGATATCTGCTTGGGCACATTCAACCGATACTCCAACCGGAGATGGTACCACAACAAATTGGATTCAATTGGTAGAAAATGAATTCAGCGGTCCATTTAAAGGTAAAGATTTTATTCACAATTATACATTTCAAACAGTAGAAAACAAACTAGATACAGGAGATAGGTTATGAGTCAACGCAAATATTTACCAACATTATCAGAATTAATAGACCGACTTTCAATTGTACAACTGAAAGAAGTATTCATTATAGAACACAAGTCTGAGTACGCCCAAGAAATTAAGGATTTGGTGCATGATATTGATATGGAATTGAAGGCGAATAATATCACGGGTATCACAGGTGAAACTATCCGTTCTATTATCGTATTGTCACAAATGAATCTTCATATTTGGCATAACGAATCTGCATATCGTCGTGGTGTAAAGGACGGTTCAACTGAAACTCGTCTTGAACTCACCCATGGACTAAATGGGATTCGTAATGCTGCAAAGAACAAGATTCAAGAAAAGTTCGGTGGTCGTCAAGATTATAAAATTGACTGTCTCGCAGCAGAATTCCAAGATTGGGAGATTAGCTGGTAATGTCCAGGTTTTTGTACCAGATGCACGTGATGTGGTACGAGGTAGAGATGGTTCCAGAAACATTGGATTCTCTATCTCGGGCACTTCAATACGCTCAGATTCCAGTAGATATTACGGTATGCTTTAATAAGCAAACATTCTTGGAACAACCTATCGTTGATAATATTAATGAAAAATTTGATATTATAGCCAACCATCCAGTATTAGAAAATGCTACCATAGTAGAAAAAACCAACGAAGATGGATTTTTCAATGTTGGTGATTGGAGAAGAGAAGTATGCACCACGGAGGGATATACAATTTGGGGAGAAAGTGATACATTGGTTCCAAATATTTACTTCCCTCTCATTGAACAAATTTGGGGTATCCGTGACCAACTTAATAATCCACACGTATTGAGCCTAGCATCCCGAAAGATGTGGGATACATCGTGGTTATCTGTAGAACATCCCGCCGTTCGCAATTACAATGTATTTTCAAACGGTAAGAGTGATGCTGTTCGTCCACTAGGACATGACCATTATATTACCCAAGAAGAATTAGATATGTTTAACACCCAGTATGCTGATGATGTTGGGGTTACTATTGTTAACCCTCCAAAGTTAGATGGGTCGATGCTCGCACTGCACCCGAATGTTCCTCAGTTAATTAGTGATGATGTGCCTATGGTCGGTGAAGATTTCTGTGCACAATTAGCACTAACAGTATTAAAGATTCCTCAATATCACATCGGAAATATTATTAAAGGTCATAACTATCATCACCCGAATAAACGAGTTAATACATTAGCAAACAGAAACGAACACGGTGAAGTTATTCGTGGTGGTACATTGTTTGACCAAATCAAAACACAATCGCAAGTGGCACGTGATGCATTTATAGGAGTATTACTCCGTGGCTAAAACATTAGCGGTTATATTAAATCATAATAGAAAGGATTACACCGATAGATTGTATCGGTCACTCAAGCCATATGAATCATCTGATAACTATGACCTAATCGTATTTGATAATGGGTCTACGCAAGACAATGAAATATCCGAGTATACCACCTTCCGTTCAGAAGAAAACACATATTACGGTGGTGGACTGAATATTATATTTTCTGTAATGCTGGAGAATACTCAGTATGATTCATTGATGGTATTCAATAATGATGTGATTGTACACCCATATAGATTTATCAGCACGTTCCGTGAACGGCTGTTTAATGAAAATTATCATATACTTTCTCCGTCTGTACTCCAACCAGAAGAAGGGCAATGTTTCTGGCCACAAATGCATAATTGGGGATCATCGTCTACTCGTCAAGTAAAGTGGGTAGACTTTATGTGTCCAATGATTAAGCGAGAACTCGTAGAAGAGATTCGTGAATATGGTCCAGAAATGATTTACGGATGGGGACAAGATGTTTATTCTGGTATTGTGTGTGAACAAAAGGGATGGAAGGTCGGAGTACTTGACGTATTGACAGTTATCCATCTTTCTGCGCAAACATATAAAGATGCAAAGAGCGATATTAATCACTCTGAATATTCTAATAGAGCTACACGAGGTATGCACGACTTCTTCAATCGTGTCAATCTAATACATAAAATGAGTGAATTCCGTTCATGGGGAATGAACTATAAATATCAAGAGGTTAATGTATGAACGAATTATACAAAGAGATTACTAAATGCAGACTTTGTAAGAGAGATGAACTGACCAGTATTCTTCATCTTGGAGAAATGAAACTATCGGGAGTATTCCCACGACCAACCGATGATATTGGTGGCGGACCATTAGAACTGGTATACTGTCAGCAATGCTCACTGGTACAGTTACGTCATTCATACAATCCAACTGAGATGTATGGAATGAATTATGGATACAAGTCCAGTTTGAATCGGTCAATGCTAGTACATTTGTACAATAAAATAAAGCAACTTGAACATACTGCAAAGTTAAAACCCAATGACCTCGTACTGGATATTGGTAGTAATGACGGGTCTACATTGGGATTCTATAATCCTTCCGCTAAGTTAGTGGGTATAGACCCCACGGGTGTTAAGTTTGCTAGTTCATATCGGTCAGACATTAAGTTAATTACAGATTTCTTCACCGCTGAGAAGTTCCAGAAACACTTTGGTAACCAAAAGGCGATGATTATTACCTCTATCGCAATGATGTATGATTTAGAAGACCCCGTTGTATTTTTCAAAGATATCAAGAAGGTGCTTCACCCACAAGGTATTTGGCATATCGAACAGAGTTATCTCCCATTGATGTTACAGCAGAACGCATACGATACTGTATGCCATGAACACATTGAATACTATTCGTTGAAGCAAATTGAAATTATGGCATCAATGGCAGACCTAAAGATTATTGACGCCGGTACAAATGATATTAACGGTGGTAGTTTCTATGTAACAATGGCACATCGTGCTAACACTAACTTTGCAGGAACTGTGCCTGCCTGGATGTCTGCAATGGAAGCTAAAGCAGATTTAACCAATCCTATGACATATACAAATTTTAATGAATCAATTAACCAAACAGCTGTTGAACTTCGTAACTTGTTAAGTACTCTTAAGGCTGAGGGGAAAAAGGTGTATGGGTATGGAGCATCTACTAAGGGAAACATCTTACTACAACATTGTAAGTTGACAGTAGATGATATTATTGCATTTGCCGAAGTTAACCCAGATAAATACGGATGTGTCACGCCGGGAACAAATATTCCGATTATTTCTGAAGCAGAGGCTCGGGCAAACAATCCAGATTACTTTATTGTTCTCCCTTGGCATTTTAGAAATAATGTCATTGAACGTGAACGAGAGTTCTTATTGAATGGTGGTAAATTAATTTTCCCACTTCCACATGTAGAAGTCGTGGATAGTTCGGTACTCAAAGGTGTCTAAGATTCTTTTTATTCCTCATGGATTTATCGGTGACCGTTTACTAACTACGTCAGCGATGGCGGTCACCAAGCGATACAACCCAGACGCAGAACTGTATCTTTATCTCACACCAGACTTTTGGTATATGGATGATGTGTTAATGTCCACTGGTGTAGTATCTGGGATTATCAAAAATAAAGAAGAAATCAACTCTGGATGGGATAATGTACTACAAATGCCGCACTGTGAGTTTGGTACTAATCCAGTTCGTGTATATTGTGAATCATTTATTGATGGATTACCGATGAACACAGATTTAACTCCTGCATTTGTAGATGTATCAACATTACGAATTCGTCAAAAAGAAGCCATACCAACTGTACCCTATATCACTTATCAGATTGACTGGCAGAGCCGTACTAGTTTAAACGTAACTAAGGTCATAGATGCGTTGGTACGACAAGGTATCAAATGTAAGCCAGTTGGTAAAGTAGGTCACCAAAGTAATTCTGCTCCAGTCAATAGTGATGAATTCTTACTACAAGACGAAGAACGTCGATTGACATTTAATGAAACGATGAAGTTGATTGCGGAGGCTGAACTCCATTTGTGTATGAACGGAGGCACTGCAATGTTTGCTGGATATGTGAGTACCCGATGTGCTATGACCACGGACTGGTTTTATATTCGCCACAATCCGCAAAACTTGGATTCTTACGCCTTCCTTAATTATATGAAGCAAACCCCACGGGATATGAGTGGAAATCCAATACATCATATGTTTCATCCGTTGATTACGGAAGATGATGTTATTAAGGAAACCCTTAACCTGTTAGAGGGCGTACGAGGGGTACGAAAGCTTCCCCCAAATCTGGTAAAGTATCCAGACTTGATTCAGTACTTCGCATCAAATAGTAGTATTCCTCCATTCGTAGATTAATATGAAACTCTTTTATAGAATATCAGAATCCACCAATTCTGAGCACGCTGGGGTTCGTACTTGGCAAGTCAAGTTACCAAATGCTACAAAGCAGAACTGCTTATTAAATACGTTGGAATCGTTCCCAACCGCAGATATTACGGTGTTTGTGGACTCAATTACAGACTCGACATGGGAATGGTTACATACATTACCTCGTATTACTATTAAAAAGATTAATGAAGGGTCTGATGCCAAATCTATGCGAGTTTTGTTACGAGAAGCGACATCACTGGATAACGAAGATGAAGTGGTTCTGTTCCAAGAAGATGACTATTTGTATTTATCCCAGGCTGAGCCAGAACATAAGATTATCGACGTGCTACAATACGTGGATTATGCTACAGGATACTTACACCCCGATAAGTTCTGGCATCCGAGTCGTGGTGGAAACCCATATACTCCAGCTGATAATATATCAGAAACAACACAAATTATAAAAACCTCTGACCAGTTTTGGATGATTACCAACTCCACCACCAACACGTTTGCTACCACTGTCAAAACAATTAAGGAAGATTTGGACATATGGATGTGGGGAACAGAAGATTTAATCAATACCAAAGACTTTGCTATTTTCCTTAAACTCCGTGAGAAGGGCCGAGCGTTGGTTCAACCGATTCCTTCTCTCGCTACGCATTGTCTTAAAGGGTATGAGGCACCTACGGTTGGACTATCTATTAATTCATGGGAAGAGATTCACCTATTGACATCTTAAGATTGTAGTTTTATATTTATATGTAAACCTTTTTATGGAATTTATATGAGTCAAATTGTATTAATTACTGGCGTTGCTGGATTGATTGGTTCGCGTATGGCGGATTGGATTATAGAAAACCAATCGGATACCAAAGTTATCGGTATTGATGATTTAAGTGGTGGATATCAAGAAAATATAAACCCAAATGTAATTTTTTATAAGATGGATTTGGGTAAAGAATCTGCGGATTTCATATTTGAACACTATAAGCCTGATATTGTATATCACTTTGCGGCTTATGCAGCAGAAGCATTGTCTCCATTTATTCGTCAATACAACTATGTCAACAACCTTGTGGCTACCGCAGGGATTGTAAACAACTGTATCAAGTATGGGGTAAGGCGATTAGTCTTTACCTCGTCGATGGGTGTCTATGGGTTCGGAGCAAACCAACCTCCGTTCCACGAAGATATGGCACGGGTACCAATTGACCCATATGGAATTGCTAAGGCATCATGTGAACAAGATATTGAAATAGCAGCGGTTCAGCATGGACTGGATTATTGTATCATTCGTCCACATAACGTATATGGTGCTAAACAAAATATCTGGGACAGTTACCGTAATGTCTTAGGTATTTGGATGTATAAGCATTTAACTGGACAACCTCTCACCATCTTTGGTGACGGACAACAAACCCGTGCATTCAGTTACATTGATGATTCTCTTGAACCACTCTGGAAGGCTGGAACTGACCCGAGGGCATCAAAACAAATTATCAACCTTGGTGGCATTCACGAATACTCCATCGTTGAAGCAGCAGAAACTCTTATTAAGGTAATGGGTGGTGGTGAAATCAAGTATCTTCCTCCTCGTCATGAAGTCAAGTATGCTTTCCCAACATGGCAGAAGTCTGTAGATATCCTTGGGTTTGAACATAAGACTAACCTATTTGATGGGTTGACAAAGATGTGGGAATGGGTTAAACTACAACCTAGTAGACCACGCCAAGTGTGGGGTGAATACGAATTAAATAATGGTATTTATCCATACTGGGAAAAGGACGTACTAGTATCAGAAGCACCATCAACGTCGGATATTCGTAATGACTGATCCATTTAAGGTTGCAGAAGACGCACTGGAACTGACTCCTATGCAATCAGGAGAACATATTCAGGCCATGCAACATATCCTGGACAATTTAGATACCAGAGAAAACGGTTTCATAGAAATTGGTTCTGCATACGGTGGTAGTTTCTTTTGTTGGGCATCGATAATTAATGGTCCGGCTATTAGTATTGACTTACCCACGATTATTGGTGTAAACAAAGAAAAACACTCGTTTAGAAATAAGTTTTGGGTTGACAAGTTCGGAGAACGTGTACATATCGTAGAAGCAAATAGCATGGATATTCAGAGAACGCATCCAATACTCGATACAATATTAGGAGACAACAAAGTTGACTTCTTGTTTATTGATGCCAATCACGATTATGAACCAACCCATAACGATTTTTATAACTACAAAAAGTATGTCCGACCAGGTGGACTTATCGGGTTCCATGACATCTATCACCATGAACACGTACATGGATGTGCTAAAGTGTTTAATGAAGCAGAAGGTACAAAGTATGTAACTGACCCGTCATTTGGTTGGGCAGGAATAGGAATCATTCACGTATAAATTTATGATAACGGTTATTATACCAACATATAGAAATGCAAAATATCTTGACCTGTGTTTGAAATCTATTACTGAAAACATGGTATTAGACTCTACCCAGGTTATCGTAGTAGTGGATGGTTACGTAGAAGAAAACCAAGAAGTGATGGATAAATATCCAACAGTTGGATTCCTCCCATTTGAACAAAACATGGGAATGCAATATGCCATCAACGCAGGTGTGATGCAGGCAACTACAGAATTTGTATTTGTTATCAATGATGACAATGTATTTCCTACCAAATGGGACGAACGATTACTTCATGCCGTAAATTATATGAAAGGAAATAACCACGTATTCACGGTCAGTCAAATTGAACCTACTGGACCTGGAATGTTTAACTTTCCTGTCATGGATGTGGGACAATCGGTTGATACGTTTCAATACGAAGTGTATCTTGAAAAAGAACCACAGTTTGCTAGTAGTACAATGACTTCTGATGGGCACATATTCCCGTTTGTAATCAGTAAGAAACATTTTATGGCTGTCGGTGGGTTGGATACCTTTTATAATAGTCCAAACATTTGTGATTGGGACTTCTTTTTGAAGTTAGAGTTATTAGGATTTGAATTTTCACGGACACATCTATTACATTTATATCACTTTGGCTCAGTATCAACTAAGAAGAACTCAGAATCCAATATCTTCCGAGCCAAAGAACAAGCAGCAATGGAACAATATATGTGGAAGTGGGGCGTTCCCCCATACAACCAACCGTATACAAATAGCAAAGTACCACCAAATAGACAATTTAGAGGGTTTCGTGTATGACATTTAAAAATCCCGAAGTGGTGAAGCAAATAGAGGAGCAATATCCACAGATGATGGATGAGTACAAAAAGATTATGTGGGAACAGTACGAAACATTCTGTTTGAAGCAATCTAACTATGGTCCTGGTAATATCTCTGTAGGTACATCATTAGTAACCCAAGAGGATGTTAAGTTGTCCTTAACAGGATTGTGGTTCCGTATGAACGATAAAATACAACGACTAAAACAGTTGATTGTATTAGGTAAGCAGGACAATGTGGGTGAGGCAGTGGAAGATACTTTTCAAGACCTGTCGGTGTATGCGGTCATCTGCCAGTTGGTTAATCGTGGGAAGTGGGCAAAATAACTTTATAATAGGAGTAACCAGGAATGCCGAAGTGGAGTTTTAATGGACGTATTGATGAAGATGACTTTGAATTCGAGGATGATTTCAATGTGGACGAGCAATACACAGGATTTCAAAAGATTGAACGCCGGAAACGGGGTGAAGAAGAAGTCAAAGGCGGTAAGAAAAAGTCCAGTGTAAAACACCAGAAACGTCCAGATAAGGAATAAATAAACTATTTATAATGGTATCCTTTTAGTGGGCGTATTATGAACAAACTATTGAAAGAATTTTTATCTTATATA
>Ga0194115_10004366_pt1 | contig 15247 bp, 7 predicted proteins | sample TA2MahsurfametaG_3_FD_148656 | JGI IMG/M metagenome (GOLD analysis project Ga0194115, IMG submission 148656) | Freshwater microbial communities from Lake Tanganyika, Tanzania - TA2015002 Mahale S4 surface | ecosystem: Environmental > Aquatic > Freshwater > Lake | place: Tanzania: Lake Tanganyika...
CCGGTCATCTTGCGTGTTGTGCATGCACTTCCGGGGCCGATTCCAACCTTGATAAAGTCCGCGCCTGCCTTGCATAGTAACCTTACTCCTTCTGGGGTAACTACATTACCCGCAATGATATTTACCCGATCACCATATTCACGACGAATATTGTACACTAATTCACTGAAGTTATCAATGTAACCGTTGGCAACATCGATACAAACAAACTTAAATTCATTCTGCTTTTCCATCACCTGACGGAAAGTTTCACGACTGGCATTATCCAGTCCGATTGTTGGTGCAGAAAAATACTGGCCATCCCTAGACAGAGAAAGAATCTCTGCTGCGGTATAGTGCTTGTGAAGGCAAGTCAACCACATGCTCTTGGCAAGGGCCTCTGCCATCTCCAGCGTACCGATTGTTGCCATATTAGCAGCAACAATAGGAATACCAGACCAAGGAATGCGTCCCATATTCACTCGCATCAGATTGACTTCTGACCGAGAGTTGACGCTTGAATGGCGAGGTACGATTAGGATGTCTGAGTAATCTAGTTGCGTTTCCATAGTCTAGAAACATTGTACCATAAGGTTCTACAAATTCCTAGAGCGGTATCAAAAAGATTTATCAATCTAAATTTTTTGCCCCACATTGGCGACCATTTTCCTATAGGACAAGATGCTCCTGATACAGTTAATTTTACAGTTAGTCTTGCCCTTGGATTCATTCCACAACCGCATAATCCACAAAATCCAATTGAATCAAATGGTGATTTCATTAATCCGGGACATGATTTACATATATTAGCTCTTTTTAAAAATATTTCTTTAGATAGTTTTCCATATTTAATATTGTTCCACTCAAATACCAAATATGATATTACTAGCCGTAAAAAAGTTTTAAATGAAAATTTAGTTGTTTTTCCTGATAGGGATAATTCATATTCTTTATGAATAAGAATACTCATTTCATTTGAAATATGGGAATACGGTGATTTTTTTCTAAAATCATTTTGATTCACATTCGTCATATTAAATCTTTGCCTTTTCTCATTTGTCTATAAGTTTTATTATTATATTTGAACACACAAGCCGTTTTTCCTACAGCTATCAATTTATTTATTATTGAAGCTATAGTGATGGCATTAGTTGTATTTGGCCTAATACTGTTTATAGCTACTGCAATACTAGATGATATACATCCAACGGTTATAGTAACATCATATGGTATTAATGTAAAATCTGGGGGATCGTTACATTGTTTGGTTGTTTCTATAGTAATAGGCAAATCAATTATACTATCGGTCGGTGACAATGCTTGACAGAATCCGCAAGGGCATCCTTCAAATTCGTCTGGATCAGTACAAGTACATAAACTATTGTCATCCGCGCACAGAGTACTTGTGGCCTCTATATAATTATGATTTCTTGCAACACCATTCAAAAAATTAGTAAAAGAATCACATTCAATATCAAATCCTTCTCCTCTCAAATATTGACATACTTCTAGATAACCAGAATATTGAGGAGAATTTATATCAGGTGGAACTTCTTCGATATAACAAGCACTAGCATTGTCATACTGACTTCCATTGTACGAAGGTTGCTGTTTTTCCTGTCCATTTACTGTCAAGGTTAACCATCTAAATCCTGTAGATTCGCTTCCGGCTTTTAGATCGTTAATTGTATAATTTCTATTGTCTCTATTATCTTTTCGTGTATAAAGTTCTTCTTCAATATGAATATTTCCGTAAATACTATTTAAATAAGTTTCTACTATATCATTATCACCAGGTGCTATAGATGGAGATATGAATGATCTTATTGCTGCATCTAATAATTCAAATAATCTAACTTCAACTTCAATATTGTTTAATCCGTAACCAGATAGATTATTGCTACCATTTCCTTGACGATCCGGCCAATTTACCCAAGCATCAAATCCATCAAAATCACTAGAATTCATTCCTTCCGGGATTGATATATTTTCTCCTTGAAGATTAGGAATATTTAATTTAAGAGCTTCATAAGGATTTAAACTACTAGAATCAACATATAATTGATTTATTTCCTTCATTTTATTCCAAAGAGGACGATCAATAACATTTGTTATCCAACAGAATCCACCAAAAACTAAATTATTTGGCAAATTGCATTTTCCTCTTTGAGTTCTGTTAGTTCCTGAATCATTCCATGTATCCACTGGTGGTCTACATAGTGGCAAATTAATTCCCGCATCGGGTAAATTAATTCCTTTGTGTCTTCTTATAATTCCTATTTCAGAATTAAATATAGGATTTAATCCACTAGATTTTCCTTTATTGCCGACTAATACTTCTTTAGGATAAACATTTGTATCTCTAGGATCTGCACTTGTCCAAGGAACATCAAAATTAGTTGGCTGTATTCCTCTTTCCCATACATTAAAGTACTCAGAATTTCCATCACTCTCGTTAAAATTGGTTCCGTTTATATTAATAGAACCACCATCTCTAATTTCACCATAATACCGTTCATAAGTATCAGGTGTTAACGGAAAAGTAGATAGAGCGTCATCAGTTTCACCTAACCTACCACCATAAACATCTTTAATAGATTCTCTATTTTTATTATAAGTAACTCCAGGAATATTTAACCAATACTGATCATGATACTGCTTTGTTAATTCTGCGGTATGAAGTACCTCAACACCACTACATAATAACATCAATATAAATTGACAGACATTCTCATGGAAAATTTTCGATTGTCTGACTTGTTCTTGTAGTGTCATTCTTGCAACTAGCTGACCTAACGGTTGATGGACATTTGCCTGAGCTACAAAAGGATTTGCTTCTCTAGGTGTTCTAGTAGCAGTATTTGCTCCCGGTATTGCACTTCCATCAGAATAAATACCACTTCTGGTATATGATAAAAATTCTAAAACATTATTATCTAATTTATTTACTAAATCAGAAACACCATAGTCCGGATCATCTGATTCATCCATAGGATAATTTGTAAATCCCTTACATGGATAACATGGAGCAGTAACACTAAAATTTGGAGTGTACTTATATTTCTCATAACCTTCAATATCTCTAAAATTAGCTCCACAATGATGTTGAGGTGATACGTTTGTATTTTGTTCTTGACTCCTAAAAATAGCATTTAAATTGAAAGTAAATGTAAGTTCAATATCACTTCTATCTTGCCAGTATGAAGGATAATATTTTGGTTTTGGTAAATTTACAAATTGTTGTAATTCATTACCTGTAGGACATCTAACAAATTGTGCCGGTTTTGATGGATATAAAGGATCTGAAAAACTAACAGTCCATTTAATATCTGGATTATCTTGGCATTGTGCTTCTAAATTTGTAATTGTAAGATCAGCACCTGATGGGAGTTCTCTAACTTGACTTTTCCAAGCATCTAAAGCATAGCAGGAAGAAAATCTTGTGTTTGCATTTTTTGCATAATATGGAGCTTCTGGATAAGGAAATCTTTCCGGTGGAATTAAAGCAGTTTTATCTTCAAAGTCTAAATAATTACAAATACATTGCGTCATGTAAATCTGACTTATAAATCTGTATTCATCCAGACCACTTACAATTGTATCATTAAAATAAATATCTACTGTTCTTTTAATGTAATCAAATATTGCTTTTCTATCGTCATTCGTTCCTTGTTTTCCAGCAGCAATACTCATTATTTTAGAACATGTAAATTGATCATTTCCGGTTACATCATTATAACCTATGCGCTTATAGCAAATTCCTGTTGTTTGTGGAGGAGCTGAATTTTCTACATAAGTGTTAGCAATTATACCCGTTGTAGAGTAACTAGAGAATTGAGTAAAATCATAAATTGTTTCTCCTCCAGAGTTATATGTAAAACACTTTGTTTGTGTTATACCGTCAGGCCATTGACTATCTGGAGTGTAATATGATGATAACCCTTGGAAATAGTAAACAAAACTATCATAATTTCCAGATGTTTCGCTTGTTAATGTGCATCCTCCAGTAATACAGAATTTAAATGCTCTTTCTTCACAGCTTTGAGTCATTCTTCTAATACAATCTGTGTCTTGTTCAATGCATTCACCAATACTAGTATCAAAACAGGCTTGAATAAATTTACAACATTCATCAGTTTCGAAGGTTACTTGTCTTTGTGGATAATCGTAAAGATTTCTAAGAAGAGTATTTCCTTCTGGAATTTCTGCTCCGTAAATATATTTGTAATTTTCACATTTTAAAAATTCTTCATTTAATGTGGAACCAGGCGTGCAGGACAAATTACCGAATTGATCTAATTGTGATATTCTTTCTACTGGAGGTAAAATTACATATCCCCGACCGCCTTGCGGATCGTCCGTAGGATTATTCGATTCGACAAAAAAAAGAGTATCTGTTTCATCTGGATCTGTTTCTTGTTCTACATTATATAACCCCATGCTATGGAGTCGTATTTGTGACGGACCAACTTCATAAGCTAGTTTATACTCGTTTATTCCCCAGGAAGGTTCTCCAGGGTCAGCATCTTCATTAAAGAACCATCCTTTACAATTTGCTATTCCTGATTCTCGCTCTAAATTATCAACTTGATTGAAATGTCCTAGAAGAGTGGAGGGACCGTAATAATTTACATCATTTGGGCTACAAGGTTCTCTAGATCTCCATGCTTCTCCGTGAGTTTGTGTTTGTGAAATCTGAGCAATGATTTCCTTATTAATATATTCATTCATTTCCTCTTCTGTCATTTTTTTATTTTTCCAAACACCATTTTCCTTTACAGTTGTGAATTGTTTTATAGAAAATCTTCCATAAGAAGCAGATGCAAATTTGTATTGAACTTTACACACGGATGTTTGGACATTTTCACACTCAAAAGATCCTGCTATTCCACAATTTTCATTATCTTCAAGAATGTCGCTAGGAACAAATAATTTCCAAGGAGTAGTAGCATAACCTATAAAATAATCTTTTCCTCCTGCATAACTAACATAACCGCAATTATCATCACAGGCTGTACATAGGGTAGGAAGTGGGGGGTCTACGATACATTCATCTGGACAAATTACAGCAAAAGCGAAGACGCCGCATCCTGGTCCTTCAGCAATAATCTTACAAGGAGAACAGCACGATAATCCATCAGCAGATCCATTTTCACATTCTGGATTATCAAATCCTGAATAACAAAACACTTCACAAAATTCACAAACTATTGGGTTGTTTTCGCTATCTACATTTTCAATATAAATTATATTTGCTTTTGGACATATTTTAGGATTGCCTGCACAGATAGCATCTACATCACTAGCACTAATTGGATTTGTTAAATCTTCATAGTTATCCGGAGTTTCTTCTTGTGAAATTGCTAATATGAAAGAAAATGCTGTTTGTACATTTTCTTTCACTTGTATATCAAATGTTGTTATAGCACTAGGAGTTCCATTATAAATTATTTCAAAAGAACCAGTCAACCCTTCTGGATTAAATTCTGTCCCATTCAAACTTCCTAATATTGGCGCGTCTATAATCTTATAAACCATACTATAACTGCGTCCAATATTTTCAGCAGTTACAGTAAATGTTAAAGTATCTCCAAAGTAAATTGAATTTTCATTTACTTGAACAATAAATACTGGTTCTATAGGAACGTCTATTATTGATATTGATGTTGATGTTCCTATTGGCTCTGTTACTAATGAACTATAAACTTTAACAATAAATGAATCGTTTTCTGGTGTTTCAAAATCATTTAGTGCAGTCAGATTAATCAATCCTTGACCACTAGAATTAATTGAAATTTGGCCACTATAACTATCAAGTTGTCCTGCTGGACCGTCTATCTCATATGTTAAATTTATAGGAACTTGTAGATTTGTAGTATCTACAATTATTTGTATTGATTCACCTTCTCTCACAGAAGATGGATGATTTAATATTGCTGTTGGTGCAGCATCTCTTATAGTTATTTGTGAAGATGAAGTTAAAAATCCACCTGTTGTTGGTACACCAGAAGAATTTCCAATTCTACAAATAAATTTTTCATCTCCTTCGTAAAGTGCATTTTCTCCACTTGTAGAAGTAACTCTATGGAATGTTCCTACATTATTATTAATTACAAAAGAACCTAACAAACCAGTTGGGTTAAAATCATTTGTATTTAAACCTGAAGTAGTTGGCTGAAATCTATAATATTTTACTGTACCATTTGGTACATTAGTTGTATTTACAGTGAATGTAATTCCCTGACCTTCATACAATAGAGTGTTAGTAGGGTTTGGAGTTGTTGTAGTTATAGAATACGTTTGAGTAGCATCAATTATATTTACAATTGGACTAGTTGTTAAATATTCATCTGGAGTTGTTAGAGGAGGAGGATAATGCTTGTAAAGATCAACTACAAAGCTTTCTGTTTCGGGCGTTACAGCATCTGTACTAGCTGCTTTGTGGAAAGAACCAGTCTGATTATTAATATAAAAAATACCTTGGAGTAAATTATCAGTAAAATCTGATGCTATTACTCCAGCTCCATTTACAATATATTTTATCGCAGTGCCATCACTTACATTATCAACATTTAGAGTAAATGTTGCTCCTTTACCGCCTTCGATTATATTGAACGGTTGTGATGTACCATTTTCAGTTCTAACAATAAGAGTATATTGTTCTGTTATATCGTTTATTTCAATAGTACCAGAACTTAAAATAATATCTTGATATGGAATATTTTCGCTGAATTGAATTACGAAAAGTTTATTTATTGTTACATCTGCTGGTGTTATATCAATAAAACCTGTTCCATTTACAATTTGAACCTGACCAGTCAAGCTAGACATATTCAAATCACTTGGCAAAATATCGTATTGACCCGCTTTAGTTATTCCATAAACTAAATTTATACTAATATCCGGATTTGTCTCTATTGTAAATCTTCTAGTTGTTCCTTCATTAATAATAGTATATCCAGAAGGATTAATAGAATATTGAATATTTACATTATTGATTTGAATCGTATTTGAATTTTTAAGAGGACTTCCAGTAAATGCTGCGGTAGGATATAGTTTAACATTAAATAATTCACTATTTTCTTGTACTCTATCTAACGAAATTCCCTTTAATAGTGTTGCGGATTTTTGATCTCCTCCCACCATGTTTAGAACCCCAGTCAATCCTGCTGGAACAAAATCATCTTTTGTTACATTAGTTCCTTCTATTTTATAGAAAAGCTGAGTATATGAAGAATTTTCGCTTGTAACTTCAAATGTAACACTATCTCCTTCATTTACAACACTAGGAGTTCCAGTTATACCGTAACTTACTGTTCTACTAGTGTCTAGTATTGTTATACCATTATAACTTTGTAGCAGTTCTGCTGGGATAAATGAATTATTTGGATATATTTCAACAACAAATCTTTCATCGCCTTCTGTACTAGCATCAGCTAAGGCAGTTTTACTGAAAGAGCCATATGAATATCCACCAAGATTGATAAAGGATATTTCTCCAGTAAGACCAGCAGGAGTAAAATCGTTAGCAGCAACACCTACAAGTTTATAATAAAGAGGGAAAGTAGAATTATATTGCGTGTAAATATCGATAGATACACTTTCACCTTCTGCAATTTCTTCAGTACTAACTGCTATCTCGTAGGTAGCTTCTCTTGAAATATCCTGTATTGATATTGGTCCGACTTCATTTGATATACAATTATTATTAGAATCTGTAATACAAACTCTGAATGTTTCTTGACCATCAGTTAATTTATCTGCCGATATACCTTTACCGAAATATCCAATACCAAAATCGTCTATGCTAAACGAGCCGTTAAATCCAACTGGAACAAAATCTTCTGCTTCGGCATTTGTTGTTATTATCTTATAAGTGAGTATAGTCCCAGACTGAACATTTTCTGTGGTTGCTTTAAATATTATATCACTACCTTCTCCTACAGTGTTTATACCCGAAGGATCGGTGTTTAAAATATATTTTTTTGTTCCATCAACTATCTTTATTGCTTGTGGAGTAACAGCTACTATATTTTGGAAAGAAATATCTGTACTTACTCTTACATTAAAGAATTGATTTTCAAATGCTGGATTGTTAGCAGTGGTTATTGTAAATGATGTTGTATTTGAAGTAGCAACAAAGGAACCTGTCAATCCACTAGGAATAAAATCATTTGCTTCTATTGTTCCTCCGCTGACAGGAGTTATTTCATAATAGAATGTTTTTGGACTACCTACTGTAGCTGGAATATTTGTTCCAGATAAAGTAAACGAAATACTTGATCCTTCTACTACTTGATTATTTTGCGTATTGCTTATAGCGTTATAGATTGGATCCGCATCTCTTAGAGTTAATCCAGAAAGGGTAGTATTTAGAATTGTTCTAGCTGCATCTGCATATACTTGAACTTTATAAGATTCATCGCCTTCATAATTTGAATTATTTGCTGCAATTTTTGTAGAAGATCCAATACCATTACTAAGAATAATAGTACCATTTAATCCTCCATTAAAATCATCGGTCTGTATTCCACTACCACTATCGTTTGATATTGTATAATATCTGTTGGTAGTTCCTGACGGTAAATTAGTAACACTCAAATCAAATCTTACAGAATTTCCTTCTATGACTACGGAAGGTGTTGCTACTAATTCATATACTGGAATTGGTGTTGTAGAATCATCATTTATAGTTATTAGTGGAGTTCTACTTATTTCTTGTGTTCTAGCAGCATCAGAGTATAAAATAACCACAAATGTTTCTGACGATTCAGTTGTTTGATCTGGGTTTGCTCTTAAAGTAAACGAAGAAGTAGATGATGCTTGTGTTAATGTTACTTGTCCTTCTAAACTACTCAATCCTATAAAATCATTAATATTTACAGTTCCACTTATTTTCCAATATAGATTGGTAGAAGTAAATACATTGGATCCGGAAATATTTACTGTTGTTTGATTTGGACTTTGACTTTCGTAAATATTTGTATTTGTTGCTGTGATGGTAAATGTTGCTGATGGTGGAGTATCAGTAAGAATTATTTTTGGAGTTACATAGATTGGTTCTGCATTACAAGCACCATAAAGTATACCTTTAAATGGTCTATCTCCCTGTGTTCCAGCTCTATTTTTAAATGTCCAAGAAACAGTTCCAGAACCATCTGCAATATCGATTGATTTTGTTAAACTAGAATCTGTTACATCTATTAAATTAAAATTAGAAGAAGAATTAAATTTTGTTAATCCAAAAGTTGTAGTAAATAGACCAGCAGATCCTTCTACATTAAAATTTATAGTTCTATTTTCATATACTATAGAAGGATTCTGTTGGAGATCTGGGGGAGAACTCCACGTTGAATTATAATTATTATTGCAAGATGGTAAAATTATGTCTGATGGTGGTTGACCGTTTTGAGTGCATAATTTACAGCATTCTTGTGTAGTTGTAGCCTTTATAGGATTTCCAATATTGATATATCTTTTTGCTAATTCAATAATATATTCTGTAGTTATACAATCATTTGTATAACCGCCAAAACCTTGTAATAATAGATTAATCTGATCGGCAATACCGGCTGCACAATCATAGTAGTCTACTGAATCTGTTGTAACTCTTTGACACAATCCATTAGCATTAACAGTTGGCAATAGAGCTGTTTTTCTATTACATCCTTCAATTGCCCCGTAAGGCCAAATTCTACAATCTGGACCATGATAGCAATTTGGAGCTGTACATAAAGGAAATACAGTAAGATCGAAAAATAGTGATACTGCGCAAGGAGGACCACTAATTGGATCAAAGAAAGGACTACTTGGACAATCTTGATTTGGGCAACTAGAATCAACAATTGGATCTACTTGACAAGTATCATATAAATTAGTATTTGCTATCAAAAAATGTATTAATAAAGACGGAGAAACAGTATTGCAGTCAAAGCTAGAACCATAAAAATTATTAAATACTGTACAAAGATCTTTAAAACAGCAAGAAACATTATTTATTGTCGGTTCAGTATAAACACATCCACAATCAATTTCTGTTACTAATTGCTGAGTTTGATTTTGACTAGAAACTACTGAACAATCACTTAAAATATCTTTTGAAAGATTTTCAAAAATTTCATCGCATTCAGCTGTCCATGTGTGACAACATTCACTCTTTGCATGTATGATTTCTGCCATACAACCTTCTCTAGGAAATTTGTATGCACAGCTACATTTACAATTACTACCTGTATTAAATATTTTTTTAGATAATTGTTCTAAGCATTTAGGATTATTAACATCATTGCATGATAATTCATCAATACAAAGATCTAATTTTTTATCACTATAATTGCAAGTATATTCATTATTAGAATAATTTTCTTTATAAAATTCTTTTATAGCAGTAGAATTATAACATTCTGTTCCTTTTTGATTTTTTAGAATTTCATATGATTCTACACAATATTCATCGAAAAAAGAACAGCATTTCGAATCTTTATTCGGATTTAAATTATTAGCTACCGTTTGTATATTTTCACAACATACAGAATTTTCTGATGGACAGCGATTACATCCGACATAATTTTCAGATTTAGAATTAAAATATATTTGATTTAGGCATGTTTCGTTGAAAAAATCACAGCAATTTGGATTATTTGCTATAATTTCTAAACACATATATTCAGTTAAATACTGAATATTGCCATTGTTATCTGTATATACATTACCTAAACAAGTACAAGACATAATTTATATATTTTAAATATTATCCATGTAAGTTCTATCTAACGGATATCTTAACGGGTTCCATGCATAGTCCCAATTGGTAACTAAACCAGTACCACATCCAGATAGTTGAGAATGTTTATCAATTATAATTCCAAAAAATTCGGAACTAGTATTACCTAATATATCATATTGAACTTGCGAATATCTTCTAAACCACCAATAATTTTCTGGTTTTCTCTCGTTATCTGGAAGTGGTGCTCTAGCAAAAAAATCCCATCCTCCTGGCTGGGCTAAGAAATAAGTATGACAAAGATGTGATATTCTGTTCACAATATCGTCATAGATATCAGATTCCGAATATGATGGACCGTAATGTTCTCTAAACCAAATATCTTCATTTTGAGATGCTATATCAAATGTTTTGTCTGAATCGGGGAATTCAACATTTATATCACTTCCAAACGACGCATTTTTAATTATAATATTAATTTGCGCCCATTTAATTGCTTGTATATTGTACAAATCCTCTACCAGAACTGTTTGCGGATAGGCAGAACCATCTACAGTTGTATCTACTCTTAAACTACCCTCTTCGTTTAATACTGCTGGTCCTTCTCCCTTAATTAATTTTCTACTCGATCCTTCTTTAATTCCTAAAAATACTGGTGTTAAAACATTTGGTCCCTTTTTGCCCTTTTGACCTTGATTTGTTCCAGAAAATTCTCCTATTGTACAATTAGAAAAACTATCCCAATAAAATCCTGTTGCTGCTGCTTGGTCTCTATTTCTAGTAGCAAATGAAATTTGATTGAATTTTTTTCTTATTGGTCCCAATTGTTTTGGGAAAATTAAAGGTAACCAGTCTGCCTTTTTTTCTTTAAATTGATCTATTGGTTTATTAAATAATATTGATCCCAAATCAAATCTTTTAGATTCTTCTATAGCAGCTTCTACTAAATCAGCAGCTTCTTCTTCGTTATCCATTATTACAAAATTTTCTAATATAAACATTCTTATAATAGCATCTCTATAGATTTGATTTGCTTCTATAATTTCATCGTATGCTTCTTCTCTCCAATCTTTTACTATTATTCCTTCGTAATTATTCTCTCTTAAAGCTTTTAATATAGCTTTTCCCTGTTCTGCTTGGCCTTTAGTTGGATAATTTCTATAATCTGTAGCTCCAAGCATATTCAATCCCTGATATTCATTTGATCTTGGAGTAATATATGGTTCTAAGCGATTATCTGGATTTTGATTCCATAAAGAAAATCCCAATCTCCATATTTCAATTAAATTATCTATGTCTGATTTACTTATAATGCCATCTTCTTCTGCTGCATGTAATTCAAATTCAAACATAGGAATTCCTGAGCACGAATAAATAAATCTTTTTGGTGTTGCAGTTCCTAAAAACGGACCCGGCCAATAATTTTCAGAAAATCTTCTACAGCCGCAATAACTATCAAAATGATGTTCACAGAAAGCAAATCCTAAAAATTGTTGCCGCAAAGTAGAAGCTATAGTTGGCTGATAAAAATTAGTAGAGGTTTTAGCTCTAGTTTTAGAAGCTGATGATAAAGTATAAGGTATTGATCCTGTATCTTCAAATTCATTTACAAGTATATCATTATTTGTTCTTAATACGGCTCCATTAGTTCCCAAACTCGCTTCCCCATATATTGGTTTATTAAATAATACTCCAAAAGGAATTAAAAAATCTTGATTATAGCTAAAAATTTGCCAAGCCCAAGGATAATAGGTTCTTAACATTCTTCTTCTATATTTGGTAAGACCCAAATAATTACAAGCTCGTACATTTGTTGTCTTAGAATTTCCCACACTGGTATACGGGCTATACAGAAAAGAAAAGCCTATTCCTGTTATACAACTATCAAGTCCAGAGTTGGAACCTCCACACGCCTCAGTACCACTAATATTATGTTCACAACACATATCTTCTTCTGGAGTAGAACATGGATATCCATATCTCATTGTAAATGCTCCACCTTGTTTAAATCCTACAGCACTTATATTACTAGTAAAAACATTATATCCTCCAGGATATTCAAAACTATTATAACTAGAATATGGATCATATTCGCTTATTACATCAAACGTAGAAGGACCTAAATCAAGAGTAGATCTTCCGTAATGTTGCGCGTAATAATTACTGGCTTGAAGCAATTCATTTTGTTGTTGAGTTGAGAGTCCTTTTACATTTTTTGGTAAACTACCCAAACCAATAAATGAACGATTTTGCACTCCTTGCTCCCAAAATTTTTTAAAATTCCAAGCAGTAATTTGTTGTCCTCCTCCAGTCAAAGAATTATCAATTCCGGCCATATAAGAGCAAGATGGAAAAAACGGATCAAAATTAATCATGTATGCTGGATGCCAAAAAGTCCAAAACGATCCAATATGCACATATTCTAGTTTTACTATAGGATCCGATGCTTTAGTTGATTCTTGTGGCATGACTGGATTAACATCACAACCCTGGTGTAAAAGAAAAACATCATTTGATGCTATATTATTGAATGTAGATTTTCCAAATCTATCTTCAATTTTATGCTGACTAATACAATCAGCACAACAAAAATCACATCTTTCTGGACTTGCTGTTGAGCACGAACAACATCTTCTACTTCCCATGTTTCCTCTTTTTCTCTATCGCTTCAATAGTTTTCATTAATGTTTTCATAATCTTAGCAAGATCTCTCCAGTCTGCTACCTCTAATAAATATTTTTCATAACAATCGATAGCTTTTTTTGCTTCGTGTATTAAAACATCCAGATCGTAGTCTGATCTTGCCATAATTTATTTATACTAGTTATACTTAGTTGGATCATCATCATAACTAATTTTTTGGATAGAATTGTAATAAAAACTTTTCCATGCCATCTCATTTATTGCCCATACAACAATTTTAGTTCCAACTACTCCCATTCCTGGTTTTTTATAACCTAATAAATTTTCATTTAAAGTACATCTTAACATTCTAACAGCTTTAGGATTTGTAACTCTCGTAAATTGTACATCACAAATATGTGCTTGTAACAACTCTACAACTTCATTAATATTTTTAGGAGAAATAACTTTTTGATTAACTTTTTGAAATTCAATATTATTAGTTAATACTTGTTTTGGTTTTTCTGAATCTTGATTAGTAGCCGCACTATTTACAAAAGTATTTTTAGATTCTGGACCTAAAAATACTTCTGTAGAAAGCGGAGTTGCTTTAGGATATTTTTTCATATCAATCTATAATAAATCCTCTAGCATAATTTAAAAATGGTGTTCCTTTTTTGCAGTAAGAAGAATATTCAATTTTATTATAACTTTCGTTTTGCTGTTGAGCATTTTTCTCTGCTTCTTCTCTCTGTTTTTCAATTTCATCTAAAGCATCTTGATATTGTTGTTCTGCTGCGGTTTTTTCTTCTTCTGTTGTTCCTAGTTGAGATGCAATATTTCCTTTATAACCAATATCATTTAAAAAACTTGAAAGCATAACATTAAGAGCGGCGGTTGGTGCTACTGCTCTACCAGTAGTTGTTTGTCCAACAAATGGAATTTTGCTTGTTAGATAATCAGAGTACAACATTATATCGCCCATAGCCATAGCACCTACTGGTACTGTAGTAGTATACTTTAATGCTCTCTCAAAATCTGGGTTTAGATCTGATTCTCCTCTTTTGGTATCGACCATAGGAGCTGTTTTTACTGAGTACTCGCCAAGACCACCTGTTTTTTTGCTATCTGGTTTATTTGTACCAACAGAAAATCCTCTAGTCAAAGAAGCTATAGTTTCAACTAAATCTATTGCTGAACTAGATTGAAATCTTTTGGGCGATAATGTTGGATTTTGTTTCTTAAGCATATATTTTATTTATAATTTTCTTAATAGTTCTTTTTATAAAATTTGGTTTTTTACCTACTTTATTCAAAGAATACAGTTTAATATTATTTTCTTCTTGTTTTGGTTGTTCTGTGTATTTTGCTTTTCTAGGTAAAATCATTTCATTTAAAAATAAATCTATTTCTTGTTTACCTCGTAAAATATTAATTATTATTTTTTGATCACGCAAAAGCATATGCATTTCTATCTCTTTAATAGAATCTAAATAAATTCTTAAATCATCTATTGCTTCTCTTAAAAAATTTAAATCATTTGATTTTAATAATATTTTATCGTCTGTATGTTCTGCCCAGACATATCCATTAGTATATAACATATCTTCGAAAAATAGTAATTCGTTTGTATAATTATTATTTTTAGCAAATTTATAAAATTCATTTATATTTTTACATTTCACAACATGTTTAAATTTTATAATAACATTTTCTATTATTTTTTTTAATTGTTGTTCATCTTTAAATTCAAATGTTTCTGGATTATCGATAACAGTTTTCATATGTGTATCAGAAACCCAGATCATTTTACTGTCTGGATTGAGCCAAAATTTATCTGCTAACATTTCACCATCCTCTAATTTTATTTTTTTTCTATTGGTGTAGACCATAATGTAGATTCGACATCTCTTCGTCTAACAA
>Ga0194115_10004377_pt1 | contig 15222 bp, 13 predicted proteins | sample TA2MahsurfametaG_3_FD_148656 | JGI IMG/M metagenome (GOLD analysis project Ga0194115, IMG submission 148656) | Freshwater microbial communities from Lake Tanganyika, Tanzania - TA2015002 Mahale S4 surface | ecosystem: Environmental > Aquatic > Freshwater > Lake | place: Tanzania: Lake...
ATTCAATCCTGCATTATATTGGAAATCTGCAATAGTGAGATCTTCAATAGTAGTCTCGCCGTTTAGTAAGAATACATCATTGTCACCGCTGGCCGTGTCTGGTCTAATTTTAACTGATCTAATGCCGGTTCCCTTTACAGTGACCCCCACTGGCACTGTTAATGGCAGTAATTCATCATAGGTACCTGGATAAATGTAAACTGTATCCCCACTGCTAGCCAATGATAGAGCTTTTTCAATAGTCCTAAAAGTGTCGTTCTGATGTGTGCCGGATTTTGCGTCATCTCCATTGATACTGACATAATAGATATTACCCTGTGGTGTAACAACATCAATGCCGTCAACTATAATACTAGAAGATGTTACCGTGCTTGCATCTATAACATCTGCGTAGATATTCGTCCAACGTTTTGCAGCACTGCCTAGATCATAAGTACTGTCTACGTCAGGTATAATATCACTGTTTACTTCGCCAACAAATGTAATATTATCTGTGTTGGCGTCACCAAGTTGCAAATTACCATCTGCGGTAATTGTCCCGGTAGCGTGCAGATTACCAAAAACTTCAGTGTCGCCGTAGACTTTTAAACTGCCTGTACCATTAGGACGGATTTCTAAATCTTTGTTAGTGTCTATGATACGTAATTCATTGTCAGTAATTTCAAAATCATCAACTAATAGTCTACTGTTGTATACCGCTGCGCCGGCGCCTGCCAAATTAAAAAATATGCTGCCGGTTGCGCTGGCAATGGTGCTACCACTGAGAGTAAAATCGCCAACTGTTACTGTGTTAGTTACATCTACGTTCTGAGTTCTGGCAGTGCCTACAACTTGCAGGGGGTGTGTGGGCGTTGAAGTTTTAACTCCAATTCTTCCGTTGACCACATCAAAAAATAATAAATCTGTTTCAAACGCTAGATTTACCCCGTTTCTAACGAGGTTATTTTGTAGCATTTCGCCAGTTATTTTACCTACAGCCATATTTTATTCCGTTATCCAATATTTATCCTAGGGTCAGCCCCCAGATAGTGCTGTACTCATCCATAATGTCTCCAGTAACAGTGACACCAGCAATGCCAGCTGCAGGAATCCAACCATTAGATCCCAGTGCAGGAATGCCAGAGTACACTTCTAATTCAGGCGCATCAGTGTTATATCTTATCATACCCTGCTCAAAAACCAACGGCCGATTAGCTGTATCGCCTACTGGCATCCTTGCAGCATTTCCATTAAATCTAATGTACGATGTACCTAATCCGGCATCTAAATTGAGATTGGTATTTGTTGTGTCTACGTCAATACGACCGTCGTAAAATTGTAAATTTTCTATATCAACAACTCCGTAGGCGTTAGCGATCAGTTCAATATCGCTGTTACTGTCATTGCTAGATATCGTGTTTCCGTCTACGGTCAATTGGCTCACAGTCATTTTATTGCTAAACAATCCTGTCGCTGTCATATAACTTTGCAGTGTGCCTGCCGCATAAAATCTTATAATATTATCATCAGTGCCTGGCGTCAGTTCGGGTGTGATATACGTGTTCCTATCTTGGTCGTATAATCCATCTAAGGACCCATAACCTACTGCGCCGAATGCATCAAATATTGTAGTTGATATATTGAATCGAATTTCACCTATAGTAGATAAAACTCTATTAGTGTCTGTACCTTTTGGTAGTTCAACGGCAGTGTAATGGCTAATGTCTACTTTGCTATTAGATCCCGGAGTAATATTAATAGATCTCTGCTCACTAGTGCCGCCAGTTTCTATACTATAAATGCCGTTGGCATAGAGTCTTAAACTGCCAGTTTGTACTTGTGTAGCATCTATAAATGTAGTTTGTCCTCCTAAACTAAATGTCAAACTACTGCCTGCTGAAAATTCTGCTGCGGTAAATTGTAAGAAAATGTTGCCCGTAGAACTTTCTACGGTCATAATTTCACCTACACGCAAATCGCCTTTGTGATCTTGACTTTGATAATATATTCTTCCGTCGTTATGAGTGACTACTTCATTGGCCTGCACGACATCTGCGGCGTCGTTATCTACAGACTTTCCAACCCCGATGTAACTAAAATTATGGCTAATGAGATACATCAAAGTACCTACGCCATTAGCAAGAGCACCCACATCTCCATAGACATTAGCGGAACCAATACTGCGAATTTCCGCACCAAAGTCGCTGTAGTCGGCCGTAACAATGTGCACGGCAGTTTCACCGCCACTGAATTCTATATCCTGCTGAACGCTACTGTCTGGCGGTGGACTAGAAGTTTCCCAACCTTCAACTTTACCATCTATTACAATGTAGGCAGTGGGCATGTCGTAGGTTATACTTTCTATCACAGCATTTACGATTGTGCTGCCGCTGTCTCTTAATTCGATCGTGTCACCTGCAACCACAGTGGCAGCACTCATGCCCTGCAGTCTTAATCTTGTCTTGCCGTCACCTGCAAATCCTGTTGTGCCGCTGTTGGCGACTAGTCCTGCTGAGGAAAAATAGATAAAACTGTTTAGCCATTCAACTCTTACTCCGTTAGTTAAAGTTATACACGGTACACCAGGTGTTATAAATGTTACTGAATGGAATAACAAACTGGCTTCACGGCTAGCAGCATTGGCTATGCTGCCATCTAAATATGCACCACGACCGGCATCTCCAGTGTCATAACCTCTAGGATCTGACACAGTGGTTACAGTGCCGCTGGTAATTACAGTGACATTTCTTACATAGGGGCTGCGACTGCTAACAGTCAAATTAGGCGCAAATCGAAATGCATAACCTTTATCGTTGATGCTGTCATAGTGAAAATCTTTTATAGTAATATCCTCTATTGTCGTTTCACCATTTAGTAAAAAAACATCTTCACCAGTATTGCTATCTGGTTTGATAATCACATTTCTAATATCGACTCCACGTATAGTTACCCCTGTCGGCACAGTCAAAGGTATCGCTTCTTCGTATTCTCCGGGATAGATTAAAATAGTGTCGCCGGTAGTGGCATTGTTAATAGCTTCACCGATAGTGAGAAAAGGACCGTTTGGATGATCACCGACATTAGTATCACTACCACCCTTAGCCACATACCATATATTACCTTGTCTGGTGGCAAATCCAACTCCTCCCGATACGATTTCACTTGCGTTTATTACATTGCCGTTCCACAGATCAAAAAAACCTGTACCCCATTTCTTTGAAGGGCTACCTAATTTATACAAACTATCGACGTCTGGAACGATGCTAGTGTTAAAATCAGCACCAAATCCTACATTATCGCTGTCAGTGTTACCTAATTGTATACTGCCATCAAAGGTAACATTTCCTGTCACATGCATGCCTCCGTCAATAAAAGTATTACTGTGTATGTTTACTTTTCGACTAGGATCAACATAAAACTCAATACTGGCATTACTGTCTTCGCTGCGAATAATGTTGTCATCAAAAACAACATTTTGACTGCCCAAGGCAGTGGCTTCAATCACTGGATTTAAACCCGAGGGTAAAATGTTTATATTGCCAAAGAAACTGCGAATTTCATTAAGACCCGATCCTACGTATTGTAAATCGCCAATATTTCCTAGATCGTCAATGATTAGATCAACACTTACAAAATTAGGATTTATTTCTAATGTAGTAGTAGGTGTATCTGTCAAAAATCCTATTCTTTGATCTGTAGGATTTAAATAAAAGAAATTTGTGTCAACACTAAAATCCACACCACTTCTTGTTAAATTATTTGCTAATAATGGTCCTGATATTTTCCCTACGCCGGTTCCCAATGGACCTGCTGGTCCTGGCGATCCTAATGGGGAAGAACTAAGAGGTGAAAATCCAAGCATATACTATTTATTTGGACTAGTATAAACTTAGATTTGGCGTTATGACAGCGTTATATTGCCTGCTCTCGTGGTTCCGTCACTGCCTCTGTAACGAAATTGTAAATTGGTATTTGACGTAGCTATAATTTCTAAATATCCATTGGCCCACAGTGTTGAACTAGCGTTGTAAATTTTTGTTACGAAACTACCATTAGCAGTGTAATGCAACCTTACATCACCGTTTCCGTTAGATACAGTAATTGTATTTGTAGATGCTGTTACGTCTAATCCACCAGCATTACCGGTAAAGTTTCCTAGTAATACGTTACCGTCAACGTTACCATCCAAGTCTGATCCTGCATAGAAGCCAATGGCAATGTTATTATCTGCTCCGCTATCTACTGCTGATAAAGCACCGGTTCCAATAGCAATATTGCCGCTACCACTAGTGACTGTTAACAAGGTGTCCGATCCAATAGCAATGTTACTGCTACCTAGTATTGAAGTAGAAAGAGCGTTAGGACCAATTACTACATTAAGGTCCCCTGTGGCTAGATTTGCGGCTGCGTTGTAACCTATTACAGTATTTCCAGTGCCGTTACCGTCTTCTAATGCCAATGCGCCAACAACTGTGTTCTGCGTACCCGTTGTCACTGAATTCAGTGCATTTCGACCAATTGCCGTGGTATTAATGTCTCCAGTTAGCCCTCTTCCAACTTGCACACTGTTAACCGTGAGTCTTTTAGTAGTGGCATCAAAAGTCAAGTCAGCATTAAAAGCTGTTACACCAGTAGCAGTTTGGTAGGGAATTTGGCCAGTGTTGCCACCAAATAGGTTGTTGGCATCGGTTGGACCTGTGGGTCCTGTGGGTCCTGTGGGTCCTGTGGGTCCAGTATCACCAGTCTTGTTCAAATCAACAACCACGTTTAGACCATGCAGCAGCATCGCACCGCTGACATAGGTTACATCGAATAGTACCCATCCAACATTATCAGTAAGTCCAGTAATAGCAAAGATTGTGCCTGTTGCCGAGCTGTTTAGATTACTCTTAAAATAGATATAACCTTTAGGCGTAGCAGTACCGTCGTCCCAGGTTAATAGATAGTTTTCGAAATTTGTACCTTCGGCACCTAGATCATCAATGGCGATTTGTGTTACACTGGAAACTGTAGAGTTATTGAATCTCACTAGTCCAGCTCCAGGATCTGCCATCGTAGTAACATTACTAAAATTATATCTTAGGCCAGCTTTGTCACCTTGTGCTCCTGTGGGCCCTGTTGGTCCTGTGGGCCCTGTGGGTCCTGTTGGTCCTGTCGGTCCAATATCACCTGTTCTGGCAAAGTCTAAAACTATGGCTTCAGTAGTAGGCATTGTACCACTAACATAAGTTACTGTAAATTGCAACCATGTGGTATTATCAGTAAGCGCAGTCAATGCAAATATGGCATAGGTGCTAGAAAGATTACTGTTACTTTTTGCAATTATATAACCTTTAGTTGCCGGAGTACCATCATCCCAGGTAGCCATATAGGTACGCAAATTAGCAGAGTCGTAAGTAGTGGCACTAACTGCTATGCTGGTCACGCCGGCTATGGCAGCATTGTTGAATCTCACCAGTCCAGATCCTGGATCTGCCATGGTTGTAGAGGCAACATCAAAGGTAAATTTTAATCCAGCTTTATCGCCCTGTGGACCCGTTGGTCCTGTCGGCCCTGTTGGTCCTGTCGGCCCTGTTGGTCCTGTAGGTCCACCAAATGCACCAGTGGGCCCTATCGGTCCAGTAGGTCCTACACCACCTATCAAACTGCCTCCTACTAAACTGCCTGCTGGCAATTCAACAATACCTGAGCCATTTTTAAATACGCTCTTAGTGCCAGGATAAGTGCAAAACACTTCTTTGACTCCGGCAGAAAAGTTTACGATAAGATTGTTGTTACTGCTAGATACAATCTGGCTGCGAGATATCTGTTGTGTAGTTTGATTAAATGTTCCTAGTCCTACTTCAAACTCACCGACACTAGGATCTGATACTACAGCATAATATGTTTGATTACCGTCACCAATTTCATTGAATGGTTCGAACCCCTGTGCTGCACCGGCCAACTGAAAATTTCCAGTGCCTGTGGTAGTAGTGGTTTCCTTTATTCTGTCTTTAATAACCAGTGCCATTCTTTATCCTTTATTGGTCAAACCCTTTTACAACGATAATTTCCTTGTTATTGATGCTAGGACCGGTAAATTGTAGATAGTAATCGGAACCTATTTGTATTACTTGATAGTTAGTGTTTGGAATCTGTACGACGTTCTCTACTAGAACTAAAATATTCTGCGCTATCTGTGCTACATCCCATGTAACGCCCGAAGCGGCGGCAGTTGCTATGTTTGTTATAGGACCAAATGTGGTTGTGGATCCATCACCTATCCCTAGACTTTGCCAAGTAATTGCGGTAGGTTCTTTGAATCGAAACTTCCTCCAAGCACCACTTTGATATACTTCTAACTCATTTAGAGTAGTGTTATATCTAACCATACCGTTTGCCGAAGTGATAGGTCGTTCTCCTGTGGTTCCCTTAGGCACAAGAATATTATTAGTAGTATTGACCACTACCTCACCGCCACTACTTACAGCAATGCCATAGTTAATGACCTGTCTATTGCTAAGAAGTTGACGTTGTAAATATCGCATTATAAATCCAAGGTACTAATTGTTGCTACTAAATTCTGCGGATTCTCACTTCTAACCACAATTCTGTCTCCGTTGGCTAGAATAATCTTTTCTGTGTCAAAGGTCACAGTCTCGCCTGCCGGTACTACTAACTTATTCACAACTAAATTCGTGTCTCCTACTGCATCGCCGTTGGCTACTACGTGCATATAAAGAAAAGTTTGATCAGCAATGGGATCGCCAGGATCAAAGACAATCTTATTACAAACCATAATGGTTGTTACTGCATTGTTGCCGGTAGATAAAAATAAATCTTGTGCAGCAGTGGTAATTGCTAAACTTTGGACAGCCATATCTTTTCCTCAAAATATAATACTAAACAACAGTGCTCTGTTCCGCGACACTAATTCATCTTGTAAGGTGATTACTGTAGAGCCGTCATAATCAATTTTTGTATTCACATAATAGATACCAGTATTTCCGCTGCCCACAGCACTCTTAGTGTATAGTTTACAAGCACCTGCTGTGGCACTAGGATCTGATTGATCTTGCAGTGACAAAACAGCATTTAGATCTACCTCTAATGTATTACTTGAAATTTCTAAATTTGTAATACCAATGCTTGAAATAGTATTAGAACCAATAGTTACATTTCCTACTTCAAGACCAGACGAATTCATTTCCGCAACTAGTGTAGCATCAACCTTAAATTCAATAACACTAGGCAATGGATTATTCAAATTACTTTGATCTTTGGTAAACACACTGGTATCACCGTCCTGGATACCAGGCTGTAATACTCCCACGAATGCGGCAGCAACATAATCTTCTATAGCCTTCATGTTAGGAATGAAGTCATCATTAAGTGGTGGTAACAATGGGTCTGAATAATCAAGAACATTTTGTTCATAATTACTAGTGCCTTGAACTGTTAACACACCGTTTCCTGAACCAATCAGTGCCAGACTACTACCACCTGTCATAATACTGTTTGTCTTTAATCCGATCTGTGTGCCACTTTGATTTTTGAATTCAAAAGTGCCAAACACTGACGTGCCTGTCGCTGGGCTGTAATGACTCACTGACTCATTGAAAACAAAAATTGCATCTGGGCTAGAACCACGATCTATAGAGATACCGGCTTGGCCTAGAGTTACGCCGGCTCCTCCTTCACCATCATTGATGATGATAATATTGTCATCAACAGTAAGCGTGGTAGAATTAATTGTGGTGGTTGCCCCTGCCACAAATAAATCACCGGTGATATAAACTTGTCCAAAGCCCCCACCAGTATCTAATACTATTTGTCCACCACTTTGAACTTGCAGTTTGTAATCACTGTCTCTGACTTGTAATATTTTCATTCTAGCACTTTGTTAGATGGCTGTTAGTTGAATGTAGTCACTAGTACTGTCGTTAACAAGGATCCAGTTGTACCGGTTAGCGCTGAAATCTGTAGCGACTCGCTTGGTAATTTTAGCTAATGGTGTTGGTGACGCTCCATTGCCGCCAATGAAACCATTCAGTCTCATTTGGCCGTTAGCACTGGGCACCGCCGCTTGAAGAACCAATGGTCCTGACAAAGTACCTGCTTGATTGGCCACTACGAATGTCTTAGCACCACGCTGTTTAAAGATGTAGGCATAATTTGTAGCTGAATTATATGTGGCATCAGTGTAGGCCACACCGCCAAAAAATGCCTCAACTCTTACGCCAGTATCGCCTGACGGGGTACCGATGACATCGGTACCTAATCTATCTTTTTTTAATGGACGTCCCATTTGTTTTCTCCTATGTCGACGTTCTAGGTCTACGCGGCGGGTAACCGCATAAGTCCTGCCCCATGCAGGCACTCATTTAGACTCAGTATTTAGCCGTTTCAGCCAAGTCATAAAAAAAGCGGATGTTGCCATCCGCTTTGAAACCTTTTGTAAAAAAGATTTGATTAGCTGAACTTAACGTTCGCGTTTGTGATACCCACATTGGCTAGATAGTCAGCAGCGTTACCTAGAGAAGATGCTGTGTTTGTTAACTCAACATATCCGTAACGTGTCATAAAGCTGACTACTGGCTCAAATGTGCTAGGATCAAGCACAACACCACTGCTCATCAATGGAATGTATGGACAGTAGAATGCTGGTGCATCAGATTCGCTAGAACCTTTGTAACCAATCAGAACATTTGTGCTGTCGCTAGCATAGCTATCAACATATACACGCATGGCACTGTTCAATGTACCAACAAACTTAGTGTTTGTAGGTGCTTCAAAAGCACCTTCTGTTGTTCTTGCGAACGCAGAAGTTGTGGCACTTTGAAGAATTGTCAATGCTAACGGGCTTACAACTGCATAGTTGCCAGCGCCACGACGTGTACGCTGTGCAATTAAGTTTGCAGCACGATTGATCTGAACTGCTAGAGCAGCATGTTCATCACCAACGAAAGTGGCTGTACCACTTACTGCGGCTTGGTTGTAAGTCTCCACTGCTGTTCCAGCAAGGCTACGTAGACTTGTTAGAATCTCTTGATCAATTTCAGCAGTGATCTCTTGTGCAAGCGCAGCCATAATTTCTGCTTCGATGTCAATGCCTTGTTGGGCTTGTGCATCTTGTGCAGCTTCAAATGTCCAACGTGCAGATAGTTTGCGGGTTTTAGCCTCAACTACTTGCTTTAGAATTTGAATGCTCATGCGCTTACCAGCAGCACCTTCAAGAGTAGCTGTGCTACCGGCTTTTGGTGTTGCTGCTACTTCGTTACCTGCATAACTAGCAGCGATCTTGAATGGGCTTAGTGCCTCTTCACCGGCTAGCACACCAGCATTGGCTGATGTATCAGCATAACGAACTCTTAGTGTGTGAATTTGGCCGACTGGGCCAGTCATCGGTTGAACACCAACTAGTTCGTTAGCAATAACGGTTGGCATGACACGACGAATCACGGGCAGGATAACACGGTTAAGTGTTGCGACATTACCGGCAGAGGTAGCACCAGCAGTTGCACTTTCAGCCAAATACTTGCGAGTATTTTCTAAAGTTACAGCCATTGCTGATTTGCGAGTACCTTGTAGGCCTTCTAGTAGAGCCTCTTTAGTCTCCTGCCAACGACCATTTAGTAGATCTGACATTTAGTTTCTCCTTAAACTTTATAATCCAGCAAGCCGTCTAATATCAATTATATTAGAATCAAACTCGCTACTAAATTTGCTATTAGCAATTTTATTTCCTGTAATTTCTTTTGCCTCTACTAGTGCCTGTCTTTGTTGTGGTTTGGTCTCGCCCGCAATCACTGCTGGCAAATACTTGTCAAAACTGTTATGTAATTTCTGTGTTTGCACACTTTCTAATAATTCAGTCATGATAGATTTCTGATCTTTGCTCAATGGAGCTACTAATTCAGAAATAATTGCCTGCCGCTGCGCAGCATCTTTTAAACGTTCAATCTCTAAAACTTTACTTTCTAAGGCTTTTTGTTGTTCTACTACTTCAGTTTTGGCTTCAGTAATAGCTAAATCTTTCAGGTCTATGACCTTGAGTAATTTACTTGTTTCAGATTTTTCGTTTAGATAACTTGCCTGGTATTCAGACGCGAATGCTTCGAAAAGTTTACGTCCGAAATCATTTCTACGAGCAGCATCAATATCTTCTTTCAGTTGTGTGATTTCTTTTGATAAGCTTTCACTTACCATAGATTCTACCATAACTGCTGCACGTTTAATAAATTTCTCTTTTAATAGAGAAATTTGTTCTTTACCTTCCTTTACAAGTCTAACCTTTGTTTCGGCTAAATCTTGCTTGTCTTGATAAAACTCTGCGATTTCCTCTGATAGAGCATCGATCACAAATTGTTCAAGTTTATGGAACTTGTCTGCTGTTTGCTTTTGATCTTCATGAAGTTCAGAAATTTCTTTGGCCAGTTGATGAACTACAAATTCTTTCATCTTTTTGCCATCGTCTTTCATTTTCTTAGCATACTTGGCTTTTGCTTCTGCTAGTTGTGCCTTATCTTCTTTGAATTCTTGGATCTCTGTGCTAAGATGATCGGAAATCATCTTATCTAGTGCTTCGACCATGACGTGTTTGTCATGCTCGTAGCGCTGGGCAAACTCTTCGCGTAGTTGTTGTGTCACTAGTTCACGATTTTCAACAACCTTGCGGTTCCATGCCTGTTCAATTTCTGCCTTAATCTCTTCAGAAATCACGTTGTTTTCAAACAATGTTTTTAACGAATCCAACATGTGTTTCTCCTATTATTGGAGGCCGCTTATTACACGTAATAAGCTTTCCTTGAGATATTTTTGTGCTTTTGGGTCGCCCTGCACTTCCTTTGCTATGCGAAGGCTACTTAAACCGCCACGAGTATTCATGAGGTGTTCGTAAATTGGTGTAGGATACGCACCGGGAGCACTTGGTTGTGCGACTATATCAACTGTTATAATTTCAAAGTCGCTAACATGGCCGGATCCATCATCTCTGACGTTTCCAGAACCTCTGCTGCTTACACCTAATTTGACGCCACTGCCCAACATCGTTGATACTAGTTGCCCCATAGGTGTAGGCAATATTTTTAACTTCCCATAACCATTTGGACCGTCCATCCACATATTTGTAATCATGTGGCTGACACGGTCCAGGTTAATTTTAAGATCATCGGGATGATCTACTTCACCGCACACAGAATAACCATTGTCTATCTGATCATTTAGAGTTTTAACAGCCCTGCTAATCTCGTCTACAGGATAAACACGTTGGTTAGCATTTTTAATACCACCCTGTATGCAGATACCTTTCATAAACAGATTTTTACCGTCTTTTTCATCTTGCTCCAAAACGATATTTGCCTGTGTAAACGAAAGATGTTCGCGAAGTAGTTGTTGCATTATCTAGATCCGACTACGCTCTTTTTGTTTTGTGCATCTTCACCTGCACCCTTCTTTTCTGCCCCATGGCCTGCTGGTACACCTTTAAGATGTTTTACTCCTGCTTTGCCACCTGGAACATTCACGTTGCCAAGATTTTCTGTCTTAGCATTTGCGTGACCTGGGAGGCTTGACTTATTACCGCCGCCTTCGCCACCACGGGCAATATTCTCTGTCGTACCGCCCATATCATTCTTTTTTGCCACTACGCTTTTAGTATTACCACCTGCTGGTTCTGAAGTGCCAGCAACTTTTCCGCCCTTGTAGGTTTCTCCTACTTTTTCAACGTATTCGCGCATTAGTTTTTCATCTTCGAATGCATATGTTTCTTTAGGTTTTTCATCACCCTCATCGTCCATACCCATACTCATATCGCCATTGTCAAACTTGGCAATAGCATCTTCTAATTCTGCTACTAATGCATCTAAATCGTCTACTGCGTTACCCATGTCAGATACGATTTCTTCAGGATCACTGCCTTTTACATCATCTTCAAAATCGTCAGTGGCGTCCATATTGGGCATATCGCCCATGTCATCATCATCATCAGCTTCCATGGTATCATTGAAAGATTCCGCCGCTTCAGTGTCATCCATGTCTTGATCCATCATTTCGTCGGTTGGCATATCTTCATGGTCGTCATCGTCCATGGCTTCTTCAACATCGTCTTTTTCCATACCTTCTTCAACATCGTCATCTTTAAATTCTTCTGCAAGAAGGTTTTCATAAATCTCACGTGATTTTTCTACCACGATTTGGTGAAACATTTCTTTAGCTTTTGCTTGGTCTTCGTTAACTAGATACTCGAGCATCTGCTCGAACTTATTGCGGTCAGTCATGTTATATCTCCTGTAGTTACAAGGCTGTTATATATTTACAAATGATTGCGTAAAAGGGTGTAAAATGGCCGAAAATTAAGTAGTTTTAGGCCATGTTTTCAATAATTGTTTAAATTCCTTATATTCCATATGGCGGAAATTAGGAAAGTGCCAACCTGGGTCAAAATATTTATCATTTACTAGCCTGAAAAATCTAACGTGCTTGAAATCACGTATTACTTTTTCAGTTTGACGCATCCAATTTCCATAATAGGTGGCCACGTCCGTGCTCATTTTATAATTTTTACTGTTAGCGTAAACATTATTGAACTTGCCCTGATCCCCTTCATAGTCAAAGCCCAGTATGAAGATTTCTCTTACACCAGAACGACTGGCAAATTCTAGGGCCGTAGGACCACTGCTCCACCCTAAACTAGGTTTAAAAAAATTAAATCCTCTAAGGGTTTTGTATCTAGCGTTGCCGTTGGTCCATACTTCATGTGTGTGTTGGTAACCGGTAGCATTGATTTCCATTACCATTTTTGGATCTACAGCGATTAGACAGTCTGGTTCAAATTCTCTGTACAGTCCATTGCACCCATAAATTTTACCATAGCCTATTAGTTCTGAAGGCTGAATAGCGAGACGGCTTTTGCCATTGCCTAAAACAAAACAGCGCATAGAATCTCCTTATGCTAATTTATCTTTGGCAATTTTTTTAAGCTGGAGGTGCTGATGGCGCACCGTACATGGATTTTACAAACTGTAGTTCTTGTTCCTGTTCAAGTATGTGTGCTTCAGATTGTTTACGCAGTCTATTAATCTGCTCAAGTGTAAGACGTGTTTTACGTGTGTCTCTTTTATTAATTGCACTTACATCTCGCTGAGGATCGTACCTCAAATCATTGGTCAAGGTTTGTTTGTCTTTGTCTATATAAAACAATTCACGTAAAATCATAGCAATATATTTATGCGGCTGGTGGCGTGGCCGGAGCTGTGGGCGCTGCGGCTGTTCCTGCTTGTGGGGCCGCTTGGGCCTGTTCGGGCGTGGCTTCTGTATCAGTAGCAGCCTCGGCATCATTTGATAGATCGCTTTGACTTATGCCAATTGAACGTAATTCTCCACTGCTGTCTGTAGGTATTGGAGTGCTTTTGCCCTGCTCCTCAGACCATAGACGTTCATTTTCTGCAAGTTCTTCATCACTTAAACCTAAGAAACGTTTCAGTGCGAACCTTTTACTGATAAAAGGCACGGCCTGAATAGTGTTGAAAGTATTAATGCGTTGGCCATCTACTTCACTCTGTCGATAGGCAGCGAAATTCATTGGTGTCTGTAGTTTCAGTTCAAATAGACTGGCATCTATGTTTACTCCACGTTTCTCTAGATAACGTTTGAATTCTTCATCAAATATCACTGCCGCTAGGCTTTGCAGTCTTTCGCAGTATTTGTTGAATCTAAATTCTTGTATATACGCTGTGCCAACACGCCCATCGTTGTACTGAGCTTGACTGTCATCTGCTCCGGTAGGGAGATATGAACTTGGGATGCGCAGACCTCTGAATAACTTGTTTGTAAAGAATTTTAAATCATCAATTTCGCCTAGATTGGTGCCCCCCGGCAATGTTTCAACTTTCGAACCACGTCCTTCCGCTGTCTGTGGGAAGAAATAGTCTTCGTTAATAGATAATGGATTATACGCCGAATCAATGACATTTTGTCCTCCTCCTGTGGCACTAGGAATACGCCTTTGATGTATTTCATTTTTAACACGTTCAACAAATCCCATGGCCAAGTGGCTGGGCATATTGCCTACATCGACATAGAATACCCTGCGCTCCGGAGCACGTTGTACACGATAGATAATAATTGCATCTTCAAGTAATTCTTTTTGTTTGAAAACTTTAAATACCTGTTCTAACAGACTATTTCCGAACGGATAGTTATTGTCTAGACCTTCGCTTAGACTGATGTGTATGACGTGTTCAGCATTTATAGCTTCTTCTTGCTGTGTCAATTCAAATCTTGATCCCACAGATCCGGGATAAGAGCCGGCCAATCCTCTAACTGCTCCGCCGCCTGCGGCGTATGTGGTACCTCTATTTTGTGTGTTTGTAGTATTTGGATGTATCATTGTGACTACAAGGTCTTTGAAATTTATATTGAGATCTCGTATGATGTATTGTTCTGGTTTTTTCCCTTCTGATTCATTCACGATAATTTTTGTTATTTTACCTGAGTCAATGTACATCCATTGTTGTGTTTCAGGATCTCTGATAAAAAAAGCGTCACCATATTTGAACAGGTTACGCATCATTCTAAAAATCCTATTTTCAAATTGTTGTAGTTTACTCCACTGTTGTAGATACTCCCTTAAAATTCTTATTTCACTGTTAGTGGCTTTGTTTTTCAACACTAATTGGAATGGTGTATTATTTTCTTTGTTTTTTTGAGTACAGAATTCTGCCAAAATATCTAACGCTGCATTTACTTCAGGGTCCATGTCCATAGTATCATACTGCAAGTATCTTTCTACGCGATTAGGCGCGCCAGCGTATACGTCTGGCAAGTAACTGCTATAATTCGTTCTTGCAGGTCCTGGTCGAGAACTATTTCCGCTGCTCATTGGACTGAGCGAACCGTCAGTGAGTACGTTGTTGCCTACAGGAGTAAAATATTTTTTCCAACTCATTATACACTCGCATTTACATTGCCATTAAGGGCTTTGGTTGCTTTTACAGACCTCTCCATCAAGTTAGGTAATTTGGACATTTCTGAATTTAATAGGCCCACTTGCTTATTTAATGTGTCAAGACTTTTAACAACATCGTTTAGAGTAGCTTCTTTGCCTTTGCCGCCTGCATCTGCTGTAGTAGGTGCTGCTGCTGGTGCTGCTGGTGCTGCTGCTGGCGCTGCTGCTGGCGCTGCTGCTGACTTAGCTGCCGCAGCATCGGCTACTGTGGAATTTGGTCCAGCCATAGGACCAAAAAATTTATCTAACACACTGCT
>Ga0194115_10004378_pt1 | contig 15222 bp, 12 predicted proteins | sample TA2MahsurfametaG_3_FD_148656 | JGI IMG/M metagenome (GOLD analysis project Ga0194115, IMG submission 148656) | Freshwater microbial communities from Lake Tanganyika, Tanzania - TA2015002 Mahale S4 surface | ecosystem: Environmental > Aquatic > Freshwater > Lake | place: Tanzania: Lake...
AAGCAGATCAATTCTACTTCGGTGGTTTTGTGGCGCAAGAGAAAGCAACCATTGAATTCATATCCCACCTTCCCTTGCGAATCGCCTTTACGATCTCATCATGATTTTCATAAGACATAGTTCTCCTTGACCTACAAGATGAATGGTACGGCGAATCATCACTCCTAGCCTATCACTTTTTGGGGCGAGAGACATGGACGATGGGGAGGGTGATCGAGCGTTGAGAGGTCTTCGAGTAGGTGACTTCGACGACGACGACGTCGATGATCAAAATGACGAGAGGAATGCAGTCGTCTCACCGATTCGATCCTTGAAATGAATCATCTACATCAGGAATGGTATAAACAATGAACTGAACTTGATCAAGAGGGGTGGAGTATCCGACAAGAGTAACAATCCGGTTCCATTCAATCGGATATCCAAGCGATGTATAATGTCAACAAAACTTGTTCTACGGCCATAGATTTTGTGGGAAGGATTCGCCCATGAATGTTAAGGCCAATTAATATCCTAGCACTGCAAATGAAAACATTGCAAGAAAACCTTGAAAAGATTTTGTTTATTTTGATAGACATGTTGAAATGGTGTTGGAAGCAGGTCTTGGAAACCACAACATTGAGGAAGCCGGCGTTGAAACCACAACATAGATTCCAGAGAAGAACGGGCGAGACGACACACACACAGGCTATGACATCATGAGTGAAAACCTCCTTTACTGATCCTCCCGGATATGATGCGGATATGACTTTATCGCCCTACCCGCAGCCGCAAGAGCGTAACGTGCGACGACGAGCAGATCATGATTTAGACTGCCTGTTCTACCATGATATGTATACCCTGAAGAATAATCCAGCCATAGTCAATCAGAATTTTATTTGGTAAAGGATCGGGAACCACGAGTCCGTAGATGCAGCCTTGCGTCTATTCTTTATGAAACCAGTGGATATCGCCTGTTAGAACTTTGCGTGGATGCTAGAGCCGACGCCGAGAATCGCTAGATGTCTCGTGCTTGGAATTGCACGACCGACTATGACTAAGTGTTTGTACCGGACCAGAACAACGACAGCATGATTTCACGATCGTTTATAGATTTGTAAAATGTGGATGTGCTACAACTTATCACTACTCATCCTGGATGATTCAAAATTGCAAAAAGAAAACTCGAATCTCGCTCATGATTCATTTTCCTATGGCCCTTTTTCTTCTGTGATGCCTCTTTCGGAAGATTCATATGCATCGTCCATAACAGAGGCATCCTTCCGGTCTGCTCTATTGGAACAATCCGAGAGCTAGCATTAGACAGTATGCTTATTCCGACGACTGGGGCGACGTGGTGTGGTATCCATAAAGGCTGAAGAACTCGATGATCTCTCGCTTGCATCCATGTTGAAGCTTGAAAATGAGGACGAGTGAGAAGACTTTAATCCCTCTTCATAGTACACGCTACGGGAGTACCCGTAGCCGTCCGGAGATATCTTTGTGGCCATTAGCATTCCTTGATGAGAAGCCGACCATCTGCGTTGCGCCTTTCTTCTTGCCGGCTCGCTTAATGCCTCTTGTTCACTGTGGATGCCTTGGGAGTATGCGTAACTCTCTGGAGTCTTTGTATTCATTGGCATTCCCTGATGAGAAGTCGACCATCTGCGTTGCGCCTTTCTTCTTGCCAGCTGGCTTGCATCCATATTGAAGCTGGAAACTGAGTACGTTGATGCCTCTGGTTCAGAATACATGCCTTGGGAGTACCCGTAGCTGTCCGGAGATATCTTTGTAGTCGATGGCATTCCCTGATGAGAAGCCGACCATCTGCGTTGCGCCTTTCTTCTCGCCGGCTCGCTTGCATCCATATTGAGTTTCGAAGACTTTAATGCCTCTGGTTCATAATACATGCCTTGTGAGTATCCGTAGCTGTCCGGAGATATCTTTGTAGTCGCTGGTATTCCCTGATGAGAAGCCGACCATCTGCGTTGCGCCTTACTCATGACCGGCTCAATTTCGTGCATGGAGAGAAACTTTGAGGCTGTTAGAATGAAATCGTGATGACTCCTGTGATTGTCGCAGACAATCAAATGAACTTCTTGAAGACTCTTCGTAGCACATTCGTCTGGGAGGAGGAGCTTTTCAGCCAAGAACTCCCAGTATGAAAGGGCTACCTGCGACGCCGGAGGGAGTCGCCTTCCTTCATGATTCCCCTGCAATACTTCCATCATATTCAAAATGATGTAAGAGTCGGAGAGAGCGTTTTATAGTTGGGTTTGGGTTTATGCCACACAAAGTTTGGCATGTTGTCTAGGGCTTCGGATTATTTGTTGGTTTGCTTCCGCATTTTTGGGTCGTGAAAACAGGACCAACACTAACCGTTGTCGTGAAATTCAAAAAATTGATATTTTGTGGCCGGAAAAAACCACGACCAAAGGATGGCCGCTTGTGCTTCATCGGAACGAGCCAAAAGATCAAAGTCTTGATTTCAAAGACCGTATTTGGATGTGAAGCTTATTACTTTGGGCGACTCTGTTCATGGGGCTATTTTATGTATACCATGAAGCGGAGGACAGAGTAGGCCCCTCACGGATGCATTAGTAACCGGATAATTAAGGGCCAACGGAAGCCCGGTGAAGTTTGCACTCGATCCATAACTCTCTAGGAGCGCAGATATCCTCTTAATTAAATTCTTCCGGCCGTTGCACTTCTGAGCAACGTGTCGACCTGATCGATTCCGCGAAATCGAACTGTCCTGGACTCGTACGACTCTGCCAGTGCTATCTGTCCGGCAGGGGGGCTCTCGATGGATCCAACCGTGCGCGACGATATTCACTCGCTGATACATACCTCCTCAAAGGGAACCATCAGAAGAGAAATGGCTACAATGCCTTACGGTTTGTGTCAATGCTACTATCTCCTGCAGCAGTCCTCGCACAAATCCTTGCAGCGACTAGGAAGGTGTGGACTGATGTCAACAGAGTTCGGAGGTATCGTCGACCTTTAAGTCGAAGGTTGGATGTGATTCGTCGCTTGACGCCTTCTGTCTCACTTGGTGATCCATGCCGCCGTCGGGATACGCGACTATCCTTCTGGAGAGGTACTTTTGTGGCTTCGAAGAATGATCTCCCCTCGAAACAAGGGGACAATCTACTTTGTGCGTCGGTCACGGAAGGCTTCGATCGACGAAGAGCGGACACCTGTGATAACATACGGTATGACCAATACGACCACTTAGGCCAGTGTTATAGGTCACAGGCCACGATTCCCGTAAAGGGGAGCCTTTTGAGGAATCTACACGATCCTACGGCGGTGGACGCACTGCCCAGATCATCACAACCGGTTGCATACGGTAGTTGTAAACCTCACGCCTTGCTTCCAACACGTGACAGAAGTCCATAATAGGTACACGCCAAGACCACCACAAAAATTTGGATATATAGGTAGGTGACACAAGGGGACTCTATCTGCAGTTCTTGTATCCGGTATCAAAAGCATTTATGGTTTTACGTACATACGATAATTCCTTTCGACGTCGAACCACACGGCACGTGTTGACGGAATCACGAATCGGCCAATAATTAATGTCCCAAGACGAAACCAAAACAGTAGGATATGCCTTCTCCATAATTACCTCAACCGTTGGGCAGGTGTAGTATCCGGGAAACGTAGACACGACACCATTTTTGTATTAACTTATTTTGTTGGGCCTTTTCAATCGCACACACACACAAACTCAAGACTGATAAACGCTGTCCAATTGGCCGATCCTCACGTCACTCACCGGGATATAACTGTAAATAGAGATTTCCGGCCACTTGTGGCGAACCGGCGCGGTTGAACGGGGGAAACGGAAACCTCTTGCTGGCTCTACCGGTAGTTGCAGTTATTACGGGAGAGCCATCGGTCCGGACCAAGATCGAACTTTTCATAACGTGTCTTGCGTTCTCGCGATGCATCCAAGCAACGACTCCTTGACCCCGCAACGAGTAGTAGGACATCTTATCCCTTGGTAGATTAGTATCTTGTAAAGAGGAAGAGGAAACATCCATTTTAAATATCTGTAGGTGGTGTCAGACGACAACAACGTTTCTGTACGTCGGGGGACTTATGGGATTTATGGGGGTTTCAGTCCGATATCGTTCAATATAGCAAGAACCTTGACTTCGGCTCGTCCATCCCAACGACGACGACGAGAGTACGATGTGGGAAGAAAAGATAGATCTTCGAACAGGAGCTCGATATTCGTACAATAGTCTTACGGGGGAACGAAGGAGTTTGGAGCCTCATGATTTCGGTCAAGTGATACACCTACGTCACAAGGGAAAACCCCGCACGGCTGACAGTGTCGGATCAACTCAACCAACCTTGACTTCAGTCTCTTCCTTGACAAGTCCACAAAATGATCGACGAGATCGACAACCATACGCGTACTACACTGGTGAATATCATCATGACCAAGAAGAAGACAGTGAGAGTGACGACGAACGCGCAAAACGAAAAGGCAAGAAGAGCAAGAAGTCCAAGGAGAAGAAAAAGTCCAAAGTCGACAAGAGTTCAAAGAACAAAAAATCAAAGAAGAAGAAAAAGAAGAAAAAATCGTCGAAAAGTGACCGACATTCAGATGATTCGTCCAGTCGTGGAAATAGCAGCGATGAATTTAATGATGAGGATTTGTCTTTTTCATCTCTCGACGAAGACGAGGGAGATCGTAGTGATAGCGACGATAATCATCGTCGGAAAAAACAAAGAAGGTCACAGTCAAGATCCGGATCAACATCACGGTCAAAGACGAGAACAAAATCGCGAACAAAGACCAGATCATCTTCTCGGTCAAAGCCAGAATCAAAATCGCAACCCAAGTCCAAGTCGAAGAGCGGTGCGAGAAGTCGAAGCGTTTCGCGATCGAGAGACCCAAGGCCTAGCCGCACCAAGTCTCAGGACAAGGAAAGATCCCGGTCCTACTCACAGCCGTCCAAACACGCTCTACCTCCTTCGACGATTGCAGCCATCAAAACGAGTCGGGCATTAGCTGTCGCTTCTACTATACGATCCATCGATTCACAAGGACGACGAAGAAGCAGTGGCAAGGATGCCGACGAACATGACTACGGCGAAGAGGAGGACTATCTCTATCGAAACCGAAAGAAGAAATCCTACGGAGACCATGGAGTGGTCGACGAAACTTACATACCTGACAGGAACCATGGTGTCAAAAAGGCAATACTTTCATTCAGCTCTCGACTATCAAGCAGAAGCAGAAGCAGCAGCAGCAGAGGGCAGGAGCGACATCGAGAGAATGCTGAGTATGTTCACCGTAATGCCGACGAAGGTTACAGAGACTACGACCGACACCCTTCTCCCTTCGAGGACGATCCCCGTAGGAAAGAGAAGTTGCGTGAGCAAGCCGCAATGGCCACCACAGTCATGCTGCAGTTGGAGCAGCAGCAAAAAGTTTTGGACGCCCGTCATAAACAAGTTGTAAAGAAGGAAAAGGAAATGGCCGAAGAACGCAAGGCTCTGGCTCGGCAACAACAGGTGGAAGAAGAAATGCGTCAGCTTAAGGAAGCTCTAGATGAACTAGAACGACGTGAGGAGCTAGAGAAGAGAGAACAAGAACAAGTCAAGGCAGCAAGAGAGGAAACGAAACGTCAAGTCAGGGAAGCCGAGCGCAAGGCGATGAAGGTGGCACAAGGGGCCGAAGTGGCACGACGGAAGGCGGAGGAAGATATGGCGGCTGCGCGGCAACTAGCGGCGAAATTGGAGACAGCCCGGATCTTGGCAGAACAGGGGGCAGAACGAGCCCTACGCAAGGGGTCGATGGAAGCAGCGGCCAGGAAACGAGCGCAAGCAGAGGCCATTGAAGCCAAGAAGGAGGCCGAACAACTAGTATACATGGTAGCTCAGGAGGCCGCAATGATTCGACGTCAGGCAGAGGAGGAAGTCGCCGAGGTCCGACGACAGGCAGCCGAATTAGAAACAGCACGGATGTTAGCGGAAGAAGGGACGACAAGAGCGTTGCGCCAAGCAAGTCACGAGGCAGAAGCGAGGAGACAGGCACAGGAAGAAGCATACGAAAGTAGAAGAGTAGCAGATGAACGGATTCAGGAAATGGATAGACGAATTGACGCGTCCAACATATCCCTCATTGCAGCGACTGACAGGCTCAGGGAAGCTGAACGACGTCAACAGGTCGCCGAAGACATGCAACGTGAGGCTGAACATTTGTTGGTCACTCGTCAAGCGGAAATGGACGATAGGGTTCGCCGAGCAAAGATAGAAGCTTCAGCTCCCTTCGTGACCGAAAGGGTGGACTCTAGACCGAAATCCATGGTGAATTCTCAGTTCCCCGTTGTAGGCAAGCGCGGGAGTCGGGAAGGTAGTGAACGGATTGCCCGACCTGAATCCTCTGCAGTCGGTCTCGCCAGGAAGCCGAAAGGGAATGGCAAAGATGGACGTAGTAGGTCCCACCAAAACGCACTATACGGTATACCTTCATCATCGCTCTTGGTTTCAAATTTCGACGAAAGGAAGGAGACCCCCGACCATGGAAGCGATGATGCCAGCAATTCCTTCCTGTTGGGCTCGGGCCTTTCCAATGTCCCGGGCCATCGTCCACCGGACACTTGTGAAACGACCATGATGGGTGTAAGTTCAGACCCTCGTGCTCATCATTTACACAGCCAAAGACCAGCCGATGGGCTTCATGCGTATGATATCGCTGGATACAAGGACCAGAAGAAGACATCCGTCGACTCGGGATTCGATCATCACAGATCGACAAGGAATGTTACCTCCCATTCAGACCGTGAGGACTCCTCCTCCGCCTCCGATTCGAGCCTTTACGATGCAAGCGTGGACGACGAGTATGACATTCCACTTACCCCCTTGAGCCCAGTCACGAAGCAGCATACGGAGGAACCAAATACACCATCAGAGCGAGACCAGAACACAGATGACTCATCCGAGTCAGATAGCTCATCCGAATCAGATAGCTCATCCGAGTCAGGCTCAACCGACGACGACGAATCCCGATCAAACAACGGTCTTCCTTTCCCCACGGAAGAGTCTTCGGGGGATGAGGGAACTCCCTTTGTATCGGATTCTGAAGGCGAGGAATCGAATCTTGACTCCGAGAGAATGGAGGAAAGCGAATCCACAGCGCACGAGGATCTTGGGTATGCAGAGGAAGGCTCGGTTGGTCTGGGCACAATCTTCAATTTAGACAGTCCCGAACGCAGTCGTCCGGAATCAAACAAGAGGCTGCTCAGTATGAAAGATCGATTGATCTCCGCTTCATCCGGCAGTCGCAGTGTATCTTCCGCACACTCCCTCTACGTGGACTCAAATGGGGACTTAAGGTCCAAACCAGAAAGTTGTATGAGCGTGCGAAGCAAGAACGACGGTATCAAGGATTCCTACCGTGGCTCCGCGCCGGAGGCATCCATGGATTTGGAAGACATCTTCAACGAAGATGACCCCGAGACACCCGCCAAGGAACCATCGACACGAAAGAAAGTTTTCAGCATAAGGAAACTTTTCAGCAGGGAAAGACAACCAATGCCGTATTCGTCTGTACAGCAAAACCCGTCTTCGACAAAGGAAAGACAACCAATGCCGTATTCGTCTGTACAGCAAAACCCGTCTTCGACAAAGGAAAGACAACCCATGCCGTATTCGTCTGTACATCAAAGCCCGTCTTCGACTAAGGAAAGACAACCGATGCCGTATTCGTCTGTAAATGACAGCCCGTCTTCGACAAAGGAAAGACAACCCATGCCGTATTCGTCTACGAATCATAGCCCGTCTTCGAGGCAGTCACTTTTCGTAGACTCAAATGGGGAATTCACGACCAGGATGAAGGGCTCGGCTAGAGAAGCGTCGATGGATCTTGAAGACATCTTCAACACTGATGACTCCGGTTCACACCTCAGGACGCCCTCTCCGCGAGGGAAGGCGCTCAGCAAGGAAAGACAACCAATGCCCTATTCGTCTGTATATCACAGTCCGTCTTCGAGACAGTCACTTTTCGTGGACTCAAATGGTGAATTCAGGACAAGGATGAAGGGGTCTGCTACCGAAGCGTCCATGGATCTTGAAGACGTCTTCAACGCCGATGACTCCGGTTCATCCGTCAGGACCCCGTCACCACGAAGGAAGACGCTCTTCAGTGCGAAAGAGCCCAATAAGGAAAGACAGCCCATGCCGTACTCATCTGTATATCTAAGTCCGTCTTCCAGACATTCACGTTTCAAGGCAGGGGTTACAAGTCCCAGTAGCAAACCTAGTACGAAGCAGGAGAAAACGAAAGAGAAGAGCACAGAAAAAGAGAAATCAAAGGAGAAGATTCAGAAGAAATCCAAGCGTGGTCATACAGCAGAGGCATCCATGGATCTTGATGGTATTTTTAATGCAAACGATCCCTATTCACCCGTACGGACCCCTTCACCACGAAAGAAAACGAAACTCCAGAAGAAAGGCAAATCAGCCTCAAAGTCGCCTCGTAGTCGGAATGCATCGTTACATCAGTCTCGATTCATGGACTCAAGACTAGACTTCCACGCCTCAAGCAGGGCTTCCCCCGGGGGTTCAAAGGTTGCCCGGCAAGGTTCCATCCGCAAAATTCTCCGTCGGGCACTCTCCGGACGAGGTCCAGGAGCAAATGGACGCAGCATGAACACATCGTTGTCGCAAGGTGGATTATCATCGCCCAGACACAAGGCAATTCGATGGAACCTTAGCCGTAGCAATTCTAGAGGGAGTGGTCTGGATGCCTCGCGTGCGAACATGAATCTCTCACGATCGATGGATTTCAATGCTTCTCGATTTCAGCTGAGCCGTGCCCACCAGAGTTCCAAAAATTTCAATCGTTCTCGATTAGATCGGTTAAACCATTCCGCATTGATGGAGTTCAATCGCTCGAGCAATGATCTGTCCCCATCACGGAGGTCCAACAACAGTAATCATTCCCGTACGCGCAGATTCAGTGGCTCGGCGTCGTCCGTTGACATGGAATCCCAGAGACCAAAGAAGAAACGACACTTTGAGCGCCCACCAAGGTCACTCGTTGTGGTCTGGCTTGTGGTAGCAGGTGAGATGGGATTCGATATGGCTACAACAATCGTTGCCTTTAAGGCTCTTTTCGAAGAGGACCATTGTTGTGGTACACCCATCAGCGCTGGTGCAGTTTCAATGAGCATTACTTTTCCTTTCTTCTTTCTGGTCGGCACTGAAATCGCTCTACTCCTGCGAGCCATTCTTCTCACTCTCTTTCCGAATATGGGGGACATTGGCATTGATATATTTGACGACGAGGGAGATCTTATCGAACGAAGTACTCTCCTTCGATGGTGCTGTTGCTGTTTGAGACGGGAGATAAAGATCATCATGCACATTCTAGGCATTCTAGTCCTGGTGAACCCATTTTTTGGGTGTGTGATTGCATGGATTTTGCTCTATCAGTCTGACAAGAAGGATGCCTTTATTGTTCTTGGGTTTGAAGGGGGCTCGCTTCTACTTCACTATATCGCCGTTTGTCTAGAGGGTTCAATTATCAGTCTCTGGACGTTCTTCTTGCACGGGATCGTGCCTCTGGTGCCTTTTGCCGCTGGTGTTGGGCTCACCCTGTTCTATCTGAAGCAAGGTGGCGTATGTTACCTCGTGGAAAGGCAGATGTTCAACTTTAATGGTTGCGAAATTTGTCTCGATGGATATCCTCCGGTGAGTGGCGTTTGTCATTTTCCAAATGGAACTACTTATCCATACACAAAGCACAATGCAATTCTGGATTTGGTTGAGATAAGGGACGTTAATGACGTTCTTGTACGGACTACCCAAGTCACCTACTGTGCGAACAAGAATCCTGACGGTCCCGACATGAACTTCTGCTTTTTCGATTTCAATGATGGTCTGCTGCCGAGTGTTACTCCGGACAAAGACTCCACGGCGTCGGTTTGATGTGTATGTGCATGAGGACAGATCACAGTTTGGCCTTGTCAATAGAGCCAGCAGGACCCAGCGTAGCAAAGTCTACAGATATTCGAGAAAGTAAAATCCGAGTGAATTCTCCAGGGATTTTTGCTTTGTATCGTCTATGATGATATGTTAAAACACGAGCCCTGACAATGAAGTTTTTGGGCATGTCCGTGTTCGCCACAGTGTCGACACTGTCGGCTTCGATCACGAGGATGGTACATACGTTGACTTGGAGGTGTGGGGGTGAAATTCTCCAGAAGAATCGCGCCGAAAGGGTACGACTCGTGAGAATGCAATCTGTGTTGCTATTCCGTTTTCAACCAGTTCCGTTGGACAACTGTCAGACATGTGAGGGAGACTTACTCCCCGAGGCGAATTAAGATGGGATGGAACTAATGGGATGAATCAAACTGATGCAAAAAATGCTGCGACAGCTAAAGAGTCCGATTTTACAGTTTGTAGAATATCCATGGCTAGTATCCGAAAAGAAATAAACCCAACCCAAGAGAAATGAACAAGACTTTATAGTGCCGAACGGGGATAACTCCTCCAGAGGTCGGAGTCATGGAAGGTGAATCACTCGGCATGGAGCTGGGCATATTACTGGGCATACCGGATGGTGTCCCAGTGGGTATTTTCGTCTCAGCGAATGGGATGATCTTGAGTAACGTTTCAAAGGTTAGATGAATATCTGAACCTAGTTCCTTTTCTTCTTTTGCCTTCTTCTGATTCTCACTCGTCAATGGTGGAATGTCGTCATCATCATCTTCCACCACAAAATACGTCACATATCCCGATGCGACGACTACCGAATATGGTTGAAAGAAGGATGCTATCAATACAGATTGAATGACACAGACTTGTGGTGTACATTCATATTGAGTAAGTTGATTCAGGGAAGGTTCCCCACCCCACCAGAAGTAATCGCCGTCTGGAATGCCAACGGGGATACATCCTCCGCTTCCTTGGACGAGGTACTGGTGAGGTTGACTGTTGAAGAATATTCCTCTTCATCTTCTCCTCGATCCATTTCTTCGTATTGGAAGAAATCAATCCTACCCAACGTCGTAGTATACTCTCCTTCATCCCTGGGGAGGAAGATACAGATTCGGATACTATCACCCTCTCGGATTAATGGTTGGATATCCTGTTCGATATTATTCGTATCACAAAAGGCAGCATACGGTTTCGGTGGTGGTGTTGGTGGAAGGGTAAAGGTTGGGAAGGGAAAGGGTTGGATCGATCCATCCATTCGGGTGGTGTTGCTACTGCTGGCACTGCTGTTATCTTCATCATACAAAGTCTTGACGACTGTGACGAGATATCCATGTTGAGTCACTGGACGTTCACTGAATCCATTATCATCATCATCCTCACTCGGGGGCATGACCAAGGCGATTCGGACACAAAATTGAATCTGATGTCCATCTTCGGTACTAGTCAGGACTGACGCCGATGTTGTATTGGTGTTGTTGGGAAGATTGTCAAACAGTATGGCCTCGTCATGATCATCATCATTTTCAGGCCATGAAACTGTAATGGTTGAAGTCCAATTCCTAAATCCATACCCTTGACCGATGGCATCGGTAGAAATCGGATCAGTGACGACAAGCATTTCATCGAGAATAGTCATCGTAGTAGGGTCAAGATCACTATCAAGAACCTTGTCATTATCTTCTGGTGGTGGTGACGACGACGTAGATGACGACGATGACGATGATAAGATAGGTGTCAAACATTCATGGGGATCCAATAGATCCAATCTAACCATATCATCTTCCATACGATCACTGGATGTAAAGTCTATAATCAAATTCCATATCGATATATCATTCGGATCGTTGTTCATTCGATACTCGAGATGGGACATGTCCCATATTTGTTCAAGACTTTGGACGGAACGATGATTCTGTAATGATCTTTGTTGTTGTTGTTTATGCTGTTTTTTTGTTTCTTCTGTGTCGGGAGTAGTCGACGTAGTATTTGTGACGACGGTGCCGGTTGTCGTTGTAGGATTATGGAATCTTGATTTTGTGAAAGGGCAGTCGTTGCATGCGTATAGTAGAAGAGTACCCATTTCAAGATGATTGCCAATCGTAACAAAGATTGTAAGGGAGAAAAGGAAGACATGATAATGACTTGTTTGTATTTTTTTAAAAAAAAAGAAAATAGTATGGAGTTGGATGTTGGGAATCTACCTCCCTCCATACGTTCACTTTTTCGACGACTTTCCTACTACGACGCAGAGTATAAAAGGTTTTGGGGAAGAACGATAAAGTATAGACAAAAGGAACCACAACGGCGAAAGAATCTGTAGGTAGTAGTTAGAAATAGTCCGTGCGAAAAATGACCCTCCTCATCCAAAACGGCGTATCATATGTATGGACAGTGAGGACTGGGAACGGGAGAGATTCGCCAATATATGTATGATATAGTACTAGCGAACAAGACGGCACTATAGGTAAGTACCGTGCGTAGTACAGTATGCTCCCATGCACCAACGAAAGCTGACGCACCCAGGAAGAAGAAGGAGGCGAATGAAAAATGACAAAGTACAAAACAATTCTTGGCTCGTATCATACTCTCATTTCACTTCCCTTGGGCGTTTGTATCCCCTTGACCCTGCAAGTCGACTCCGGATCACTGCTGCAATAATAACAAGGCATCATGGATGAAACAATCTCCTCTTCCTCCTCTTTCTTCAGTCTACATACCGTAGTATGGAGTGGTTGTCTTACAACTGCATTATTATCGGCCTTTTTCGTCGTTCAACGAGAACGGAAGAAACGGTACGTCGTGCTTCTTGTTTTGGGTGGGGATTGGTTGGCGGTTTCCGGACAAAGCCAAAAACTATGGTCTTATTTCAATTTTTCCCCCCTTTTCATTTGGTTTGTGAATGTGTATCAAAAAAAGGGCTTTGGAAAAAGCAATAAAGGATGAGCCTGTCAAGTCAGTTGCCATCGATCGGACGGTATGTAAACTCTTTACCTGGTGGAACCCGTTTTGGGGTGATGTCTTGTACTCTTCTACCATGTATAGGAGGACTCATGGAAGTTGCCCGAAAAACCAAACCAACCATCCCGTTTTTTTGTTCCTCCTCTTCCATTTCGTTCGTTCGATCCCTCCCATATAGAAATATCCTGGTGGTCAAATTATGATTTATTATGGGACACAAACGGGGACAGCCGAATCCTTTGGACAACAATTAGAACGTGAGGGACCAGAACATGGTTTTTTCATCAAGGTCATTGATATGGAAGATATTAAAGCTGTAGAAGACTTTACGAAACCAACCGCCTACGGTGATGATGACACCGATGATGATAAAGCAAGGCTCATTATTTTATCAGCAACCTATGGTGAAGGTGAACCGACAGATAATTCTGTCGGAACAGTATCCTTACTCAAGGAACAATTACAATTGCAAGAAGAAATGGATGGTACGGATACCGAATCAAGAATTTTGAAGAATGTAGAATATGGTGTCTTTGGATTAGGGAATCGACAATATGAACATTATAATGCTATGGGAAAATTCTTTCATTCGACATTTGAAAAATTAGGTGGAACACCCTTCCTACCTCTTGGTTTGGGTGATGATGATGTTGATTTAGAAGGTGATTTTGAAAGTTGGAAGGATCAATTATGGATGACGTTGAAAGACAAATATTGTAAAGATGCCGTCGTCGTATTACGGAAACAAGGCAAAACAGATAATTGTTCTACCGATCTTCCATCCTGTGAGTATGGGATTGAATATCATCCAATTGGAACAGTCGCTACCAACAGTCCCCCCCTTGATCAAGTTCATGGATCATTACGACCCTTCTTTACCGCTATTGATTGTCCCGTTACCTGTGTAAAGGAATTACGAACACCCGCCGATGGTGGATCGACGAAGCATGTGGAAATTGATATTTCTTCGGCGACATCCTCGTCTGACTTTCATTATATGACAGCGGATAACTTGGGTGTATTACCCGTAAATCCTCCAGCGGTTGTAGAATCGGTCGCCAAGGCATTGGGGTATGATTTAGATACCGTCTTTTCATTAAAGGCTGCCGATGGTCATGAATGGCATGGGATACCATTCCCCATGCCATTAACTATCCGAGAATGTTTATCACGATATCTTGATTTGACAAGTGCACCACGACGTTCCGATTTGAAATTATTGGCAAGTTATGCCACTGATAAAATTGATCGACAGGCACTACTCCGATTAGCATCCAAGGATGGAAAAGTCGAATACAAAGAAAAGATTACTCAGGGATATGTCGGGATGCATGAGCTATTGCATCTTTGTCCATCACTGAAGATCCCATTGGAACATTTGTGTAGTGTATGTCATTGGTTATTACCACGATACTACACTATCTCATCATCGTCGTCGGTCCATCCCCATTCGATTCATTTAACGGTTGCGGTCACACAAGATAAACGACCGAATGGAACACCCTTTGAAGGTGTTTGTTCGACACATCTTGCGAATCGTCAATCGGGGACGGATACAGTCCGAGTCATCGTCCGACCATCGACCTTTCGATTACCGACGGATACGTCGAAACCGATACTCATGATCGGTCCAGGTACAGGAATCGCTCCCATGAGAGCAATGATCCAAGAACGTATCTACCAAAAGGCATCAGGACCCAACATTTTATACTTTGGATGTAAACGACAGGATCAGGATTACTTATATCAAGAAGAATTACAAGCCTGGCAAAAGAATGGCTCTATAGATTTGAGGGTAGCATTTTCTCGAGCCAATGCCAGTCAGAAGGAATATGTCCAACATTTGTTACAACGACAAGGGAAGGAGACATATGACCTAATCCATCAACAGGGTGCATATATTTATGTATGTGGTGGTGTCAAGATGGGACATGATGTGACTGAAACATTGAAACAAATCTGTGTCGAATATGGTGAAATATCCTTTGATCAAGCGAAGGAATATTTATCCAAATTGGCAGCAGATGGAAGATTCGTACAAGAATTATGGGCATAGGTAAGATACAGTAGTGTATTCGTGAAAAGACTAAACGTTGTCTATAATGGTGACCCTTTTCCCAAAGACAAAAGATGACGACAACACTGTCCCACGACGAACCTAGTGAAAAAGGTCTACGTCGAAATTGATGGATGTTGTCGGGTAGAACCTGTTTTTTTTCGTTGTATTGCCTTTTGTTCATGCCCTACACGTTCTATTCCTACTGTGGTCGACATGCCCTATACAACGTATGCCTACCAACACACCCCGAAAAAGCC
>Ga0194115_10004379_pt1 | contig 15221 bp, 17 predicted proteins | sample TA2MahsurfametaG_3_FD_148656 | JGI IMG/M metagenome (GOLD analysis project Ga0194115, IMG submission 148656) | Freshwater microbial communities from Lake Tanganyika, Tanzania - TA2015002 Mahale S4 surface | ecosystem: Environmental > Aquatic > Freshwater > Lake | place: Tanzania: Lake...
ATTGTCGTTACCACCCGTACCGCCGGCTCCTCCGTAAGCAACGACGGTGATCAGCGAGACGCCAGATGGAACGGTCCACGACTTAGAACTGCCGGTCCAGTTATACGTCGTCGAGGTGACGCTCGCCTTTGCATCCTCTCCCCGAGAGAACACGAGAGAAAGGAATGTGATGACGGGCATTGCGACGAGGAAGATCCCAATCGCGGGCGCGACGACCCGCACGCGACGCGCAGTCCTCCGCGATGTCATCGACAAGTCCTCCAGCCCGAGACTCGTTGCAGACCTCCCCACCGGGTGGTGGAAACTTGGTCCTATTTCAGGGCCTACAGCCCAAAACTGAATTCCGACAGATTTGGAAAATAGTCCTTATTTACTGGAGGATGCTATCGCAACGGACCCCGCGCGTCTAAGCAGTGAAAACGCTCTTTTTTCATCGGCTGAAGCCCGATTCCATAGGCTGAGACCCGGTGCCTCAACAAAAACGTCGCCCGCGCACGACTCCTGACTTTGCGGCAATCGAAGCATTGACGGCCAACCTCCTCGCTACCCACGGCGAGAGCGGACTGCGCATCGAGGACTTGCAGCGCGCAACGGGTGTCTCCAAGAGCTCCCTCTACGGCAAGTACGGCGGTCGTGACGGCTTGGTGGCTGCAGGGCTGATGGTGCTCTACGAGCGTCATTACCGGGAGACCATCGGCGTCATCGACGAAATCGTTCGCACCTCGCAGTCACGCAAGGAAGTCATAGAGCGCTTTCGACAACTCACGCGTTACGTAGCCGACCTACGACGAACCACCGAACGTTTGCATCGTGCAGCAGTGTTGTCGGGAACGATTGCACGACCCGAGTTGCGAGCCAAGGTGACGCTATTGCACGGCGAGATGATGAAGGATCTCGCTCGCAGTCTCGACCTGGCACGAGTTCGCGGATTTGCAAGGCAGAACTATTCGTCTCGCATGCTCGCCAACTTCATCTCTGCGCTCACCTTCGGACGCCTCATCGTTGCCTTCGACAACGATCTGCCGGCCGACGAACTCGAACAATGGACCGATGCCACCATGGTGATGCTCGGCGCACTCTTCTTCGCCGACTAGGGATCGTCAGCGCGCTGCTTGTCGTGGGGCGATGAGATTCGCCATCACTTTGGCGGCTCGTTCAGCAAGACCTGCGGAGGGTGGGCCCATCGGCAGTCGTGCCTCACCAACGCCAATCTCGTCTATGCAGACCCCACCAGAACCAACGCGGAGGGTTGGCAAGGATTTGGTACGGCGGGTTGAGCGGCCAAAAGTGGGGACGCAGGACTGATCGCCTAGGACTACCCGCGAACCCACTGAGCATGCGGGCAAATAGGTGAGGTTGGGGTAGGGGGCTTCTGATTCGCCTTCGATTCCCGACGTCGCCTCAAGCTGCTATTGGTTTCGACGACCGTTTGGCTGGGTGGTCTCGTACTGCACGTCCACTCACCCGCAGTGGCGCGAACCGAAGCGGAAGACGCCGATCGTGCCCTTGTGACCCGGCATGAACGTGTTCGAATTATCTCGGGTGGTGACGATTGCATTGAGTGGTGCACCGGCGGCGCGCCCCAGCACCTTCACGAAGCCACCACAATGGCGTGCGCTTGATCTGACTTGGATCGCGAATTCCTCCCCGCTGACTCGAGCGAGCACGAACCGTCCGTTCGCATCGCTGATCGCCGACGCGGTCGAATCATCGTCGTATGAGTAGCTCGCGACCCGCACCCCTGCCAGCGGCTGATGGGTTGACGCGTCGACGAGTCGACCCGTGATAAAGCTCGCGGGCTGGACAAAAGGCTGGGCCGACACCTGGATTGGGGCGACTGCGAGCGCAAGCGCGGCAGCTGTGCCCACCACAACAGTGGCGAGGATCCGACGGACTGGGTTTGTGATGTTGTTTCTCATGCCCTATAGATACGCAAGGCAGCCGAATCCAACACTTTTTTCGAGGAAAAATCCGTTCAGGTGTCGATTCTCGGTCAGATGGCTCCATTCGGAGCTCAGGTAGTCTCGCCAACACAGATCGCCTCCGTGAGGCTGGTGCGTAATTCCGAACTCCAATGTTGATGGGGTACTGGCTGGGGTTTCAGTAAATGTCTGGAACGCGAGACGCTGTTTTTTGGAACGCGGGCGTGGCACGATTCTGTGGTGGACATCTTGAATCGAATATTGCCGTGGGATGGCTGGGGCGGCCGGATCATGGCGACAGTGATGGCTACTGGCAATGCGGACATGGAGAATGCAGCAGTCGATTTAGTTAATCCGAGACCTGACGCCAAAGTTTTGATGATCGGTTGCGGACCAGGTGTCGGAGTAGTCGCAGCTGCTTGTCGCGCATCTAACGGAATGGTGATTGGTCTTGACCCGTCAGAAGTGATGGTTGAACGTACCCGTACTCGGTGTCACCGTGTGGGAGTAGAACACCTCACGAAAGTTGAGCGGGCAGCGGCAGAGTCAATTCCATTGCCAGATCATTCGCAAGATGCTGCTGTCAGTGTGAACAACATCCAACTGTGGAGTGACCGTTCAGTGGGACTTGATGAGTGTGTTCGTGTTCTCGTTCCTGGTGGCGTATTGGTGGTGCTCTTGCACACGTGGGCTGTGCCAGACGCGATACCTAAAGAAGACGGGGTCGCAGAGTTGACTGCTGACTGGTCTACTCGTGGAGTCATAGTTGAATCGTCGCAGATCCGACGATTTCGGTCAGGTCCAGCGTTGGTGCTCGCGGGAAGGCTGGCGTAGCCTTTCGACTCTGAGCACACTTCAGTAACCTCTATTTGGAGACGTGAAATGTGTCGGCGAATTTCGCACCACATTTCGCACCATCCCCGCCTCCGTAGCTCAGTGGATAGAGCAACGGTTTCCTAAACCGCAGGTCGTCCGTTCGATCCGGACCGGGGGCGCAAGAACAACACGGCAAAACACGGAGAACATTGGGTAGCGCGTTGCTCACTGTTCCCCATTGTTCTCACTTGGTCGTCGAGTTTCGGGCGAAGTTTTGAGGGGCACTCTGAGTAGTCGGTCATGACCAGTCGATCGGCAGCAGATCTACAGATGTAAGGGATCGTACGAGACGCCGGGTGAGTATTGGACCGAGTGCACCAGCGATAGCGACACAAACCGTCGCGGCAGCAAGTCCGTCCTGGGACTTCAGTTGGGCGATGAGGGCCGTTACATCATGCGGATCGAGAGTTCGGTCCTTGGCCGCCATGACAAGTCGGATTTGACTTGCTACGGCAAGCGGATTCAAACCCTCTGAATATGCACGGGGAAACCTCTCAAGCAACAAGGCAATAGCCGCCTCAATCGGCTGACAGTCAACTCCGTTTCTACTCCATGCAAGATTGCGACCAATTTCAATGGCTGACTCCAGTGCCACTCGCAGGTCTTTCTTCTTGAACGCATCCTTGTCGAGGCGTGCCCTGACCCACTCAACGTTGACCGCAACATCGAATGCAGCAGTCTCATAGACACCAGCGACCGAGTGACTAATCGACCTTATGGATCTGAGAATTGACTCGATGTGTTTAGGTCGAGCTTTGACAACTGTTCTGCCGCTACGAGCGAGTCGAACTACCTCAGTCCACGAGTAGCCATCGGGGCGCTTTCGTGAGAGATCTCTCTCAATTCCGAGTGCCGTCAGTAGTTCGCGTGCCGCCGCCAGATCGTTATTGGTTTGGAGCATTTCGACCCACTCGCTCCACGACTTGTCGTAGCGCCCATGGAGAAGCTCCACCCCCTCCTTCTCGGCCTCGCCAAGAAAGTAGCGATGGAATTCCGGGCCCACCGCATGGTGGATCAAGAAAGCGCTGAGGGGTACGACAACCAATTCAGCCGGCTGTGCAGGATGACGCCTTGACGCGGGAGCCCATTCATCTATGAGTTCAAGGATCAGAACATCGTTCCCGTCTCCAATGACCGTTGTCGGGCCCCACGAGAAGAGTCGATCTCGATCTCTTGTTGTAGGCGGCACGTGAATCTCTTGCACTCGCCGACGAGCAAGGCGAAGCTCGCCGAGTGTGAGAAGGGAGCGCCACTCGGTGGAGGTGATAGCTACCGCGTTGACAGTTGCCTCGGGCATCAATACCTCTTCTTGCTTGCCGTGAATGGAGCCAGTGTCTCTTCATCCAACTCGTTGAGTGCCTCGATAAACGCGTGAGGCTCTCCGTGGTATGAGAGGTACAGACGTTCCTTGGCTCTCGTCGCTGCAACAAAGAAAATCCGGGCTTCTTCGTCGAGCGAAGCATTCTTCATCGGCTCGAGAGCGGTCTCGTCCGTGAGATGTGGCATGAAGACAGACGGAAACTCAAGACCTTTGGCGTTGTGATATGTCATCAGATAAACAATCTTGGTGTCGTCGCTTTCCTCGAGGGATCCACTCTTGCTCCCAAACAGCTGGAGCGGGGACTTGTGGGACGCGAGGAACGAATTCACGGCACCGAACGGGTCGTCCCATTCTTCGGCATCTCGGATAGGGGGCACGCGACCCCACTTGCTTGCAGCCGCGACATCCTTGAGAAATTCGACAAGATGGGCATTGCTTGGGACCAGGATGGCGCTCGGAGATCCAGCTCGTGCAACACGGGTTGCCTCAGCGAGCACCTGCTTCGTTTCGCTCGCTCGGCTCGACGCGGACATGAGGAGTACCGGTTCCCGGTCGTCGTCCGGTGCCGCACCGGGGCTGAATTCTGCGTCTGGAAAGATCACTGTGGCAACGGTGTACACCGGCAGGTTGATTCGGTGGATCGTGCGGAGTTTGTGTTCCTTGACTGGCCGAATTGCTCGGGTGAGCTCGTCTTCCTTGGCGGAGAAACGGTAAATCCGTTGGGCATGATCGGCCGCGATGACCACCGAACTCGCTTTGGATAGCGCGGTGTCCAGGCTCCGCTTGGCGATGTCTTGAAACTCGTCCGCGACCAGGATGTCAAATCCACCCCTGATCTTTCCGATGCTTCTGAATGTTGTTGACTCAATCGCGCCAAGTTCACGTTTGGTCAGACCGGACTCGACCATCTCTTTGAGTGCATGCGTGTAGGTGGCGAAGCACGCCGAGATACTGCGATCAGATGCCAGTCGCTTCAGAACGTGTGTTAGGACGATTGTCTTTCCGGTTCCTGCAAAACCCTTAATCCAATGATTCTGGTTTGGTGCCTTGACTACTGCGTCAATCGTGCGTCGTTGCACGGCGTCCAGTTGTTCAGCTCCGACCATCCAGTCCATGCCCCAAACCGTAGCGCCTTGATGAATCTATGTGTGATGCAGACCTTGGGACATGAAGTGGATCCTCAATAGGTGTGCACTCGGTCGATGGGGCACCTCACTGTCGGAAGTTTCTGGAATCGTCATTCGCCAAGACGGCTCATGATTGAGGCGCGAACAACTGACTTATTGGTCGGGTACCAGCGACTCCAGTTATTTACCCTCTCAATGAACTCAACATCTGTAATCGGGTTGCTTGCCTGACGGTCGAATGCTTTGAACATGGACTGAGACAGATGCGGTGAGATTGTTGAAGTGCGTAAGGCTTTGATCTCACCGTTCTTTGCCTCTACAAGAGAAAGAGTTAGTAGTCGCCGTTCATGGTCGAAGTACTGAGTGGGGGGTGATGTGCGTTCGATCAAACTCGCGTGATAGGGGATGCAGATACCGAAGGATGCATCGAATTGGAGCGAGATGATCGTGATTGTCTCGAAGTTCATCATTCCGAACTTCCCATGTCCTTGAAACTTGTTGATGAGTTGGTGTGAGATATTCGGCCAGCCCACAACGAGATGGCTTACTTCGTCATCGAAGACCGCACCGCCGTCGACTTGTGGTTGCCACATCGGATGGGTTTGGTGTGGTGCGACTATGGTCATATTCATTGCTGTTCTCCTGGCACGCCGGGGTTGAAGGAGTCCGGTCGGGCAGGAGGCATTGTCCGGAGTGCGAATCCGACCACACTCGGCACCAGGGAATGTTTCCGATATCTGGTGCGTCACCGTGGAGTAGGTGTCCCGACTACGCCGGTTCGTTTCTGCAACTGCTGCATGTGCCGATCTTCTGACGATCGGAATAACGGCCGGATCCTTGGCGGGCTGGCTCACGAGCGGCTATCTCGAGGGCCGATCGTCTCCGGCGCACGCCTCATCGGCGCCGTATGACCTGTTGGAACCAACGCCTGGCGTTGTCGCTGCGTGGGATTGTTCGTGGCCAATTCCTGTGAAGGTAAATCTGGGTCGGCTGGACCCAGATTTGGTTTCCGTGGCCATGGACGGTCTGACACGTGCAACTCGTCTTATCGATTCCGAATCGAGCTTTGAGTTCGATTTGGTCGGCTCGACAGATTGGGTCCCCTCGAAGTCGGGGCTTACGACACCCGGTCAAACTCCGGGCTCAGACTCGGTGGTCGTCTTTTTCGGCGTTCTGGGAGACACGGATCTCCTGACCGATCCGCGTGCCATCGCGACGGGTGGTGTTGCGGCTATCTCTGATGAGTCGAGCCGAGCGACTGGGGGATATGTGGTGGTCAATGTTGACTCGATCCGGCGCATTGGTGTCGATTCTGACTCGGGCGAGATGGAACGGCTTTTCACTCACGAGTTGCTGCATGTGCTGGGGCTGGGGCACGTTGATCGTCGGTCTTCGGTAATGTTTCCCACTCTCCATCCCGGTCGTGGGGAGATCGGTGATGGGGAGCGGGCGGGTCTCTTAGAGCTGGCCCGGATCGGCTGCCGATCGGGTCAGTAGCTCTACCTGGTACTTGTTTGTTGGCTCTCGGTTGTGCCGTCGGTTGCCAGTTCCAATCAGGCTCAAAAACCAATATCTACAGACATTTGCGGCCAAAACATGTTTCCGCGACGGGAGGACTTGTTGTTAGATCTTCGTGTCCGATCCGGAAACGTGGTGGGGCGCGCATCGGGGCCGCCAGGAGCATCAGAAGGGCTCCGTTGTGGCCGGTGGAACGGGGTCAGATGCTTGGGAATAGGCCCTGACGAAGGTGATCATCTGGGCGTTCCGGGGTCCCGTGGCCGATGAGCAGAATCCGTCCTCGACGAGGCGGTCGATAGCGATACCGATTGCATCCTTCTTCCCGCCGAGGGCGAGCGCTATCTGGTTCTTGCTCATTGGCTCGGTCTCATCGGCCAGAAACAGGGACACTTTCTCCATGTAGTAAGTCGGGCGGAACTTTTCCGACGTGTTCGGGTCTGAGAGGACGACGTCAACCTCAATGGCTTCGCTCTCGCCGTTTCGGATGTATATGTCGCAGGCTGGTTTGTCGTGGATCCAGTGTCCATGCCGGTCTTTGCGCGGAATGAGACGGATGTGTCCTGAGTTGTTCTTCGACGGTGCTCGAACCACGTCAACGAAGTAGGCGGCACCACCCAACGACGCGCGCTTTCGGTGTGAGCCGGCTGCGAAGGAGGACTTTCTGTTGGTTTCAATCGACTTCACTACGTGGTCCAGAAGAATCACCGCAGCACCTGTGGCGGCGAGTACTTTCGGAAGGCCGCGCATCCACTTCGCGACTTCTTCATCGGCATTGCCAGAAAGTCGGTCGCAGGCCATCGACTCTCCAAGGGAGTCAACGATGGCAATCGTGATGTTGCGTTCTTTGGCAGCAGCTTCGATCCGCGCTCTCGCATCATCGTTCCATGTTTCTTCGGGTTGGATGAAGATGAAGTGCTTCAGGATTGTTTCGTACGACACCCCAAGTTGACGGAGCCGACCGACGTGTGTGCCGGGGTTGTCTTCGTAGTCGACGAGCAGCACGTCATTGCCACGTTTCATCTCCTCAGCCATGAGATGAAGAGCGAAGAGCGACTTTCCACTTCCAGAATCTCCAAAGATGCTGTTGATCGTTCCCGCGTAGAACAAACCCACCTGGCTGTTTCGAACAAGACCGACGGTTGGCATCAGAGGCTGGTATTCGGCGTTTGCGACGAGCGCGAGATCAACTGGTGCCCAACTCACTGCTCGAGTTGGTCGGACGATTCTTGGTGTTGTTGACATGACGTTCTCCTTGTGAAGATGCACGGATCGGTCGATCCGGCGAGGATGAACGTCCGGGGTGCTCTTCGCGCCACACACCCCGCACGGCACGCTTGCGAGAGGGGTAGGTGGGGAGGCGGCGGGGCACTTCCCACCTCCTCCCACCTCCCTCTATAGGGGGAGGTGGGAGGGGAAGTGCGGGTCAGTCCCCGTCAGCAGATGTCTGACGGCGGCGATCGGCGATTGCATCAAGTTTGGCGAGGATGGCTGCTGCCCGGGTGATCGCTTCATCCACATCTTTGCAGATCCTCAGCTGCTGGATCGCCAGGATGTCGAGCCGAGGGTCTTGGACCAGTTCACTGAGCCCGGCACCGATCTGGTCAACAGGAAGGGACCGGTATCGCTCGAGGGTGGATTTCAGGACCTGAACTAACGGGTCTTCGCCCTGAGCCTCCTCCCAGAAGCGCAACCAGTCCTCATCGTTCACGTCTCCATTTTGACGCAGCATGCCCTCGTGCCACACCCGGCATGGGAGGTGTCGAGTGGTGTGGGAGAACCCGCCGTCACCGTGGTTGAGCATGAACCACTTCGAAGAAACAAGCCTCAACCTTTTTCAACAGATCGGTGCCGGACACCCGGATCCGTACGATCTGGAGAGAGCCCGTCTCTACGCCGTCTCCCCATTCGGTGAACATCGACTCGTCCTCCAAACGGTCGACGTGTACGCAGGAGTCGCAGCGATTCCCTGCATGCACGATGCGATCGGGGACAGCCCATATCTCGCACTTGAAACCTGTGGATGGGCAGCACCAATCCATGAGGACGACGTCGCGCCGTCAGTTCACCCACATCGACGACGAGTCCGACTCCTCATCGTCGTCAATCGACAGGGAGATGCCGCAAGCACGATTGGATTCGAAGATGATCCCGGCCGTCCCTTGACCACGATGGAAGGCAGGGGACTGTTGTCTGATGCGCTTGCGGACTCGATGCGACGTCTTGAGTTGATTCAGAGTCTCCCGCTCAACGAACCCAACCAGAAGCAGTGATTGCAATGACAAAGGGCCGGCTCTTTCGAACCGGCCCTTTGGGCTGACAACGGATGGTGAATTCAACGTGGGGTGCGGAGCAGTACCTCCCTCATGGCGACACCAACGGGACTCGCGATGTCGTCCGGACGGAATGTCGGCTCACCGGCAGGGGTGAGAATCGTGACCCCCCGACCGTGCCGTGCAACGGCCACGGTCATGAACGCGTCGACAACGGTCGGATCGGATGGAGTTAACGCACCCGACTCGTCCGGCGCAACGGTGGTCTTGGTGAGCTCAACAAGACCGCTGAAGGCAAGCGCAAGCGTCCCCTTGGGAAGAGTCATCTCTTTCAGTTGCTCGACTGGGTCGCCAAGCATCGTAAAGAAGACCTGATCCCACTTGTCGGTGAATCGGAATGTCTTGAGAAACCCGTTTTCCATCGGTGCGATGAGATTTAGAGTTGGAGAAATCGCGAGTGCTGTGAGTGGTTCTGTCATGTCAGTTCCTTGTGGAATGAGCGCGACATAGGCGTGTTTGGCAGTTGATGTCTCCGACAGAGATTTCAACGCTCCGAAGTGCGACCCCTCTGCAAGACGATCCAGGATGCTCCCGGGGTAAGGTGTATGGTGCGCCATTGCTGGCCCCTTTCTGATCAGAGCTGGCGGGTTCGCCAGTAAGTCAGACTGTTTGCGCGAATGCGTCGGAAGCAAATGGAATGAAACCTTCAATCCAGAAGAGACGCACTCAAGGACGTCTGCGACAACTGCGTTGAAATCAGCAACACACCCGACATGTAATGTTGCTGAGAACTTCAGTGAGAGGATTACAAGATGAGCGCGCCGAGCAGCCTTCCCGCATACGTAGACCAAACGTTCGGCGTTTCGGAGTCTGTCTTTCAGAGCGCCCTTGAGATGAGCCCAGGTTCACAAGGCTCGATCGCGGGCGCAATAAGCGAGATTTTATTGAAGCGACTCCTCGAGAATGACGGTTTTGAAGTCCTGCGCATCAAAGAAAAGCCGAGTGGGGGCAATGATGCCAAGAACTCAGAAGCACGGGGAGACTTCTATTTCCGACCTGACGGGTCAAAGAAGGACGAATGGTGGGTGGTGGAGAGTAAGGGATTGAAGAGCAATTCTGAATTCCGTGGGGGGAAGCTCGATTCACCCGAAAAAGTTTTCAAGTATCTGAATTCCCGTGTTTTCAACCCGGACCGCTCTTTTGAGAGCATCTATGAATCTGGATTGCAGCGCTACAAAAAGGAGCGCGACAATTGGGAGTCGAAGAACCGAGGTAAGTCTTTTCCCAAGTTCAAGTGGAGCAAGCAATATCCGGGAGCGGAGAGCTTTGATTTGACAGACATCTGGCAGGACTCCGGTGAGCTTGAACAATGGACGAAGTCAATTCCTGTCGAACGATTTTCTGAGGCCGCTTACCGGGCCCGATCCGGGGCCGTTGCAATTCTCGAGACTCACCAACCATCACAACGAGAAGCGCCGATTACGGGAAAGAATCAGGCTGCTCCCTTGGTTGCGGACTTCAATGTTATGGCCGTGGATCTTTACTTTCGGACAGGTACCCACGAGTTTGTCTTTATGAATAGTGATGAAATTGCTCACTCACCAACTTCGCCGGAACACCTCTATCAGAACTACACCATCGACATCCTTGTTCCTGGGTTGAAGGACAAGCCTCAGATTTCGCGTCCCTGGTATGTAGATGTCAGATCATTGATAGAGATGACCGACCCTCAACCGCAACCCTTAGATGAATCACAACTCGATCGACGTGGAGAGGACTGACTCGCATGTCTGACTTGGAAGTTGGCACACTCTTTGACTCTGAAGCAGGTGATCGGCAGGCACTGGTTTCGGTACTCACAACAATCCACAACTCCATCTATGCCAATGATGGACTTTCTCCGGAGCAGGCTCTCGAAGAGACAATCAAGATGCTGTTTGTGAAATTCATTGATGAGGAAAACGAATCACAACAATTCTTTGTATCTACAACTGAAGAAGCTGAGCTTTCATCTCACGGTAGTTCACGCTCATTTGAGACCAGAATGAAGAAGATTTCTGATGAGGTTTTCAAGAGCCATCCAGACTTATTCGAAAGAAATGAGCGACTGAGAGTTAAGCCAACCTCTCTGGGGCATTCGGTAGAACAGCTGTCAAGAATTCAATTTCGTGATTTGCCTCACGATGTGAAGGGCGCGGCTTTTCAATTGTTCCTCAGTGCGTCCCAGCGGGTTGGCCGAGGACAATTCTTCACTCCAGAACCGGTTGTCAACTTTTGTGTTGCGGCCTTGAGTCCAGCACCATACGAAATTGTTGTCGATCCCGCATGTGGAAGTGGAGGATTTCTGGCAACCGCGCTTGTGTCGTCGATAGGTCGTGATGGTGCGAGTTGTATTCCAATCGGCTTTGAAATCTCCAAGACTGCTGCTCGGCTTGCCAAAATGAGAATGCTCTTACTCGGTGCTGCAGGGGCACAAATTCATCAGACTGATGCCTTGCTTCAGACGAAGGACCTCGCAGGACTTCTTCAACTTCAAGATTTTGAGCATTCAGAAGAATCGATGAATGGATTTGCCGATGTGGTATTGACAAATCCACCCTTTGGTACTCAAGGCAAGATCAATGATCGTTCGGTGCTCAAGCGATTTGACCTTGGCCACCGTTGCGAGATCACGTCTGATGGTGTCAGGAGAAATGGCGCACTCACACAACAAGTTCCTGAAATTCTGTTCGTCGAGCAGTGTATTCGCCTTCTGAAACCCGGTGGGCGTTTAGGAATTGTATTGCCAAATGGCGAGTTTGAAAATTCGAGTCATCAATACGTACGCGACTACTTGCTTCAGTTTGTCGCTGTGGATGCGATTGTGAAGTTGCCACAAGAGACTTTTGTACCGTCGGGAACCGGAATCAAGACGTCGCTCCTCTTCGGAACCAAACTCCCTACACCCTCAACAAAAAGAAAATCTGCAATATTTTTTGGGGAAGTTACGCGACTTGGTTATCTCGGCAACAGACTCGGAACGCCAACGCACATTCGCGATGAACACGGGAAGGTTGTATTAGACGAGTTCTTGCGACCGAAGATTGACGAGGACTTCACAAAAGTTTTGACTGCCTTCAAGACTCGTGGGTCAAAACTACTGTTCCCAAATAGTGATAATTGTTATGAATCTTCAAGAGATCGAATTGATTCCACGCGTTTCGATTACGAGTTTCATCATCCCAAATATCACGATTTGGTAGAACGTCTGAGAACCCAAGACGCCCAGCCTTTGTCGGAGCTTGTGTCGATGACAAAGGGGAGGGCCGATGTGCTTGCAAATGCCAACGCAGACGTTAACTATGTCGAGTTGTCAGATATCGGTCTTGACTACCAGGAAATCGTTAACTGCGAGACAATGAAAGTCTTCGAGTTGCCGAGTCGCGCGACTTACGAAATTTCTACCGGGCAAATTCTGTTCGCTGTGGCTGGAAATTCAATCGGCACGAGGCGACACGTATCAGCACTTGTAACCGCCGCTTTTGATAGATCGATCTGCTCCAATGGCTTTCGAGTTTTCAGCGTCAATTCGGAACAAATTGACCCTTATTATCTTCTCTTCTCATTGGCCAGTGATGACGTTCGTCAGCAGGTCTTCCGACTCCGCACCGGTGCCGCAATTCCATCGATTTCCGATGCCGATTTGCTTTCAATTCTTGTCCCCAGGTTGTCGGATAGGGAAGAGAGTCAAATCACAGATGTGATCAAGAGTGGATTTGATTCTCGAATTCACTACAGAACTGATGTTGCGAACTTTCGTAATCACTCTAAGTAGGGCCCTTTCGAAATGGATTACAAGTACCAAGAGCTGGTCCGCCGCATTACGAGTGTAGGACTCGACATTGACAGCGATTCTCCTGCAGAAGTCCAGGTAGATGGAGCAACCGACGGAGTTCTGCATTTCCTCGAGTACGAAGTGGACGAAGATGGTTTCATCTCTTCGGTTCCCCGTGAGTACGACGGCACATTCGCCGACGCACTGCAAGCAGCGATTGACTGTGTGGCGAAAGACCTTACGATCGGTGGCCTCTCCCGAGATGAAGCGATCACGCTGCTTTTGTCGCCGGAGTATCGATCTAAGACTTTCGAGCTCGTCGAATCCTGTGAAGTCTGGGGCGGCCTGGTGTTCAACGGAACTCGTTTTACGCTTGAAGATGGCCAACTGGTCAATGAGGACTTTGGACCTTGGCCATTTGAGGATGTGACCAGCTGATTTCAGTACCCCTGCTCTTAATGACGTTTGAGCTCTCACTCATCCAATTCGGCAGGAGAGTTGCCTTGAGCTGTCGTTGAAGACAGTTGATGTATCGAACTGAGGACACTTTCAATGCGCGCATTTGAGGGCTCGTCATCACCAGACATGAAGTTCACATACTTGGAGAACAGTGTCTGGACGCTATGCCCTAATCGTCGCGCCACCACTGCTGGGCTGACGCCCGCCTGGATCCACATCGTTGCTGCAGCATGGCGCAAGGAGTACGGGACCCAGTCGGTGTTGGGGCATACGTCTCGCCATGCCTGTTCAAGTTTCTTGTCCGACACCTGAAGTCCGCGAGGGCTTCGACCCACATGGCCGCTGGTACGGTCGCCAATTGCAAGGCGAAGGTCGCTGACGAGGACAGGGGGAATTGGGACCGATCGAAACATGGTCTTGGGGTGATTTGTGTCGCCGACCTGTGGGGCGCTACTTGTGTAGGCCTCACGTATTTCAAGCGAACCCCAACCGTCCATCGGCAGGTCCACATTCTCGATACGCAGAGCCCTTGCTTCACCCGGTCGAAGACCAGCGAACAGCATGACCTTGAGAAGGATCTGATGGGAGACGTCCTCGATCTTGTTGATCATTTCGAGAGCAGTTGAGACCGACGGAATATCGGAACTGGTGAGTCGTTGGGTGGATTCAGTCTTTGTCTTCTTGTGGTGCCGGCGCTTCTTGGCCCACGGGCTGCTCTCGAGTATCCCGTCGTCGACTGCCTGGTGAAAGACCGCCCCGACCTGAGTGCGGTGCCTCGTAGCGACGTTCGCAGCGTAAGTTGAGCCATCTTTCTTCAGGCGGATCGCATCTCGGGCGAGACCGCAGACGCGCGTAGTGCAGTCTGAGAGCCTCAGGGACCATTTATCAATTGACGGCGGGCAGGAGTCGGTGTCGCCTCGCATCCAGAGGCGAAGTGCACGAGCATCAGTGGCATTGACCGCTGGAGCATCTGGTCGGCGGAGAAGGATCACACCGAGATGAATGGACTCGATATTGGATGTTTGAGTCGTCCGTTCCCACGTCTTGATGTTTCGAGCCACGTATTCGCGTGCGAACTCCGCGAATGTCGGATTCTGAAGGTCCCATGAAAGCGGAATACCCGTTGTAGCGCTGAAGGACTCCTTCTGCAAGATCGCGCGTTCCAGATCGTCGTGGAATGTGTCGGCTTCCTGCTTGTAGCGAAACGCCTTCTGGAGCTGGCGGCCTTCGACGTGCCAGACCACCAGCCATGTCTTGCGCTTTGCCGCGTCTTTGCGCGCCTTGTGTTTCGCAACGGACGGATTCTTTGAAGTGTCCCGGACGGGCAGGACGCGAATTGATTGAGACTTGGGGCGTCCCATGGTCAGGCCGCCTCGCGCTGGTTGGCGATCCACTTCTCGAGGACCGCGCGCTCGAGTCGAAGTTGACCGTTGGGTAGGCGTCGGAAGGCTGGGAATCTTTTCGTCCGTCGCCAGGCATCGAGGGTGCTGCGAGCGATCTGTAACTCAGCCAGCACCTCCTCGAGGGTGAGAATCAGGCGGCCACCTGCGGCGGCGCCATTGACTGTCGTTGGCATTGTGATACTCCCGGTGGTGTGGGTTGGGGGAGAAACACCACCGGTGATTCATTGTGATTTTCCATCTCGCCCAGCACACACGACACCAAGTAGTGACCGACCGTGCACCACTGTTCGTCGAGTTCTGGACAAAGTTTTGAGGGGCACTTCAGTTTTCTGGCGTCAGCGGTCAGCCGAAAGTGGCGTATTCATTGGGCTTGTGAGGCGGGTGGATAGTTTTGACCTAAGGCTTCCTAAACCGCAGGTCGTGTGTTCGATTCACACCGGGGGCACAGAATGATCAATCCACGTAGCATCGTTTTCGAACCGGAGGCCGTGTCAGCGCTTTTCGAGATTCT
>Ga0194115_10004380_pt1 | contig 15220 bp, 20 predicted proteins | sample TA2MahsurfametaG_3_FD_148656 | JGI IMG/M metagenome (GOLD analysis project Ga0194115, IMG submission 148656) | Freshwater microbial communities from Lake Tanganyika, Tanzania - TA2015002 Mahale S4 surface | ecosystem: Environmental > Aquatic > Freshwater > Lake | place: Tanzania: Lake...
AACCAAAGCCATATGATACAGCAGAAACACTACCAATACTGGCTTGATAAGTATTTGAAACCAATGTTGAACCGGTTATAGTTGTAAATCTTGCAGTTGAGCCAGATAAAATATCGTTGACTGTTAAATCGTCAGTAAATGTTGCATTTGCATTTACTGTTAATGTATCTGTAAAATTATCTCCAACAATTACATTTCCGGAAACAGACAAACTGCTGGGTATATTTATCCCAGCAGAACTAGAAATCTCACCATTTTTAATGATGATTTGCGCCATCAAGCATCCTTTGACAAACTAAATTGTCTGTATATAGGTAGTTTTTCAATCTTCTTTTGGTGCTGCAGCTTTTTCTTTCTTTATTGCACGCAATCTTGTTCTGCGTTCTTGATTTCTTTTTGCAGATGGTTTAATATAATATCTGCGGTCAAAACACTCTTCAACAATTCTCATTTTTTTTGTTTTTTTTAAAAAACGTTTGATCATTTTTTCTGTATTGCCGTCAACTTCATCTAAACTTACTTTCATCTTTGCCTCTTATAACGCTAAATAACGTTAAATTTCTTTCTACCAAACAATTTACTTATATCAACACCGGGATCGTTTGGCGATACTCCACCCAATGGATTTGCTACGCTTTCTTGAACGGTTGCTGGCGCTGGTTTTGTGTCCTTAAATACATCAATACCACCAATTTTCATAGACATGGTTTTATTGACTTCTGAGTTTTGTTTTTTAAACTCGCTTGCCATTTCTTCTCTGTCTCGTTTTAGTTGTTCCAACAATTCATTGTTTTGAGGTGGTTTTTGTTTTGTTTGTTGTTGAACTGGTGCTGCTCTACTCTCTGTTAATACAGGAAGAGCACCTTTTATAACTTCTTTTATAACTGCTGATAATAGTCCACTTTCGAGAAGTATTTCTTCAACACTTTCTTGAACACATTCTTTTACAATTGGCTTAATTAATTCTTTTAATTCACTTTTTTTCATTAATCACCTAAATCTGCAGTTTGTCGATCTCTTAGATCTTCCCTTGGTAGGGACTTTCTAGAATGGCTTGTTTCATCATCTTCTTCAAGAACTTCTTCTTCTAAATTTTCTTCTGCCATCAATTCGCTTAACTCTTCTTTTATAATTTGACGAAGTTTTTCTCGTGTTAATTTCATACTTATGTTCCTATTATGTCGTTTAATAATCGGTTTATTCTATCAGATTTATTGAAAATGTTTGGTGTTTTTTTGCTTTCTGAAAGATTCATAAATGCACCAACTGTTGAAGGTTCACTAACGAAATCAAAACAAATAAGCTGGAAATCATCTTCAACATATGTTAGGCCAGCTTTTTCTTTTACACTTCCAAGACCACGGCTTGAAATACCTAATTTAACACCACTTTCAACAAGAGATTTAAGTATTTGACCTGATGGGGTTGTTAATATTTTAACTTTACCCATTACGTCTTTTCCGTTCCACCAAACATCTGTAACAATATGAGATGCGTTTTTTAAATTGATTACAGACTCATCTGGATGATCAAGCTCTCCAAGAGCACGATTTTCTGCAACGAGTTTCTTATAGTTTTCTACTTCGCGGCGAAGGATGTTTTCTGGATATACACGACCATTACCATTTTTGGCGTCTGCTCTTTGCATAACACCTGTTAACATCATGCCGCCGTTTTTAACAAATACTTTTTCTGCTTCTGTCAATAAATCTTGACAGACGCCACCTTCACAAAGTTCGAAATATTCACGAAGTAGAAATTTGTTCATGTATCAGCCTTTTATAATTTTCTGCCATTTATCATATGTTACTTTATATGATTCTGCAACTGGAGCCGCTGCAGCTGCTGGTTTAGCTGCTGGTGCAGCTGGTTGTTTTTTGGCCGCATTAGCTGCAGCTATTTTACCTTGTGGATCATTACCAGCTAATTTACTTTGTCCTTCTGGTGCTTTTGGCATATTTTTTTGAACCAATGACATTATATTTTTTACAACTAATTGAGCATTTTGTAGTAATGAATTTAAATGTCCTTGTGGATTTTTTTGTAAAGATTTCATATATTGTAATCCTTCTTTACTATTTCCATGTGTTTTTTCTATTGCTTTAAATAATAAATTTGGAGCGTTATCAACATTAAGTTGAGATTTTATTGAATTCATTATTTCACCTTCTAAAGCTTGGAGATTTTTCCCAATAAGTGAAACATTACCGGCATGTTTTGCTGCCAATTTAGCTTTTAAAGCTTGCTGCTGTGGTGTTATTTCTTCTGCAATTACTTTACTTGCCATACTTGGTAAGTTGTTGATATATTGCATTACAGGTGTCATGACAGTTTTTCTTTGATCCTGTGGTAGTCCACCTAGTACCTTTTGAAGAGATTGTGCAATTTGTTTTGTTAAAAGACCCTTTAAAACTACTGCATGTGGCATAACTATATCAGCAGTTGAATCTGTAACTGGATCTTTTGCAGCTGCTGGTGCTTGTGGTTGTTCAGGAGCAGGTGCTGGTGTTTCTGGTTTAGTTTCTGGTTGTGCAGCAGCAGAAGCGGGTGTTTCTGGTTGAGTTACTGGAGGTGGTGCAGTATCTGCTTGAGATGCAGCTGGTTTTTTAGCAAAACGACTTGCTATTTTTCTTGCAGTACTACCAATTTTACCAAAAATTTCATCAACTTGTTCTTCACCAAGTTCTTGTTCTTCAAGTTCTTTAGCTAATTCTTCTTTAAGAATTTTTTTAATTTGCTCACGTGAAACTTTCATTGTTTAATTCCTTTTAAAATATTTTAAGCGGTCACAAACCGCACGATACAGCTACCTTTGCAGCAGCGTCTTGAATTAGTTTGTGGAAGAAACCACTTACGAACATTTTGATCTACTAAATTCATATAAACCTCGTACTCTATAAATATTCTCTAATTAGTGTTTGTTCTTTAAATTTATAGCAATTCCTTCATCACTCCAAGTTTTATCTAAAATATAACTACAAAGTGATGAAATGCTTGCATAAACCATAGTTCCAATGTAAAAATGTGGAAACAAATGAACACCGGCACACCAAAAAAGCATAAACATCAAATAACCAACATGAAATCCAAGACACATACTGCAGCGGAATAATTCACCAAATATTCCGGTTTTTGGTCTACACCAATTAAATATGCTGGCATAACACAGTATTTGTGTCACACCAGCACAGCTTAATATAAATACTAATATTTTATCCATTATAAGCCATAAGCGTAACGACGAACTTGATGAATTGGAACCGATCCTTTTTCTTGAGCGGCAGGAACGTCTCCAAGTTCTGTGCTTTGTTTATCATCTGGTTCAGTGATTCTATCAGTGTATACATCGTCAATAGCTTTTTGATAAATAAATGATGGTTTTTCACTATCGACCCATTTTGATAGTAACATTAACATCAAATTATCGATTGGCATTTCTTGAACAGGTTTTATTAACTTTGCTTCAAGTGAACCATAAACATTTCCACCACCGATACTATCAAATACTAAAACACCTTTTTTAAAAAGATATTTCATTAATCTGTCTTGAGTTTGATATACATTATCATCAAAATTATCTTTTGCAAAAGATATAACTCTCATTTTTTCAGGCATGATAACAACATCAACATCTGGATGATCAGAAACAATTAAATTACCATCTAAAGTTCTTCTTACTTTTAATTTAATTTTAAAAGGTATATTTGGTTTTTTTTCTTCTTCAGATTCAGGCTGTTCTTGTTCTAAACCTTGATCTGGTTGAGGATCTTCATCTTTAACGGTAATTTTAATATTATCAGCCATTTTTATTTATTTCCTCTGAATTGATTTCACCTACAAGGCTTTGAATTTTTAATATTTCTTGCACCATAGAAACATCAACATCTTTTTTATTATAATTTTTTACTTTTTCTAAAACAAGATTTGTTTTATCTTTTAAAAATGTATTTTCTGATATTTCTTTTGTTTTTAAACTTTTCCCAAGAGAAACTTTAAGTCTCTCAATTTCTTCGTTTAAAAAAAGTTTAAATTCAGTTCCATTATCAGAAAAACTCATAACATATTTTGTCAATAGTTCTTTTTGTTCAAACAATAAACTTTCGCCATATTGTTCATTAAATTTTTTAACAAATAACTTATAAGCTAAAGCATCTAATGTTTGTAATTTTTCTTGTTCTGCTTTTTCAGAAGAAGAAGTCATTTTTGTTATTATAGTATTTTCCAATAAAACCTTTTCTTTTATTGGTATTGTATTGTTAAATATTTGAGATATTGTTGCGAGATTTTTATAATCAGAAACAAATGTATTAAACATTTTACCGTTTGAAAATTTATTTAAAATATTTATTAATTTTGTTTGTTGATTAAATATATGCTGCTTATTTAGCATTTCATATTGAAATTTAGCTTCATTAAAAATCTTTTCAGCTATATTGTTTTGTAAATTATATGTTTCATTAACTGCTTTATAAAGTTCTAATTCTTTTTTTAATATTGAACCATTTGAAAAAAATGTCTTACAAATACTAATGAGATATTTCTTTTCTTTTTCTTTTTTTTCTAAAATGCAATTAGTAATTTCACGAACAATAATTTCGTAAAGGAAAGCGGTATTTCTTTTTTTGTTATGTTTATTCTTCATCTTTTTCTTTCCTTGTATTGTTTTTTTTCTCCAAAGAATTTAATAATTTTTTTAAACTATCATTATTAGACATTATTTGTTGTTCTAATATATCTTTATCTTTTGGTTCATTGCTCTCACTAATTATTTCTTTATTATAACTATTTTCATATTGTTCATAAATACCATTACTTAAACCAAATAGATTTTGAGTTCCACTACCCCAAACATTTCTCATAGAACCACCACCTAATTCTTTATTAAATTTAGATTGATAGTTTCTTGTTCTTGCACCTTGTGGTCGGTGATCTCCACCTCGGAATTTAACCGGGAGATACATTTTACCTCTTGATGCTGGAGTTGATGTTAATTTATCATCGCGTTTTCCCGGTGCTGCTAGTAATGCACTATCTCCACCGCCACCTCCAGTATCACCAGCTGGTGCAGCTTCAGCGCCTCCACCGGCATCTGGTGTTGCACCAGCTTCTGGTTCAGCGCCAAGAGCACCTAAATCTAATCCAGCACCAGCATCGCCACCAGCAGCGCCTCCACCGGCAGCTGCTCCACCGCCACCTAATCCAGCATCTGCATCTCCACCAGCAGCTTCAGTTTCAGTGCCGGCTTTTTCAACAGCAGCTTTAAATTTAAAGTCGAAGAACATTTCACGTTGATTGCGTAAGAATTCTTCATCAGACATGCCAAAGATTTTCTTTGCAACCCAACGTTTACTGAAATAACCTTCGGTTGCACCACTAGCAACTTCGAATTTTGTTTTCCAAGTTTCAAGTTCTTGCAGTTCAGCAATCTTACTTGGATTGTTTAATTTTAATTTAAATTTAACGAGATCTTCGTTTCTGTAACCAAGAACGAAAAGATGAATAATACCAATCTTTTCTAGTTCACTGATAACAGACCTTTGAAGACGCTGAATTGTTCTAGAAAAACGAATATCTTTTTGAGCAAGAGTTGTTTTATCTTCTTCTCCACCTTCACCGCGAGCAAGGTAGCTTTGTGGAATTTTAATAGCAGAGAATAGTTTATCTCGCAGATATTTTACATCATCAATATCGCCAGTATATTGACCACCAGCAAGACTTTCAATCTTTGTTGATTGCTGACCACGGACTGGAATAAAATAATCTTCTTCAATTGAAAGAGGGTTATAGCGTAAATCTACACGGCCTGTTTTTTCATCAACAACTTGATTACGCTTTAATGCTGTCATTGCCTTTTGCATGAATTGTTCAACATCATTTGGAGCAACATTTCCAACGTCAACATAAAAAACACGACGTTCAGCAGAACGAACAATACGATAAGCCATCATTGCATCTTCAAGAAGAGTTAATTGGCGCCAAATACGACGAGCAGCTTCCAATATGCTTGTTCCATATGGTGCATATTTATCATTTCCAAGAATACGAAAGTGCCCCATCTGCCAGTTTTCAAAGGTCATTCCACCGCTATTCCATTGGAATTGAACATAGTTTGGATTTTTTTCATCTTCGCCTTCAATACGTTCAACTTCATATGGAGGAAGGCCAATAGCATTTTTAATACCATCTTTATCGTCAATATCAAGATAAAGAAAGAAATCACCAAACTTACACATTGTTCGGCACCAACCAAATAGATTAAATTCAATATTTAAAATATCATAATAAAGACCGTGAAGAACATTTTTAATTTCTTCATTTGGACAATCAATAGAAAGAACTTTTTGTAGTTCATTACTTGTCGTCATTTCATCAGCATAGATATCCAAAGCTGATGCAATCTCTGGGGTATATTCCATTTGTTCAAAGTCAACATATCGTTCAGCACGGTTTTGATTAGCCATGCTTTGTGAGTGAACATAATCAAATGGATTATATGAAGACTTTTTAAATTGCTGGCCTTGAGCAGATTGAAATTTATACTTATCTAATCTACGGCGTCTTTCACTTTTGTAGTTTTGTTGACGTCGATTAACTATGGGACCAGAGAATAATTTTGTAAGACGTTTAAAAAGCGAATTATCTGGATTATATGGACTTCTATTCTGATTTACATTTCCTCTTCTAGAGGGCATCATATTTCTATAATCATTTTTATTTATAGGTTTATTATCGGCCATTTATTTTATCCCTTGTAAAGCCATTCGTACATTTTATAAAATTCTCTTAGCTCTTTTATATTAACTTTTTGTTCATCAAGCGAATATTTTTGATTGTATCCGATCTGACCTGGAATTTTAGTTTGTACTTTTACGTTAGCCATGGTTATAGCATTAAACATAGCTTTTGTATACTCAACGTCTCGTTGAGAAGTTGCCAAGGCAGTATCTCTAACCCAACAAGCAATAGCCATAGACATAGTTAGATCGTCATTTCTATTTTTCATTGCTTCTGGACGTCCATTATTCCATATAAAAGTTGATAACTCTTCTGTTAAGCGATTTGAATATATTTTAATTATTTTATTTCTAATAAATTCTTCAAGTTTAGCAACAATAAGTGGGCGAGTTTTTCCTGTTGTTGTAAAACCTGGAACACTATTTGTCATACTTTCCGCTTGAACTTGCTCAACAAATTCATGTGTTGATTTAACTGAATAATAAAGATTTGGATATTGACGTTCAATCAATTTTTCAAGAACGTTATAACCAATATTGTTATTTTCTACAACAAGAAGTGCTCGGTTATATTCTTTACCGGTTTGAAGTAGCATGTCTGCATAAATATCTGGGGCTAATTTACCTTGATATTCTGCAACTTGTTCCATTGTTTCTAGTTTAATAACGTGGAACGCTGAATAGTCTTTTCCATCGCCACGTGCAACGTCAGCAACCATTAAATAACTAAATTCTGGTTTTGCTTCTTCCCATATCCAATAATTACGATCAAAGCCAGTACGATATTTTGGTTCAACAATATTTTTTCTTATATCTTCTAACTCTCCAGAAGAAATAACGCCTTCGCCTGAAGCATTAAAGCTACATTCATATTCTTGCGCAATGTCGCGCCTATTCATATTACGAGTTGCTGATTCAAACCAATCATGATCACGTTCTGGATGTGCATCCCAATTTAATTTAATAGAATGAAAATCATTTAGATTATTTTCTGCATTTGTATATGTTTCATGGAACCAGTTACCAACACCATTTGGCGTTGAAATAGCTATACAGCGACCACCAGTTGATAGTGTCGGGAATATACTCTTCCACAAATCTTCCATACCATCAACGAACGCAGCTTCATCAATTACGAGTAGACTCAATGCTTCTGAACGACCAGAATCTTCACTTGTTGATGCGGCCTTGATCCATGAACCATTGTTCAATTCAAAGCTGTTTCTATTATCAATATGAATTTCGGCAATACGCAACCATTCTGGTACGTTCTTGATCATTTTTTTAACTTTTTTAACAAGATTTGCTGCAACATCAAGTTTTGTGGCAACAACAAGAACACTCTTTTGACGACGAAAGAGCAACATCCAAGCAATATAACCCGCAACAGCAGTTGATAAACCTAACTGACGGGCTTTTAAGATTATATTAAAACGAAAATCTTCAAAGTCTTTTATTGTTTGACTTTGATAGCCATATAAATTAAATGGAATTAAGCCTTTTTCTGGATGGGCAATCTTACAAAAATTATTAATAAAGTATGTCGGATCGCGACCACACTTTTTTATCTCTTCTTTGACTTGATCTTTTGTAAGAACATAGCTCATATATCATTTTGTTTTTTAGGTTTTATAATCTTGTGAGGCTTTTGTTTTGTAAAAAGGCGGTCTTCTTCTACATCATAAGTTTCTTCTAAATCAACATCATAAAGATTACCAGCTTCTTCGTCTGCTGCAACTTCGTCTTCAATTGCTTTTTTTTCTTCTTTGTCGGAAAGATCTTCTTCACTTATATCAAAAGTATTTTTTTCGTGAAGCTCAACTTCTTCACGAATAATTTGAATTAAACGTGATTTAGTTATTATCATTTCTTTAATCCACCTAGTTTAAGCCACGATTGTAATTGTTTACTACGTTCAACATCTTTTGGATCTTCTAATTTTGGCATATCAACACCGCCGATTTTATAATGACATTGAGCAGTAACAAATACTCTTATTTTTGATAATTCTTCTACAAGCATTTTTACATCACCGTGTTTTTCAACACTTAATTCTTTTTTTGTAACTTTCTTAAATTCTTTTTTAAGATATTTTAGTGCTTCAGAAATATGTTCTTCAACATCTTCGCCAAGTTTTGGATTATGAGCTTCTTCAAGTTTTAATTCTGATTGATAACTAACAATTAAACAAGGAAATGAATTATTTTTATCAGAATAATGCGTAACTCTTGCCCTAAAACCATCAAGGAGGCGGCACTCACAGCTTGTAAGTGCTGGAACGTCTTCGCGACGCAAACCTGCCTTTATTGGTTCGCCTTTTTCATCACGCGCACCATCATAGGTTTGAGCCATTACTTGGGAAATTCCCTTTATTACATCCATTAATTCAGCCATTTAATACCGTCTCCTTGTGGTTTTATAATCACTCTTCTTTTTTTGCTTCTTTAACAGTATCAAGAGCAACAACGCGGAGTTCCTTTAGCAATTTTGCAACTGCAGCGGCATCTTTGCGTAAACGAGTAGCGGCTGAACGGTTTCCCTTGTCAACCTTTACTGCATCGGCTTTGCAAGCTTCTAATACTTTTAATACTTCTTCAAGTTTAGTAACTACCATTTAACATCACCTTCTTTCTTTCTTGCCAAAGTTCTTCACGACCTTCAACATACTTTATATAGCACTCATAACAACAATCGTATTTGTTCATATAAACATCATCTTTTAAACTAAAAGAATAACGCTTACAATCTTTCACAGGACAAACCCTGCTGGTTTTCGTAGTAATTAGTTTTTTCTTTATTAAAAACCCGTTTTCCTCAATTGTTTCTTGAATTTGAGATTTTTCTGAGATTATTTTTGCTTGTTCTTTTACTTGTTGGATATAATCCGCTTCTTTTTCTTTGTTCCAATTTGCTTTTGGATTATGAATAGCATTTTCACCGTATTTTTCTTTTACGGCTCTTTCTACTGCTGCTATTTTATCCCAATCTGTCATTGATTTACCTGATTTATTACCAAAACTATACTTATGGAAACAGCTGCGGCTGTTGCGGCTCCAGCCACGACTCCACCAGCAAACCAGTAAAGATTACTACCACTATCAGAAACTGTTTCGTATAATCGGTCTTCTTGAACATCTCTTAGTTTACTTATTTCATCATACTTACTTTTTTCATAAGAAAGTTCATTTTTTAATAAATTCTTTTCATATTCGCATTTATTTTTTTCTAATGATACAGCAGCTTCTTGATTGATCTTACAAATTTCTGCGGCTACTTGTTTATCGGCTAATACTTTAGCAGCTTCAAGTTTTGTTAAAAACACACCAGATTCTGGTGCTGGTTGATCTTTTTCAAGAGCAACTTGAGCAAGTGTGGTATTTGCAAACATTAAAGTAAATAAAAATAATATTATTTTCATAATTTAAACTCTTCTTTCATTTTTGCAGCTAATTCTTTTACTGTTTTATCTTTTAATTCTTCAACAACTTTTATTTTTGTTGCATTTACTTTTGCAAGTTCTGAATCGCGTTTTTCTTTTATTTGTTGAACTTTTTCTTCATAATTTTTAGCAACTTTTTTATCTTTTTTTGTTTTCTTTTCCGATAAATTATCTATTGTATCAACTCTTTTTCTATAATTTTCAGCAGTATCTTTTAATACTCTTACTAGTGAAGCTAATTTAGAATTTTCTACAAAACTTACACCTATAACCATAACGGTTAATGCCAGAATAACAAGTAAATACCAATATTTTTTAATTGTTTCAAAAACTGAATTTAAAAATTTCATTCATCTCTCCCTGAAAATATCTCCAATACAACAGTTATAAACAAAATAACCGCCAGCACATTAAATGCAAGGCGGATTATTTTAGAGTAAACTTTCTGGATTATTTTTGGCTGGTTGTCCTGATTTTGCTCTTGCATAATCTATTGCAAAGTTAGCAACAGCTTGAGTGCCTATATAAACCATGCTTATTTGTACCCAATCTTCGCCAGTTATAAAACCAAATGGAACACCAGCAGTAGCTACAAGCCATACAAGCAGCTTTCTGCTGACCATTTTTCCAACTAATTTATCCAAAACTTGTTGTTTATATTTTGCCATACTCATTCATGCCTCCACATGTGCATAACCATCAATATTATCAATAGTTATTTGTAGATCAGCAACATCTTTGAGTTCTGGAAGATGTGAAATCAATATAATTGTTTTAAATTGACTCTTCAACATATCAATTATACGCATAAAACCTTCCATATTCTCTTCATCAAGTGCAGTTGCTGGCTCGTCAAGTATAAATAGAGAGGAAACTGGAAGAGTTGTCAATTTAGTTAATGCTAAACGAATTGCCATAGCGGCCAAACTCTTTTCTGCGCCCGAACAAAGTTCAAGTGGACGAGCATCGTATTTTGGGTGCTTGATAAGAATATCAAGTTTCTTACCATCATCCTCAAAGAAAATTTCAAAACTAACAATGTTTGAAAGTATCTTTGCTATTTCTTCATTAATTACTGGTAGTTTCTTACGAATAATATCATAACTAATACCATTACTATGCATGGCTTTTTCAAACATGGCAATAGCAGCATATTCATCACGCAGTTTTAGCATTTCTGCTTTTGAAGCTTCTAGATCTGTATATTTTTGTTCTAATGAACCATATTCACGATGTAGTTTTAGAATACTTGCTTCACATTCTGCAAGTTTCTTTGCAAGCTTTGTTTTATCTGTTAACAAAACATTTTTATTATCGTTTAGTTCTTTTAGTTTTATAGCTGTTTCTTCGTTTTTATAATAATTTTGAATTTTGTTTTCAAGTTTTTCAGCAAGACCTATTGATACAATAATTTTACCATTTAGTTTTTCACTATCAAGTTTTTTACCAGAAATAATACCTTCCATATTCCGGATCTTTTCCAATATAACATTTCTGGTTGCGATAGATTTTTCTAACTCTTCTGGTTTTAGAGCATCAATTTCTTCTTGAACACGCTGTTTTTTCTTGCTGGAGATATCAACAAGTTCATTTTTCTTTTCTAAATCAGTTTTCTTGGCAAAAGCATCAGTCAAGAACTTGCATGTAGGGAAACTATCACCACATGGAACTTCATCAAGAATTTTAATAGCTTTTTGATCACGAGAAATATCTTTTTCAAGATCATTTATTTCACGCAATACTTTGTCAAGTTCTTTATTTTTATCTGATATTGTTTGCTTTTTCTTATTTAAGTCGTCAATTTTAATATCGGTGATAAGTTTTGAAGCACTATCTAATGCTGCTTGTTTTTCTTCAACAAACTTTGTATTTTTAGCAATAGTTTTTTGCCACTCTTTAATATCATTATCTATTGAAGCAAGTGAGGCTTTGGCGTTATCAACATCAACTACATCAATTTTTGGAAATGATGCAATTTCAATATTAATAGCATTAATACCATCAGTTAGCTTTTTAATATCTTCTTTTATCTCTTCACATTCTGCTGTTTGTATTTCAGCCAGTTTTTTACTTTCAGAACCGCGAATAAGCGTTTGTGCAATTTCTTTATCATAATCTTTGCTTTCAAGACGCTTCAAAGCAGCCTTGAGTTCTGTAGCGTCATTATTTGATAGTTTGTATTTCTTTGCAAATAACTCAAGATCAAGAAACTTACCAAGAATTTCTTTGCGACGAGTTGAACCCTCGTTGATAAAGTCAAGAGAACCCATTTGTGAGGCCATAGAAGTGAAAAGAAAATCTTCTAAGGTTCCAAATATTTTACGAATATTCTTGTCGGTTTCATTACGATCAAGGCCGTTGAGATTTCCTTTTTCGTATTTCGTACAATCTTCGGTTTCTTCAATATCGCAAACGCTAAATGAAACATCTGTTTTAGCTTCAAGTGTTTCTTCGCCAGCAAGTTTTTTTAGATATTTTTCTGCAGTTCGTTCAACGATATAAAGTTTATCATCAACAACTATTTCAACTTCTGCTTTCGCATTCTGCTGATTTTGGTTGATAATGTTTACATTTTTACGAACATTTTTACTTGTTGAGTTTTGAACTCCCCAAAGTAAACTATCAATAATACTTGATTTACCTGAAAAGTTTTTGCCGAATATACCGACAACACCTTCAAGTTTATCAAAGTCTATTTTATTTCCTTCTCCATAATTGAAAAGGTTGTCCCATTTTAGGGATTTCAAAGACCAACGAACATTACGAGAAACTTCTTCATTTTCTTCGGCAATTGAATTATATTTTTTATTTATCTCAAATACTTTCTGTAAAACTTCTTCTTTTGGACTGTAATCTTTTAGATATTCACGAAGCAGTTTTTCTTGTGTTTGTAGATTACGTAAATCATCTGTATCAATCTTTTTGATTGTATCGCTGATATCAATACGCTCTGTTGCCTTATTCAAGAAGGCGACGCTCTCTGGAACGTATTTAACCTTGATTACATCAATTGTTTTGCGAATGTCGCTTACAGACACGTTGTGTTCGCAAACAACGCGTATACGCGAATCTGGTTTGATATAAACGCTTTCGTCAAACTTACCACTTTCATCAAGTTTGATTGTGATAAATGGACGAGGATGAGGAATAACAATATGACGAACATCAAATTTATTTTTATCTTCAATTTCCCAAATTAAAAAACCTTTATCATCTGTTTCGCCATGGTTCTGCTGAATAGTTGAGCCAGGATAACGAACACGACCCTCTGTATCAACAATTTGATTTGTCTTGTGAATGTCGCCAAGAAAAGCATAATCATGACCTTCAAAAATAGAAAGTTCGTGATCTGAATGTTCTAATGTATAACCAATATCAGTTGATACACCGGCAATAGCACCGTGATAAAGAGCGATATTGATACGATTTGGATCTGATGGTTTTACCCATTTATCTTCATCAATAAGCGACATTACGTTGAAAGCAAGTTTATCGCCAATCAATCTTTCACCGGAATATTTCCAAAGAGTTAAGTTTTGATGATTGAGAGCAGAAACGATAGGTGAGATGCTGTCTTGGCGAGTATCGTTTTTTAGATTTGTGTCGTGATTACCAAGAATAATATATGTTGGTGCGATATCAGCAAGTTCTTTGAGAAACCAAGAACACATTTCAACGAATTCTGGTGAGATTTGATTTTTTGTATGGGCGATATCGCCCGTGTGGACGATATAGTCGGGCTTTTCTTCGCGGAGAAGAGAAAAGATTTTATTGAATACTTCACGATATTCTTCGTGGTATTTTAGATTTCTGACGTGTGTGTCCGATAGATGACTTATTTTAATCATTTTACATCCATTTCTACAATAAAATAATTCCGTGAATTTGTTTGGTTATTAATAAATTTTTCTGCTTCTTCTTTTCTTCGGAAACAAGCAACCAAATCTGTGTTGCTATACCAAACTTCTATTACCACATATACTTTCATACTATTCCTTGTAATTGATATTTAAATAAACTGTCTGCGGTCATTGGTAATGCTTCTGCTTTACGTTCCGCAAATTCTGCTTTCGTCATACTACCAACATCTTGAAATCCACGAACATCAATCTTATAAAGTTCAATACCATATTGGAGCATATCACGGATCAAGTATTTCGCTTTTTTCTCCGCATCCGGATCAAGCGCAACATAAATCGGCGTGTCGTGTTTCGCAACTTCCTGAAATAAGCGGCTGGTTTCGGGTAAAGTTGAACCGAGAAGGGGTATAGCATTACCAGCTACAATAGCATCAAATACGCCTTCTGTCAAGGTCAAATCGTTATCCCAATCAACATAAAGTTCATTAAAGATAATTGAGTTTTTGTGGAGAGATGGATTTTTATATTTCATCCAATCATCACGATAAGAGCGACCAACAAAATAATTTATTTTTCCTTCAAGATTAAAACTGGGAACAATAACTCGTCCAGCATATTCTCCATCTGGGCAATAACCTATTTTCCATTTAAGAATATCTTCTTTGCTTATTCCTCTTTCATAAAGGTAGCGAAGTGGAATATTGCTTAATGAATTATGTTTTCCAGTTAAGGTAATAAATTCTTTAGGGAGATTAATTGTTGTTTCATTTTCTTCTTCCCATCCAAATAAAGTATCTGAAAAATTAGTGGAAGACAAATCAATTTTGTCGTCAAACTGACCCCATTCTTGTTTGTGTTTATACGAACCATAACGCTTTACCAGCCTTGTTAGAGTTGTTCCTGTGAAATTGCATACCCAACATTTAAAAACATTTTTACGGACATTACAGGAAAGTTTTGGTTTATGATGTTTACATTTTGGACAATAAAAAAGCAACTCCCCACCAGAACGATGGGGAGCGCCAAGAACATCAATTAGGATTTCTTCTTTTTTCTGATCCGACATCTCTACGAGACTAGCAGCTACGACGCTACAAGTCAAGCGCACATAAAAAACTCTCCCCGCTGTTTAAACGAGGAGAGATAATATATCAATCTATTATTTTAAATTATATCAAGGAGGGGTG
>Ga0194115_10004382_pt1 | contig 15219 bp, 14 predicted proteins | sample TA2MahsurfametaG_3_FD_148656 | JGI IMG/M metagenome (GOLD analysis project Ga0194115, IMG submission 148656) | Freshwater microbial communities from Lake Tanganyika, Tanzania - TA2015002 Mahale S4 surface | ecosystem: Environmental > Aquatic > Freshwater > Lake | place: Tanzania: Lake...
GCCTTGCTGATATTCAGGCTACAGGTTCACAGGCTGCGTTTGATGCTGCTCAGAGAATGTTTGAAGCGCAACAAGGCAGGGGGCTACAGGCTGGATTACAAACTCAACGCCTTGGTCAAGAGGCTGGGGCGCAAAATCTGGCTGCTCGGCTTGGTGTTCAACAGTTAGGTGCTCAACAAAGTCTTGAGGCACAACGTTTAAATCAGTTGGCTGGCCTAGAAACTCAACGTATGGGTGAGCAGTCTCGCCAGTTTGGTGGCACTCTTGGATTACAGGGCGCACAGGCTGCCGCACAGGCTGCTGCTACATTAGGACAACTGGGTATTGGTCAGCAACAGCAGGCACTTGAACTTGCAAAAGCCAAAGAAGCCTATGGGGCTCTGGGCCAGCAAGAACAACAGCGTGCCTTGGATCAGGCTTACCAAGACTTTATTACCCAGCAGCAGTACCCATATAAGAACCTTGGCTTCCTGTCAGACATCTTACGTGGATCGGCAAACCTTGCGGCTACGGGCGGTAAAACTGTCTACGAGGCTCCCCCATCAATTCTCTCCCAGTTAGGTGGTGCAGGATTAGCCGCTGCTGGCGCATACAGACTTTTAGGGGGGTGAGGCACAAATGAGAGATATGGATTTGATGTCACCAGAAAAAGTAGCGGCAGAGTACGGTGGAGATAAAAGAAAGATAGGGCAAGCAGTTCAAATGGGGATACTTAACCCCACCGTTGGCGTCATGGCCGGTATGTTTATTGACCGCATGAGAGCGGCGGCTGCAAAAGAAATGCAACCAAGCACCACTGTTGCAGAGGAAGTTTTACCTCAGCGCCCAGCGGGTCTTGAGGCTGCCCGTGCTGCACCCCCTGTTGAGCGTGGCCTCGATGCCCTGCCCGTCCCAGATGAGGCAGTTCCCAGTTTTGAAAGCGGCGGTATTGTGGCGTTTGCTGGTCCAGGTGGATCTTTGGTTGAAGATATTGTTGAAAAAGAAACCAAAGAAATTGAGCAAGGTCTTCGTGCAGATTATTCGCCGCAGGCTAAACAAGCCATGAAAGAAATTTCTCAAAGAATATCACCAGCCACACTAGAAAATCAAAGATACCTTCAAGGCGAACAACAAAGGATGTTGGCTCAAAGTCGAGATATAGCATCTATGTATCGTCAGCCTGGTGCAGCAATTACTCCTGTTACTCGGCCGTCTCCAGTTCCTGCCCAAAGCGGACTTGGAGCAATCGCACCTCCACCACCTGGAACATCTGTAGCAGAAATGATGAAATCTGTTCCTGCTGATGTGGCGTTACGTTCAGCGCCTGGTAAGACCCCTGAACAGTCTGCAGTGGATATTTTCGCAGCAAGACAAGCCAGAGGAGAAAACAGGCCAGAAGAAAGAGAAACTGTCCCCAAGATTGAGCGCCCGTCAATCGCCCCTGCTTCTTTTGAAGAAGCCCTTAGCAAGGCTAAGTCTTCGCTTGGTGGACTTCCGAAAGAAGATGCGTTTGCTGACATCAAGGCTGAGTTGGCTGAACGCAAAGGCAAGTCTACTGAAGACCTTAAGCAGTCTGCCTATTTACGCTTGGCAGAGGCTGGATTTGGAATGATGGCAGGAACATCGCCGTATGCCGGAGTCAACATTGGTAAGGCGGCTATTCAATCTATTAAAGGTTACGGCGAAGATCTCAAAGAGCAAAAGAAACTTGATCGTGAAGATAAAAAAATGCTCATGGATATTAAGCGCCTTGAAAGAGCAGAAGCCCGTGATGATGTGTTTAAGAGCACTGAACTGGCTTACAAGATTTACAACGAGGCTAACGCAGATGTTCGTGCAAGATTGGCATCTGACACAAGTTTGGCGGCCGCAAGGATTTCTGCTGCTGGACGCCCGACACAGTACGAGCAAGTAAGTGCTGATCTCCGTAGCACCGACCCAACCCGCCGGGCTGCTGCACAACAATACCTAGGTCAAGCAAAGATGGGAACTATGACTTACGAAGATGCAGTAAAAATGGCTGTAACTGCTAATCCTTTGCTGATGATGAAAGGTAAAGAACAAGAGTTGCAAAATGCAGTTCAAAATCTTCTTGCTGGGCAAGGCGGAGCAGGTTCAAGGTTTAAGGTCTTAGGTAGAGAAGGGACTTAACTCGTGGCTATATTCAGGGTTCAGGGCCCGGATGGAGCCATCTATCGGATTGAGGGTCCAGACAATGCTACAGATGATGAAGTAGCAGCATTTGCCGCCCAACAATTTGGTGCTCAAAAACCAGCCGCCCCGGCCAAAGAACCAGACTCTGGTTTTTTAAGACAAGTCGCTGATGTACCGCTTGGCATAGCCAAAGGTGTTGCGTCCGGCGTCCGTATGATCGCTGACGCATTTGGCGCTGGATCTGCTGCATCAGAAAATATCAAGGGCGTAGAGGACTACTTGACTGGCCTGATGTCGGCCCAGTCCCGCAATGACGCCCGTGAAATCTCTAGGATTATGAAAGAGGCCGAGGACAAGGGCGTCCTCGATCAGGTTAAGGCTGGCCTCCAAGCGTTCTTTGTAGCCCCCGTTGACTTACTCTCCCAGGCTCTGGGTACGGCAGCCCCGAATATTGTTGGTGGCCTAGGAGCACGAGTCCTAGGTGCAGGAGTCGCAGGGGCCCGTGCAGTCGCTGGTGGTGTCGGTGCTGGTATGGGAGCAGGCGTTACTAAAGGCGCTATCTACGAGTCTGTCAAAGAGGAACTAGCCAAGACAGGAATGTCGCCTGATCAAATCGAGGCTCGGGCTCAGTTGGCCCAGTCTTATGGCGGCGAAAACCTAGACCAGATCCTTTTAGGAACCGCCCTTGGCGGCCTAGCAGCCACGACCGGTATTGACCCAAGATTAGCGGGTATTGCCTCCAGAAACGTTTTAACTAAGGCTGCAGAGAAATCTACGGCAGGCCGTATTGCAATGGGAGCAGCGGCTGAAGCAATCCCAGAGGTTGCCCAGGGCTCCCAAGAGCAATTAGCCCGTAACCTGGCCCTGCAGCGGGAGGGATTTGATGTCCCGTTGACTCGTGGAATTTATGGGGCTGGTACGTTAGAAGGTCTAGCCGGTGCTGGACTTGGTGCTGGTGTAAGCGCCCTAACTGGCCGTCCAGAAGACGCCAAGGTAGAACCTCCAAAAGAGGGAGAGCCGCCCAAACTTATTGGCTATGACCCATCTTCCAGAGAGCCTATGTATGTCTTCCCGGACGGAAGTGTTGCGATTGGAGAAGATGCGTTATTTGCCCGTCGGTATCAAGAGCAGCCTGTTGAGCCAGAGAAGGCTGAACCTAAGTTACTTGGTTATTCCCCGACCGCAGGCCAAGAGCCAATGTATGTGTTCTCAGATGGGTCTGTTGCCATTGGTGAGGATGCGGCCTTTGCCCGTCGCTATGAGCCACAGAAACTATCCCCAGAAGAACTGTCACAGATCGCCCCTGACCTTGAGGGCGTAGATTTTCAGCCCGTCAAACAGCCTTCGTTACCTTTAACACCTGAAGAGGAAGCAGAACTCGCTGCCAAACCTCAGCGTGAAAAAGAACTGGACTTGCGGATAGGTGAACTTGAGAGTCGATATAAAACTTTGACGGCCAAGGCTGGAAAAGGAGAAAGCCTAAGACAAGTTGTTGAAAACAAGTTAACTCCAAGTGAAGTCGTTGACATCGGCACTGAGCCATATTTTAAAAGAAACTTTGGAGTCAAAAAAGGTCAACAAGGGATCACTATTTCTGACATGGTGGCAGATCACACTCTTGATCCTTGGTTGCCAGAAGATTTAAGAATTCTTGATGACATTGATAGTCCTGAAGTTATCTCAGATAAAGAACAACGTGCTACTGAAATAATTAAAGACAAGATTAGAAACCGAGATTTCCGTACTTATGAGGCAGAAATTGAGTCTCAAAGAATTGATGAAGAATTAAGGCAAATTAGAGAAGAAATAGAAAGAGAGGCAGGATTTGAAAACCTTAGAGACATCCTTGCGGAAATCTATGAAGACGAAATTGGAAGAGGTTTTGAAGAAGGTGAGCCCAAGTACGCGCCGGCAGTTGCTCCAATACCTGCTAGGACAGTCACGATCGACTCAAGGGAAGAAACGTTAAAACGAGCACCTCCTCCTGCTGCTCCTGTTGCTCCGCCTCCTGCAGTAACGCCTCAAGCCCCCGTAGTAACACCTCAAGCGCCTGCAGCCCCTGCTGTTACACCCGCCGCACAGGTTACTGCACCTCCGACTCCAAGCCTTAAAGGTAAGCCGCCTGAGTTGCCCGTTCCCGCTGGCTTTAAGCCTAAGAAGGGCCGTAAGCCTCAGTTGGTTATGGCTGCCCGTGCCTTGGCAGAAGGAAAGATTACAAAGGACGAATACGATCAGTACGTCATGTATTACGCCCCCATCAATCCCATTCCAGAGGGAGTCCTGGAGGCACCGATTGATGACAATTTAATGCGGGACATTCTGGTTAATAAGATCAGAGACAAAAAAGATCCGGCCAAAGTTAATGCGCCTATTGCAGACGGCACTCGCGTTGGCCTGCGTATGGACATTCCGGCCCTAGAGTGGGGCCAAGACAACGGCGTTAACGGAAGCGTAGTTTCCATTCATGAGGGGAAGCCACCAAAGAATGTTAAGGCTGGTAACAATTTAAGTTACAAAAGTGCTGGTGTTCTAAAGAATGTCAAGTTTGCTATCAGAAAGGAAGAGCGAGCATTTAGCGTAGCCAAGCAGTCCGAAGAGAAAAAGGGTGAATCAGATAAGACACCGCAGCAAACGATGGAAGGCGAGTGGGTCAACATGGATCCCGCTGAAATCTTTGCTTTGGTTAAACAAAAGTTAAATGATCCGGCATGGGTACAAGTTAGCCTTGATCCCCTGCGTCACTCGTATTTCTATGACCGTGACAGCAAGCGGCCAGTCGTTGAGGCGTCAGAAGTCCTACAAGTGGGTCGGTTTGTTTTGGCTAAAGATGTCAAGTATGAGGACCGCTATAAGTTCTTATACCGTAATGCAGCCACAGGGGCTAAGGGAAGCACCACAGGGTTTGTTCAGAATCTGGTTAATCAAGTTAAACAGAAGTGGGCAAACGTTCCTGATATAACCGTAGTCCAGTCGATCTCTCAGTTGCCTGCCAATCTTAGAGAGAATATCGAACGCAACGGGTTTAACCCGCAGGGTGCATTTGACCCCCAATCACAGACGGTATTCCTTATTGCCGACAATATCGGTGATAACAAAGACTTCTATAGAACAATTGCTCACGAATCCATCGGCCACTTTGGCCTGCGTTCTATCCTTGGAAGCAACTATGACAAGGTGATGAATAACCTGTACGAGACCAATTCAGAGATCCGTTCTAGGGCAGACGCAAAGAAGGGGTTAAGCCGCACTGATGCTGTAGAAGAAGTCTTGGCCGAGGCAATCGAGCGTCGTGTCGAGCCAAGCAGCGCACTTGGTCGGGCAATCCAGACAATTAAAAACTTAATCCGTCGGGCATTCCAGGCTGTTGGAATCAAGACTCTAACCGACCCTGAGATTGAAGCACTCTTAGATCGTGCTACCGACTATGTTATCGAAGGCCGAGGTATCGAGCGCATTGAAGCGGCTGCACAGAAAGAACAGACAGCCGAAGATAAGGCTCGTGAAGTTCTTCTTCGTGCTGCTGAGGAAGGAAGTGCTAAAGCAAAACCTGTAAAACGTAAATTAAAAAATGGTGAAGAAATCACAATTGAAACTATTTATTCTCCAAAGGCTTTTTCTAATTTAGTTAGACAAGAGTTTGGCAGTCCAATTTCACTAATTGCAAAAGACAAATCAGGAAAACAAATTGGCCGATTAACCTATATGCCAAAAGGTGGTCCAATAGATGTTTTTGTTTCAGAACAGAACAGAAGAAAAGGTTTAGCAACAGCGCTTTATGATGAACTAGAATCTCGTGGAATAAAAATTCCTGAAGAAGGTAAAGGATATGCTGTTTCTGAAGAAGCAAAAGAATTACGTAAAAGTTTAAAGCAACGAGAAGAAAAGGAGATAGCAGACCGTGAGCGCGGACTGTTTGCCTTGCAGCCACAGACTCAAGAGCGTGTAGGTGCGCCTACTGGTGACTTGTTTGGAGCCGAGGGACTTCAGCAGATTCAGCGTCAGCCAACCAGAACCGTTACCGGATCAGATGAACAGTTAAGCCTTTTTGATAGCGACAAGGATCGTATTGAGAGTGCAGCAAGCACATCAAAAGCAAGTCCAGCCAAACTAGAGGAGGCCCGTAAAGTACAGGCTGCCATCGAGGGCAAAACTCCCCTGGCTGCTGCAATATGGATCTCTAAGAATGCCCCAGATTCAGACCAGCGTTTGATCGCCCAGCGTGTTGCTGATCGGATGCGTAAGTTGATGGATGCTGGTGTGGACTTTTCATTAAAGATTGCACATGTTGGAGACCGAGTACCAAGACGCTTAAACCGCGCTTTAGGTCTGTCTATATCGACAATAGACCAAGGTGGCAAAGATGTTAGCGGTAGGCTAGTTAGGAGAGTTTTATCTAATCAAATTTGGCTAAACGGTGTTGATACAGGGCGTATCGGTACAGACTTTGAAACTGTTTTGCATGAGTTAGTTCACTCAGTTACTCAGGGTGCCAACTTTATTGGACGTATGAAGTCCATGAAAGGCACTTATGCAGCAGAACTTTCTAAACGTTTAAACGATGTTCATAGGGAAGTCGTTAGAAGATTTAATCTTCGTGTAGAAGGTTTTAAGGACGGCAAGGTTGAACTAACGGACTTTGAAAAACAAATCTATCGTGGTGCCAACGCCCTTGATACTACTGATGAAATATTGGCATGGGCTTTGAGCAGCCGAGAGATGCAAGAGTATCTGGAGTCTATTCCTTATAAAGGCAAGACCGCATGGAATGCTTTTGTAGACACCATCCGTCAGTTCCTTGGTCTGCCCAAGTCTAAAGAAACCGCCCTATCAGAAGTCTTGACAATCGCTGACAAGATATTTGAGTCCCCGCTAGTTGAGGTTGGCCGTACCGAGTTTGAGGCTGCTGCGCCACCTGTTACGCCTACTGCCCCCATTCCCAGCAAAGATCAAATAGAACTTTTTAGTGCCCGTATTGCTGGCATGAAGCCGTCCGAGGCACTGAAAGCCTTGACTCCCAAGAAGAAAGCCCCGCCTGAGAAATTGACTCCGGAGGGCGAAAATGCCAAGCGCCTGATGGAATCTCTGGGAGGCATCTCTAATCCCAAGCCAAAGGCGGCCGATGAGACGCTACTCAAACGACTGAAGGGGATATTTAGCCCCACTGACAACGTATCTTTTGAAGCACGGTTCCGTCGTGCAGTGGTGGATAAAGACGCTCCAGTCATTGAACAATTACAGACTAAATTTAATAACGCAATCAAAGATGAACTCGGCGTAGTCCGCCCTGACCTTCTATTGATGCAAGGCCAGGATGTTTCTAACTTTGCTGACCTTATGACCCAGAAGGGCGGCATCGAGATTGGCGAAGATGGCCTAGTCAATGTGTTTGAAAACAAAGACGCCAACGGCAACCCAATTAACATGGACCGTGTTCTGGAGTTGGTGGCCGTTGACTTGGGTAAGAAACTTGGATCGGCTGACCTTGCCATGCAATTAGCCCATAACGCTTTGATTGCGCAGCGGGCTGACGAGATCATCAAGAACAACAAACGCATCGAGGTGCGTGTAGATAACGCTCTCCAGTCAGCCAAGAGCCTGCGTAAGTCTGGTAATAACGAAGCCGCTAGGGAACTAGAGTCTAGGGCCCGTGAGATGCAAAAGGGCATCATTGAAGTCTTAGCAACCAAAGAAGAGATTGCTGCTGGACTAGAGGCCATTAGAACCTATCCAGAGATCAAAGAAGCCTACGACACGTTCACGACTTACAAGAACAATCTCGTTGACTTTATGAAAGATTCTGGCCGGATCAGTGCTTTAACCGCTGAAAACTGGAAAGCCAACATTGGTTATGTGCCTTGGACCCGAGTAGAAGAAGAGACTAATAGGTTTGAACTGGACCCCCGGACATTTAAAAATGGTGTGGTCAACCTGTCTGCTCTGCCTAAGTTGGACCGTGAGGGATCCACCAAAGAGATCAACAATATCTTTGATAACATGGTGGGCCTGACCTACTGGGCTGTCCGCAGCGGCATTAACAATTATGCCGCCCAGCGCACCCTGAACACTCTGCCTGATGTGGAAGTTATCCCTGAAGAGCAGGTCACTGATATGCGTAAGAAGCACCCAGATCGTGTGGTGTTCTCTTATAAGAATGGTGAGCGTGAGGCTTACCTTCTGGCTAACCCGTTCCAGTTATCCACCTTCTCTACGATTGCACCGATCAAGGGTGGAATGTTCTCGGCCGCGTTCTCTCCGGCCGCTAGGTTCCTGCGGGCGACGATTACCCACATGCCGGCATTTGCAATCAGCCAGTTGATCCAGGACGGTACATATCGTGCGGCTTTACTATCTGGCGTTAAGCAGCCCTGGAAACTACCGCCCAAAGTATTTAAGAACTTCTACAAGGCCCTGCGTAAACAAAGAACCGGTGGCCTGGGTGAACTAGACCGCATCGGCGTTTCTGGAATCTATGACGGTATGCCGGAGTCTACCGCCCAGCGTCTGCGTCAGCGCATGAAACTTGAGCACCGCAATGCCTTTAAGAAAGCCTGGGATGCCCTTGAAGACTTCTCCCTGTCGGCCGACTTAGCAGTCCGTGCTGCCATCTATGAGCAGACTATGGCCGAGACAGGTGATCGGGCACTGGCCTACTACCGCGCCAAGGAGTACATCAACTTTAAGCGCCAAGGTACAGACCCGATTATTTACGAACTGCGTCAGTCGATTCCCTTCTTTAACGCCTATCTCCAGGGTATGGACGTTCTGTACCGGACGATGGTTGGCAAGGGAGTGAAGACTGGTGAGCGTAAGGCGGCCATGAAGTTGTTCTACATGACCGGCATCCAGATTGCGATCTTGAACACTTTGTACGCCATGATGGTGGGCGGAGACGACGAGTACGAGGGGTTAGATGACTATGTTCGTAACCGCAACTACATCATTCCAGGCACCGGAATTAAGATCCCTGTGGCCCCTGAAGTCGGATTTCTCTTTAAAGTCCTGCCTGAGCAGTTGTACCGTACAGTTTTCTCTGAGGGAGTGACCTCCCCGCAAGATGCTACTGCCGTGGCAAAGCGCCTGACGGGAGCGTTTGCAGACGCCTTTGGTGGGGTGGAGTACCTGCCCCAGTTGATTAAGCCAGTCGTTGAGTTGTCTACGAACTACTCATTCTTCATGGAAAGCCCGATTGTTGGTGCTGGCCTAAAGAACGTAGATCCCAAACTTCAGTTCACTGAGAGCACTTCTGAGTTAGCCAAAATAATTGGCGGCATGACAAATATGTCTCCAATTAAATGGGATTACTTCCTCCGTGCCTACACCGGCATGGCTGGTGCCCTTGGCCTGGAGTTAACCGACTCTCTGATGAACCCTGACCGCATGGGCAAGCCGCTTTACAAGACTCCCCAGGTCAGCACCTTTATGTACGACCCGACCGGCCGTGGATATAAGGCTGACTTCTACAAGTTCCGCGAGGAAATCGACAGGGTTGCCGACAGCGTGAACATGATGAAGCGCGAGGGTAAGGCCGAGGAGTTAGCAGAATACTTGACCGAAGAGAAAGCCACTCGGTACGCCATGCGCGGGATGGTCAACAAGATCGAGAGCCAGTTATCGAACCTGCGGAACTATCGAAAGATCATCGCGGCCGATACGACTCTGACCCCAGAGGAGCGGCGTAACATTACCCGTGAAGTCCTTGACCAAGAGCGTGAGTTAATCAAAGCCTACGATGTCAAGGAACTCAGGAAGATCGCTGGGTTCTAGGACTGCAGCCTAAGCCATTCGGCAATAAGTAGTGCCTCGGCCCGACCGTTATCCTTCTGTCTTGCCAGAGGTGCATCCGGCCATAGATCCCTGGCTAGGGCTAGGCTCCGATTCTTGTCAGAATCCAGCCCAAGGGCCTTTTTCCATATTCTTGGGGTAACGAAATGAAACGGGCAGCGGATCCGCTCTGCGAGGGCTATAGTGGCTCCAAAGGCCATGCCGAACTTAAAGGTACTGGCTACGCCCTGCTTGGGCATGGAGGCCACCATCTCGATTACAACCTCCATATCGTCCCCGTCACGGGCTTTTGAGATCTCTTGCAGCACTTGATCGGTCAGGATGTGATGGCCGTTGTGAGGCATATCCCCGCAGCCGACAAAGTATCCGTGGTGATTGATCATCCCCCACGCACCAGAGAACCCCGGATCAAAGCCTAGATAAATCATCAAATCCCTTTCTAACTCTTGCGTATGCAATAGTTACCTGTCCATACAAGTATTTGTTTTATCATCAGGTAATATGTTATAGGTACAACCTGTTGACAAAGCAAAATTCTACACTCATACTGCGGTTACTGCTAGGAGGAAAAGTTGAAACTTACCAATAAACATGGGCTCCCCGAGTCCATAGTGAATGCGCTTCGGCGTCCAGAATACACCAAGGGCAAGGCCCATCTGTCTGTTACCCAGTTGATCAACAGCCCCAAGATTGTGGCCCTGTCCAAGAAGTTTCAAGACGAACTGGAGCAGGATGTCTCAGAGATGGTCTGGAGTCTGTTTGGCTCGGCCATCCATAAAGTCTTGGAGCATGGCAAGGACCAGAACCATATCGTTGAGCAGCGGCTGCACTCTGAGGTGGACGGCTACCGGGTCTCCGGGGCTATCGACCTGCAGATCGTAAGCGAGGCTGGCCGGGCGATCCGGGACTACAAGACCTGCTCAGTCTGGTCCGTACTCAATAGCAAGATCGAGTGGGAGCAGCAGTTAAATTGCTATGCCTGGCTCGTTGAGAAGGTCACAGGAACGCCCGTGACTGACCTGGGTATCGTTGCCATCATCCGTGACTGGAACCGCCGTGATGCGGCCAAAAACGAAGCCTACCCCCCGGCACCGATTAAAGAACTATCCATCCCCTTATGGCCGATGGAGCAGCGGGAGGAATACATCCGGTCCCGAGTCCACGCCCATGCCGAAGCGGAGTTTGCCATTGAGTCCGAAGGCGATGTCCCGGCTTGCACCACGGAGGAAATGTGGGAAAAGCCAACGACTTATGCCCTGAAGAAAAAGGGTGGCGTCAGGGCCCTAAAGGTTTATCTATCCCAAGAAGAGGCCGACCAGGCCCTTGATCCCAAGACCCAAGAAATCGAAGTGCGCCCGGGCAGCCGCACCCGATGTGAATCGTTCTGCCCAGTCAACCACCGCTGCCAGCAATGGCGCGACTATCAGGAGAGTGTGAAATGAAAACAGTACTTACTTTGGTTTGTGCAGTGATGCTTACGTCCAACGCCGTAGCTGCAATCAAGTGTGAGCGCGACAGCCGGGGAAATACGTGCTGCTGGGATACAAAAGTTGACGGACCCTTCAAGCCTATCCTTTGTTGAGGTGAGCCATGAAGACTAAAGACGAAATGATTTACGACTTTATGTTGGCATTGGCTTCAAATCCAAAATTTGATTCAGATTTAATTTCAGATATTGCTGATGATGTTTATCGAGTGGCTGAAGCATTGGCTGATAAATACTTGGAGAATCTATGAATGTATATCAAAAACTGCAGATCGCCAGATTGTCACTGCAGGCCAAGGAACTCAAGAAATCCGGAAAGAATAAGTTTGCTGGGTACGAGTACTTTGAACTGCATGACTTTTTGCCGACTGTGCAGACAATCTTTGCGGATACGGGTTTGGCTGCCGTGTTCCGCTGCAACACCGAGACGGCCACGCTGACGGTCTATAACGTCGAGATGCCCCAGGAACAGATTGAATTTACTGCCCCTATGGCCGCAGCCGAACTTAAAGGGTGCCACCCCGTACAGAACCTGGGTGCCTCGATCTCGTATCTTCGCAGATACCTATACGTCAACGCCCTTGAGATAGTCGAACATGACGCCCTCGATGCCACGACTGGAGCGATTGAGCCAGCCAAGAAGCCTGAGCCTAAGACAGCCTTAAAGCCTGTATCAAAGAAGACTGAGAAGGCTATGGACGACTGGCAGATCGAGGTTTCGATTGAGCCTGATGCCAATCAGAACGACTGGTTTGAGATGGTATGGAAGGGAGCCACAACGCTGTTGTCGTTTACCAACTCTGAGGCAGATGTCATGGCCGTGTTTAAAACCAATAAGGTCTTATTTGATGAAGCCAAAAGCCGCGATCCTGAGTGGTTCAAGTCTCTGATGGAAGAGTTCACTAAGGCCAGAAACAAATTTAAGGAAGCAGCATGAACAAAGAATTAGGACCGTATGTTCCGCTACCAAACAGCGGAATGTTATTTACAGTTGAACAAAAAAGAACTCACAACTGGCCGGATGTTAACGGTGATATGTATTTAAGCCGTGACTTGCTGGAGAGAGTTATGCAGCAGGAGGGTGAATTAGTAAAGATATCGATCTCTGCTTGGCGTAAACAATCCAAACTTACTGGGAAAAAGTATTTGTCCCTCGCTATAGGTGAACCTTATGAAAAGAAAACTGAATCCCAAAAGCAGGAGCCCCAAGATGACGAAGATGTCCCCTTCTAAGCGCCGTGGTCGGCCACCCAAAGCCAAGTCGGAGAATATGTCCCCTTGGCTAAACGAACTATCGGACCTGAACCAAGAGGTCAATGCGCTGCGCCGTCAATTAGTCCAGGCCAACACCATCATCAAATATCTCGAGTTCCAACTCGGCCTAAAGCCCTATGAAGACTCTTCAATTTGAGGCCCTAAAGGTTGCTTTAAAGCAGAACAAGGATGGCTATGTGCTGACCTTGAATATTCACCCGGACGAGATCCCAGAAGAATTATTGAGGGATTTTGTCGGGGCCCGGTACCAAGTGGTCATGGTCAGACTTGGGGACATCGAAGAGCCGCTGGACAGGCAGGACGCCTTTGGTGGTGAGCAGGCTGTCAGGTTGGCCGGGGTGTTGTGCCGCGATCCTGAGTTCTGGGAATACCTACACGATGACCTGCAGATCATGGACCTCAATGAGAAAGAAGCCTCTAACTGGCTGCGTGATGCAATAGGGGTCATCTCTCGGGCGGAGTTGAAGACTAAACAAGATGCAAGAGAAAACCTGCAAAAGGTTAATAAGGAATTTCAGGCATGGAAGAAAAGAAAATGATTCCCTACTCTCTTTACCTGCCATCGGATTTATTCCAAAAGGTAAAGGACTTAGCAAGGGAACGGAAGGCTGCACCCCTCATACGGGATGCTATTGGCATGGTCTTAAACGGCCAGGATCTCTTTAACGCTGGGTATAACAAGGCGATTACTGATGCTGCCAAGGTCATTTACGAGAACAAAGAGGCCCAGATGATTGCTGTCAACGGCCGAGACCTGGGTGCCATTTTGACCGAGCAGATCAAACTACTGGAGAAGCCAAGTGAGTGATAGCGATAAAGAAACCCTGCGGGATGTGTTCGCTGGGCTGTGCGCTATGGCATTCATTATGCGCGGGGTGCCAGACGATACGGTTGCAGATCAGGCATACGACATGGCAGATCGCCTGATGGAAGCACGAGACCCTGAGCCAATCGGATTGCCAGCAATCAAGAGAAGGAAAGCCAAGTGAATCTGTTGGACGAGATACAGGAGGCCCGACAAGAATTTCTACAGGACGCTTGGGACAGGTGTCTAGTAGAGACTTGGAAAGAAAGTCCAAACACACGTATGGGTACACTTTGCTATCAGTTTGGCGCGAAATACAAACTTAAAGACGGAGAGATATTTTCTTTAAAACGTGTGCCTAAACTTAAACGTCAAATAAATAACTACATAACACGTTTTATAGCGGCATACTTACCTACATTGAGCACATGCTTATGGAACGGCAACAAAACGTTTGATGAGTTAGTCCTCATCTGTTCTAAGTCCACTATGTTATTGCGACCCGCAGACGCAAATAAAGTAGCAGCAGAAAGTAATAATCGTGCCACAACAAGAAAAAAATATAACAAACACGAGACTGAACACATGATGAGTAAATTATTATTTGATGCATACAAAAGAAGTAACTGGGATGTGGCTAAAGGAAGACCGAGAGTAAAAAGATGAGCGAGTATCAGTTTACAAAAGATTGGTTTAATTGGGCTCCCGATGTATGGAAACAGTTGATTCCACATTTGCCTGAGCGTAAGCACTTCTTAGAGATTGGATCTTTTGAGGGGATGTCTGCCGTATGGACCGTTGAGAACATGATGGAAGACGGCGGTGCAATTACTTGTATCGACACATGGGAAGGCGGGGCCGAGCACGTCAATGGCGAGATGAACGGTGCTGAAGATCGTTTTCATCACAACATCACAGAGATCAAAAAAAAGTTTCCTGACCGCGCAGTTATGTCTTTCAAAGATACGTCTGTAAACGCACTTGCGGCGTTACTTACAGTAGACAAGTCAAACTTTAAGCCTTTTGATTTTATCTACATTGATGGGTCGCACCTAGCCAAGGATGTTTTAACAGATGCCTGCATGGCCTGGCCGCTACTGAAGCCAAAAGGGTTCATGGTCTTTGATGACTACGCATGGAAACCGCCAGGATTTACTTTGCTTGACCGTCCCAAGTTTGCAATAGACGTTTTTACTTGCCTGTTTGAAAACGAATTAGTGGTTTCGTTTGCTGGGTATCAACTTATCGTAAGGAAAATAAAATGACTGATTGGGAAGAAAAACCTATGTACCCCGAGGATGAAGTTAAAAAGATTCAAATTAAAGACGGAGACAAACGCCCTAGCATAATGATTGCCACTCCGATGTACGGTGGCTTATGCTCGGGCCACTATGTTTCGGGTCTGTTGGGTACTTTAAACAAGATGCGACAAGTCGGTGTGCCGGTCTATTGGGCACAGATTACTAACGAGAGCCTGATCACCCGGGGCCGCAACGAGTTAGTGCGAATTTTTTTGGAGAAAGGTTTTGACTACCTGATGTTTATTGATGCTGACATATCCTTTGACGGTATGGCGGTGGCACAACTTATGGCGGCGGATCGAGACATCGCTTGTGGTATCTACCCTAAGAAAGAAATAGATTGGAAACAAGTCGCCAAGGCTGCAAAAGAAGGTAAAGATAATCTAGCCGATTACGGCGGAGCGTTTGTTTTTAATATGGAAGGTAAAGTTCAAGAG
>Ga0194115_10004391_pt1 | contig 15201 bp, 10 predicted proteins | sample TA2MahsurfametaG_3_FD_148656 | JGI IMG/M metagenome (GOLD analysis project Ga0194115, IMG submission 148656) | Freshwater microbial communities from Lake Tanganyika, Tanzania - TA2015002 Mahale S4 surface | ecosystem: Environmental > Aquatic > Freshwater > Lake | place: Tanzania: Lake...
CGGAGCACTTGGGAGCAGCGATCCCGTGCCATCCGATCGGAGATCGTTCAAGAGTGTGAGAAGCGTTCCGCCGAGTCGGCATTCATCATTGATGCGCTGCGGTATCAGCGCGATGAGTGGAATCGCAAAGTGCTGCGGCGCCTGAGCGCACTTTCGGCGGGCGCGTCGTAGCCTTCACGGCATGAGAGTTTCCCTCCACGGATGCGTCGGACCCTTCGGTCTTGCCTTTCGCCTGATTCACTTCGCGCTGATCGGTTCGTGCGTGGTTGCATGCAGTACGGGATCGACGACATCAACCCCCAAAACAGCACGTGCTTTGATGGACGATTTCAATCGCGCCAGTTCCTCAATTCATCCTTGTGATGCAACCGAAGTTGCTGCGCTGCTGTGTGGGCACTTTGCCAGCACGGCGCAGTCGAAGGCAGACAGCGAATACTTCGATGTGCGCCTTCACATGGTGCAGATCTGGCACTCGCGAAGCGATGCCATCTGGTTGTATGTCGAACAGGCGATGGAGTCTGCTCCATGCAAGCCATACCGGCAGCGCATCTATCGCATCACGGAGGGCCCGCTCGTCGACGAAAATAGCGAGGTGGTGAGCCAAGTCTTTGAGATGCCAGATGCAGGCGCATTCATCTGTGCATGGGCAGCGCCCGATCGCTTCGATGCGCTTGACCCGGCCAAGTTGACGGAGCGCGAGGGCTGCCGCATCACGCTTCGGAAGACCAACGGTGTGTGGCGAGGATCGACGGATGGGCAGTCATGCCTGAGTTCACTTCGCGGAGCGACATTCGCCACAAGCGAAGTACTTCTGGTTCCAGAGCGGATCGAGACATGGGACCGCGGCTTCGATGCAGAAGGGAAGCAGGTCTGGGGCGCGCGCAAGGGACCATACATCTTCGATCGGCTCGGCAAGACGCCTGCCAATCCCTGCACGAATCCGTCGGTCGCTGCTTCAGCGGGCCAGTGATCGGCGCGTCTGCGCGCGCGATGCGGCGATGATCTTTGCCGCAGCTTTCGGCGCAGCCGTGCATTCCAGCAGGGCTTGAAGCATCAGTGGAGCCACGATCGTCGCGTCACTTTCGATCACGAACATCGGTGTTCGCTCGGTCAGTTTGTCCCAGGTGATCTTCTCGTTGGGTGTCGCGCCCGAGTAGGAGCCGTAGCTGGTCGTGCTGTCGGAGATCTGGCAGAAGTACGCCCACGGCTTCACGGGGCGCTGCAGGTCGTACTTGATGCTTGGCACCACGCAGATCGGGAAGTCGCCCGCAATGCCGCCGCCGATCTGGAAGAATCCGACGCCGCGACCCGATGAGAGCCCGCGATAATCCTCATAGAACTGCGCCATGTACTCGATCCCGCTGCATGCGATCGATGCGGGGAAATCGCCGTACTTCACATGCGAAGCGAAGATGTTGCCGAATGTGGAGTCTTCGTAGCCAGGAACCACCATCGGCAGTCGTGCCTTGGCGGCGGCCAGCAGCCAGCACTCGCTGGGGTTGCCTTCGAACTTGGATCGAGGCAGCGACAGCACAAGGTCGTAGAAGTACTCATGCCAGAAGCGCCGATCGCCGCGTTCGCCTGCGCGTGTCCACATGGGCACGAGCACCTTCTCGACGGCTCGGAATGCTTCGTCCTCGGGAATGCTGGTGTCCGTGACGCGGCGCATGCGCTGCTTGAGGATGCGAGTGTCATCGCGCTTGGTGAAGTAGCGGTACTCAGGAAAGTCCTTGTAGCTGTCATTCGCGACCAGACGGAAGAGCGACTCCTCCAGATTTGCACCAGTCACGCTCAACCCATGAACCAACCCGCTTCGAATCGCGGGTGCGAGTGAAATACCGAGTTGTGCGCTGCTCATGGCGCCCGCGACAGCCCAGAACATCTTTCCACCTGCGGATACATGATCCCAGTAGGCAAAGAGCGCATCACGGGTGCTTCGCGAGTTGAAATTGCGGAAGTTGTCTGCAACAAAGCGCAGGAGCGGCATATCGGTCTTTGGCATAGGGGCGAATGTTGTACCGCAATCCAACATCGCATGAAGCACGGAGGCGTATCCCATGGTTTCCTGCTTGCAACGCGCCTATAAATGGCGGAACGGTCCCGTATGTCGTACTTGGCGCCGGAATCTCCGTCACTCAAAGGTACGCCGATGGCAGATGCGTTCGCAGATCCAATTGATCTTCAACACAAGCTCTTTGCGCGGCTGTCGGCGATGTTCGCAAGCGAAGTGCCGCTGTACGACCGAAGTCTCGCGGTCAATGAACTCGTCAATGGCCTGGTGTGCGAACTGATGGCGGAGCGGTTTGTGGGCCTTCGAGTCACCGCAGCGGAAGTCACTCGCGCAAGCGCCGAGCGTCACGGTGCCATACGAATCGGAAGACCGGATGAATACCGATGGGTCGCCCGCTTCTTTGGCGTGTTTGCCATGGAGCCGCACAACTTCTACTCGATGACGGACGTCGGTGCGAAGAGTCAGCCCGTGATCGCGACGGCATTCCGCTCCGCGTCGCGGCCAGAGCACCGCGTGTTCACATCGCTGCTCGTGACAGATCGATTCAATTCTGCAACGCGCGGGCGCCTCGAGAATGCCCTTGCTGCTCGATCGGTGTTCTCCGCCAAAGCTCGAAGCCTCATCGAGCGGTGTGAGCGGGATGGCGGACTTTCGTCTGCCGACGGCGAAGCGCTGATTGCAGAAGCATGCACGCGGATCTTCAAGTGGACAGGGCGTGCGCGCGACTACCAGCTGTACACGGACCTCTGCGCGGCGGGCTTCAAGATCGCGGCAGACATCGTCTGCTTCGACTCACACCATCTCAATCACCTCACGCCCAACACCCTGTGCATGGATCTTTACACGGCGGTCATGAAGCGCTGTTTCGGGCAGGTCGATGTGCAGCACTTCGCGTCCCGTGGGTGCGAGGTGCTCGGACGGCTCGCCGCGACCGCCGATCGACATTGGCTGCGGCTGCACCTGCCACATCTTCCGGCGGCGACGGTTGACACCCTCGCGGTCGCGCCAGTGGATCAGCAGACTGTTCATCGATTGATTCAAAAACTACAACAGCGACTGAACGCGCCCGAGTTTCAGTTGGCGTCGCTCAAGAACGCGGGGTTCAAGGACTTCACGGAGGGGCCGCCCGGCGGCACGCCCGTTCTGCTGCGTCAGGATGCCTACCGCGCCGTGGCAGAGAGCGTGTCGTTCACGGAGGCGGACGGCAGCAGCGTGCAGGGCGAACACACGGCGCGTTTCGGCGAGATTGAGGAGCGGTTCTACGCAACGACCCCCGCGGGACGCGCGATGTATGACACGTGTCTTGCGGAAGCCGAGCGCTCGCGCAGCAGCGGGTCATCCGAGGCAAATGACTTGGCGGCGTACGAGCGTGCACTCGCCGTGCCATTCGCGCGCATTCCCAAGACGCTTGAGGAACTGGTCACGGCAGGGTTGGTCCACGCCGAGTGGGAGCCGACTGCGAAGGGACTGGCTGCACGAGGAACGATCGACACGCATGACTTCGTTGAACTCCTACGCCGTGGACTCGTGCGCTGCGAGGGCATCCGCTATGAGGACTTCCTGCCTCTCAGCGCGGCTGGAATCTTCGCGAGCAACCTCAACCAATATGGAACGCGTGCCGAAGGTGCAGCGCCCCGCACATACAGCAAGCCTGACCTGGAGGAGATCATCGGACGGCCAATCATTGAGTCAGCCGCCGTCTACGCGATCAGCGAACTCGAATCCCGCCAGCGCACGCTGGCCGCACTCGGGCTCGCAAAGGTCGGCGAGATCCGTTCGTGAGTGGTGACCGGGGAGTCAAAGCCGCCTTCCCCGATACTCTGCTGTTGCATGATGCAAACCGCCGAGCCAGCGAGAGGTGAGCAGCTGCAGGAGCGCATGCAGCGCATGCTCTGCTGGCTTGATGAAACCGACGCCACTGCGCGCGAGTACTTCCAGTCCGCATCGCTGCAGGTGGAGACCAAGCCTGATCAGACGCCCGTGTCGGCTGCGGATCTTGCCATCGAGCAACACCTGCGCGGTGCAGTCGCGCGATGCTTTCCACGCGATGGCATCATCGGGGAAGAGCATGGCACAGTCGCGAGCAGCAGCGGCTGGACGTGGACGATAGATCCCATCGATGGAACGCTTGCATTCACGAACGGTGTGCCACTGTTTGGGACGCTGATCGTTGCGTCGTATGCGGGCATTGCTCTGACAGGTGCGTGCTCGATGCCTGCACTCGGAGAGCGTGTGTGGGCGTCCGCCGGCGGTGGCACGTGGTGGCAGCACGCAGCAAGCGGCGCTCATGGTGTTCATGGCGATCATGGCGCGAACCGTGGACTTGCAGCCGAACGCGCCCGCGTGCGCCGTTGCACATCGTTGGCGAACGCATTGGTGTGCACATCGGGATCGGAGTTCTTTCGCCGCAGTGATCGCATCGATGCATGGGAACGCCTCGCACGCTCGGTGGGTTCGCTGCGTGGTTGGAGCGATTGCTACGCGGGCGTTCTGCTCGTGACAGGGCGCTGCGATGGCTGGGTGGATCCTGTGATGGCGCCATGGGACATCGGCCCATTCCCGCTCCTCGTGCGTGAAGCAGGGGGGGTCTGTACGGACTGGCATGGAAAAATCGGGGAAAATCCACCTATCCAGAGTGTCTGCGCGGCTTCGGATGGATTTCATGCGGAACTCCTGCGACTTCTTTCGGGTTCGAGCGGATACTGAATGGACATGCGACTTCGATCAAGGCCATCTAACCAAGCATTCACTCTTGTCGAACTCCTGGTCGTGATCGGCATCATCGTGGTACTCATCGGCCTTCTGATCCCGGCGACAGGGATGGTGCGCGCGCAGATGTTCGCGACCAAAAGTCAGTCCAACATGAAGCAGTGGGGCTTCGCGGTTGTCCAGTGGGGAAATGCAAACAAGGAACAGATCCCCTGGGAAGGCGCAAAGGACACGCCGCCGATGGCGACCAACCTGACGCAGGATGTCTTCTGGCCCAACGCCCTCGCGCCGTTCGTTGGAGAGCAGCCGTACAGCGAGTTGGTTGATGATGCCTTCTCGCAGCAGGTTCATGTCGCCAACTGGGGCAATCACAATTCTGTCTGGACTGATCCGGCGGCCAAGCCGATGAATGCCGAGCCTTGGGCATTTGGCGGATCGGGGAAGCAGGGCATCTCGCGCGGCTTCTGGTTCTGCTACGTGATGAACATTCGCCTCAATCAGACTCTGCTTCTGAACGCCGGATTGCCGAGCGATTCGTTCAAGCAACTGATGCGCCAAAGTCACATTTCAGCGCCTGACAAAACCGTCGTGATGCTCGAGATGCGCGCCAGCCCGGCTGAGCTACCCGCCAACGATCCTTTCTACAACCGAAACCTTGATCGAGCCGCCTGCAGTTGGAAGCGCTTCGCCGCGCGCCACTTTCAGGGCGGGCACCTCAGCTTCGCGGACGGTCATGTGGCATGGTTCACGAACGAACAAGCCACGACCAACGCGCAGGGGAGTCGCTCCCCAACGACCCCCAGTGGCGACTGGAATACCTCCAAGCTGATTTGGGATCCGCTTGGTCCCGCCATCAACTGAAGAGCGCCTCGGATGGCGTCAGGGGCAAGGACCCCATGCGCTGAGCAGCACTGCGAGGTCCGCTCCATCGGTCGTATCGGTGCCATCGAGATCGCCGCCGATGCCGCCCCATGAGGCCAGCAGCACGGCAAGATCGCCCCCTTCGACGTTCGTGCTGCCATCGAGATCTGCAGGACATGCTGGGGCGATGTTCACATTCGTGACTGTGACGGAGATGTAGTCATGACCGATCTCGTCGTTCGGACGATCTCCATACACAAGGAACCGAATCGTGCCGTCTGCTGCGATGTAGTTCGACAGATTCGTGCTCGTGAAGCCAGTCATGTTGCCATCGAAGTTGCCAGCCCAGCAATCGATGTAACGGTTCTGGCCAACGCGCCCACTGAAGTCCCCCCAGTTGTTGAGCGACAGGTTCCAGACATACAGCTCGGCTTGTGTGCAGAAGTCAGCGAAGCCTTCAAAGCGAACAGCAAGTTGATCGATGTCCGCGATTGGCTCGGTGATCGTGAAGCGGAAGACGTTCGTGCTCTCGTTGCTGGAAGAAAGTGCGGCAGGCACGTAACGATTCGAATCCGTGATGCCTCCTGTTGAATTCGATGTCGCGAGCGCCGCGTAGTTCGTTGTCGTGAGTGCGGTCGACACGGGATTGTTGTTGCCGTTGACGTTTGTCCATGCAGCCGTCTGCCGACCCGAACCAAACTTGTTCACGCCAGCGCCCGATGAGAAGTCGTACACCGTGGCGGTCCCGGGACCAACGCGAATGGCGTTGCTGATGGCGATCACGGTGTCGCCGTCCGCCGCACGTGCAGTCACGCGAACGCGAACATTGTTCGAGGAGATTGCAGGCGTCGCCCAGTTGTATGAGCCTGAATCCGACACCGCGGTCGCAATGTTGGTCCAAGTGCCGCCATCATTCGCCGAGTATGCCAAATCAACGTTCGTGAGCGCTGCATTGTTGGTGTCGGTTGCATTCCACTTGATGCTCTGCGTTGATCCGGCAACCCACACCTCGCCGCCACGCGGCGCCGTGATGTGTGCGGCGGGGATGGTGGCGACGTACCGCGGAACCTGCTTGACGATGCAGTGAATAGCGCCCGAGGCACCGATGATGCTCGAGCACTGGATCGGGACGATCGTCACGCCAGGGCCCGCAGCAGCCTGCCACTTCGCGAGGGCATCGGCATCTCGCGTGTTGTAGGTCGCGCTGCCGCCCGGCGCGAGCGCCGTTCCGTAGCACGGCACGAAGATGCGATTGTTCACGCGAAATGCGTTGGCATAGGTGTAGTGCGTGGTCGACACGTTCCATGCTTGTGGTCGGAACACTTCGAACCCAAGGCCCTGCATGTAGGGGACTGCGTTGTTGGTCACGCTGATCGCCGTGGCATTTGAGCCCGCGATGAACTCGCTGATGATCACAGTGTTTTCATCCACCAGATACATCCACATGTCGATATGTCCCGTCCCGTCGACGCTGAAAGGAAGTTGTGGCAGGATGTGCAGGGTGTCTATGCCCTGAAAGGTCTGATGAAGTTCGCGGATAAAAGTCTCCGTGTGGCCGCCGGAAGTCGGGTTGTCGAGCGTGATCAGCGCTGTGCAGAAGCCAGTTCGACTTGGGCCAGGCTGGAAGTTGCCGCCCGAGTAGTAAAGCCCTTGGTCAAAGCTTGGGATGCCAAGCGTCAAGTCGGCCACAAGGGTCGGGATGAAGTTGTCTTGCGGACGGTTGGAGTAGTAGTGGCTGTCCACCGCCGCAAGCGTGCCGTTCTGGAAGATGAAGTGCGGACCGTAATCGCGCATCCACACGGAATTGTTCGGCTGCACGATGAACACCACTTTGCTCAGGTTCGCGCCCGCGCTGCTGAACGCTGTGGCGGCTGAGTTGGCAGTCGTCTGATTCGCGACCACCACATAGGCGATCTCATCGAACGCCGCGCTCGATGTCAGTGACGCCACCAGCGCAGTCACGACGGAGTTCCAACTGTTCCCGTACTGGTAGAGCACGCCGCGCGTCGGCGCGTACTCGGGCGGCGATGCAATCAGTCCGGCGCTGCCGCCGGCGCCGCCGCTGCCCCCGGGCTCCTCGGCAATGCCACCAAGATCGATGGCGTAGGGGAACAGCGACTGGTCCGGGTTGTACGGCGTCCCACCATCTCGAACGCGCGTGAGCGTCGACACATGCTCCTGCTCACTCCCCACGGGGTTCGCAGGGATGCGTTGTCTGGCGTTCTCGCCGCTGCTCTGCGCGAACGAGTCGGCGGCAAAGCAAAGGGTTGCGGAGCAGGCAAAGATCGTGGCGGCAAGACGGGACGTGGACATGCAAGGACTCCAGTGGGGGAGAGAATCAAACGCGAACCGCTGCCGAAATCTAGCCCACAAATCGCACATGTCGATCTTTCCCCAGCCATAAATACGAAAAAAGGGCAATACTGCGAATGCAAACAGCCCTCAGCAAGCGGATCTGGGGATGACTTCGCACGCCCCGTGGTCGCGGGAGAGCGTTCTGTTGCCGATCAAAGCGCGAGCAGACCAAGCGCAGTCGACATCGCGAGCATGCAGAATGCAGGCACGGACTTCGAAATCGGATCGCCCACTTTGATGTGCATCGCGAGTGCGCCGAGCATCAGAATCGCGAGCACGCCCGCGGCGGGGACCACCGCAGCTGGAACCCAAAGCCCAACAAGCAGCGCGATCGCGCAGAGAATCTTGAGCCCACCCACGAGGAAATACATGAACGGCGGCAGTCCATAGGTCGCGAACTCCTCCTTCAGATTCTTCGCTTGTCCACCGCGGTAGTTCGTCGCCTTCCCTGTTCTCAAAAGCCAAACGTTGAAAAGACCAAGAGCGAGAATCACTTGGAGAACCGTGGTGAGAGTAAAGTCGGGCAAGAGAGAGAGAGTAAGTTCGGTCATGATCCCGAAGTTATAGCCTCTCGCCTATCGTTGGTGTCAAACGCACCATCATTCTGCAAGGATTCATGAGTCTTCTTCTCGCTCTTCGCCTGATTTCAGCCGCCGCATTCCTGTATTACGGCATTCGTTGCCTCTCGTCCGCAGCCATGATCGCGGAGTTCGAGCGCTACGGGCTGCCACGCATGCGCGTTCTCACAGCAATCCTTGAAATCGTTGGCGCACTCGGACTGCTCCTCGCACCAACGCATCACTGGGTGATCGCTGCGGCAGGCGGGCTCTGTGCGCTGATGTTCGCGGGGCTGATCGTTCGCATGCGCATCAGCGACCCGTGGTATCTGATGCTGCCGGCGTTCGTGCTGATGCTCCTCAACGGTTGGATTGTTGTGAAGGCCTGGCGCAGCGGAGCGAGTTAGCCGCGCGCTGACGCGCGCGTGAGTCGCGCGCTGATGCGCGCGTGCTGCACAATGACGCGCACAGGGTCCGCGCGCGGGTCAGAGCAAGCCTGCCGGGGCTCAGACAGCTCTCGCCTGCTCCACGCGGCTGCGCCGCGCGTTCGCAGGCTCGAGAACTCGCCCGGCAGAGCTTGCTCCTCCCGCGCGCGGGGCGATGGCAATCGTGACGGGCGCGGTCGCGGAGGCTTCGTGCAAGCATCGAGGCGAAGCATGCGGGATCCGCCGCGAACCAGCTGATGCAGTATTCCGCAGTGTCGCTCGGACTCGGTCTGCTGATTGCTGGAGGTTTCGTGATCGTGCGGCGGATGGCGGAGTGATGGGGGGGTAGCTCGACGGTGCTCGCCTAAAGGCGGGTACCGAACTAGCAAGCGCTAGGACCCTAGCCCGACGGTTCACTGGGTAGCTGTTCCAGTGCACGCGATCGGAGTGGTCACCAGGTACCGACAGATGTGGTTAGGGCTGAGTGTCGATACCGATCCAGCCCCTCTGGAGGCTGGTCTGGCAATCGCCTCGCCGGCTTGCGCTTGTCCCAGATCAGATCCAAGATTCGGAGCCCCTTCAAAACCGCTATCGCTGTCAGCGCAAGCGTGCCGATCGCGGTCAAGAACCGCAGCAGCCATCCGGCAGCCGCGCTGGTTTCCGGCAGCAGTCCGGAAGCAGTCAGTATCGCGAAGGGCACGCTCAGCACGGCAGTCCCTGGCTGAAGCGTCGGATGGAGCGCTGGGCGGAGCGGATGGGGGTTGAACCCAAGGGGGTCGCCGTGCGCGACCTCGGCTACCGATGGGGCTCGTGCGGTCATGCGCGGCGGGTGAACTTCCACTGGGCGACCATGCTGCTCCCGTCGCCGATCGTGGACTACGTCATCGTGCACGAATTGGCGCACCTTGCGGTGCCGAACCATGGCCCAGCATTCTGGCGCAGGGTCGGTCTTGCACTGCCTGAGTACGAGATCCGCAAGGCGTGGCTCGTCGCGCATGGGGGGCAGCAGGTGCTGAAGTGGCTGGTTCGTCGCTGTTGCGACGCTATGCTTCGCCACCTTGCCGGGCTGATGGTGCATTGAACAATTTCTTCATCAAAATATCTACCTGCTCATCAACATATTCGGGATCTTGAAAGAGAAATGCTTGCTCGATGCGCATCTTTCGATGGTCGCCGCGAAATGACAAGAAGTTGTAACTGCCCGATATTAGGAATCGCGTGTCGCACACAAGGGTCTTCGCGTGGTGGTATCTGTGAGAAATGGTCACGCACTCGGCATGTTCCTTCTGGAGCCTTTCCAGTGAAGCGAGAGCCCGGTTTCGAGCAGCGCGCTTCCACGGTTCTGACGGTGCCATATCGTCGTCGCCGATTCCGAGGTAGATCTTTGCGCCTCTGCATATCGCCGCCTTCAATTTGGAAATGAAATCAGCATTCACGACATCGTCGTTGAGGAACGGGCACACGATGATCAGGCGTTCCTTCGCGATCTGAAGCGACTTGTCGAAACTGTGCTGAATGTCGTGCGTCCAGATCTGGCGGGCCCGGTTCCCCAGTTTGAGCTCCATCTCCTTGTTCTTCGCCTCAAGCTCCTTAATGCGTTCGGCCTGCACCACCCGTGTGTCAGGTCGCGAGGGGTCCGGTTTAATCTGCTCTAAAGCCTGTCGTTCCGCCTGGAGTTCGAGTGAGGCCTGGCTGATCGCTCTCGCTTCCCGTTCGCTGACGAGTGTCCGCTTGACTCGCTCCTGCATTTGTCGTGGAACTGCGGATTCCAGCAACTGCTCTGCAGACTGCGGCCCAGATGCGAGTAGGTCGGAGAAAACCTCGCTGCCCTTTATCGCGCCGAAGCAACGTTCAAGCTCCTCATCAATCCGTCCGTCGACGATGAATCCGATTTGCGGCTTTCCGCCAGCGTTTGACTGCCATTGCATCATGAGGGCAGGCAGAAATCGCGTTTTCACTCCTTTGAGGACCGCCCGCACGGAAAGCACTTCGGCCACGGCGTCCGACCCGCGCGTGTTTAGACCTGACAAGGTTGAAGTGAGCGCTCGAGCATCGATCTCGGTTGCTTCGGGATGCCTGGACGGAACCGGCCTTAGCTTCAGCATTCCGGCCTTATCCGCCTCGACTGGAGCCATTGTCTCGGCTTCTCTGCAGGCAATGGGGCGGCGTGTCCACCCATGAATGGGCATGCCACTCAACGTCTCTTCCCGTAACTCTCTAACACTCAACTTGAGTGCCGTCACCTTGCCGGCGGCAGTGAGAACAAGTCTCGGGGGGGATACATCGTTGTCGAGCTCTACCAGTTCCTTAGTCCGCAATTCCACAACTCTGTGCTCGACGAGTGCTTTAGAGAGCCCCAAAAACTCGGCGCATGCATCAATGGTCGCGATGCCCGTCTGGATATACCGGAGGATGAACTCGTCGGCCGTCGGAAGGCTGCGTTCGCGAATGATCACAGCACGCAAGGGCATGAAGAAGACCGGGATTGCGACTTCGCGGTAGCCGACGAATCGGCAGCCCGGTCGATCAGCATGGCGGAGCGCCAGGAGTTCGGGATCAATTTCCATCATCGGCGACCGTCCTTCGGTTCGAAGCTCTGGATCTGAACTCCATCGTGCGACCTCAAAATGTGGCCAAGGACTCTTTGCAGGGACCCAAGATCGTTCGCCCGCTCGACGAAGCTGTGGTCGCCGACGATTGCGAGGACATCCTTCGCTCGCGAGAGCGCGACATTGACTCGGCGGAACTCTCGGAGGAATCCTCCAGATCCCACCGTATTGGATCGAACAACGGAGAAGATCACAACACTGGCCTCCCGACCTTGGACGGCGTCCACCGTGTTGCACTCGATGTGCAGGTTCGGGAAGTTCGGTCGCTCGGTGTGCAGGTGTCGTTCAATTGAACTGACCTGCGCCCCGTATCCACTGATACACAGCACGTCTACCTTTCGATCGCTGCCATCCAGTGCGTGTTGAAGGTCGCCAAGAATGTCGAGGACACGTTGGACTTCGCATGGATTCACGAAGCTGGTTCCCGACCGCTCCTCGGCTCGGTCAGGGAGTAGATGCGTCGATAGCCAGCACAGGGAGCAGCCAAGCACTCCCTCCAGCGTCTTATCGATGGTTCTGTCGGCGTTCTCGAGGTTCTCGTCTGGATAGAAGCACTCGGCAACCATGCTGCCGATCGGCGCAACCATTCGATACTGCTTGCGGAGCGTAAAGCGATTTGTTGCTGGGGCCGACCGCCAAAGCCGGTCAAACAGAGGCTCCACGCACTCATCGGTGATTTCAAAGCGCTCTCGGTACTGCTCGCTACGTAGGGCTTCGTCTTCGAATGGGGGAAGTTGCTTTGGGTCACCGACCAGGACCCATCGCTTCGCGCGGACCAGGGGAACTGCAGCTTCGGTTGCATGGGCCTTTCCGGCTTCGTCCATGATGCAGAGATCGAACTTCAACGCGCTATCCGCTTCAACCTGCGAGAGGCCAAGGCATGTTGCGGCAACAACGTTGACATTCTTGCAGAGCAACTCAATGAACGAGTCGTCTCGTCCGAATCGCTTCAGCCACTCGGATTGCATCTGGATGCGTTGGCGCGTCGCTTCGGCAAGTTCACCAGTTGGTATGTATTTCTCGGCGAGTGTCGCAAGCTCGGGCGATGGCATCGCCTCAATCTTGCTTGCGGTTGCCTTCAGCGCCTTTCGTAGCCACTCGTAGTTTGAAACTAGATCCGTCTTCTCCGCTTCGAGAGACGCGCGAAGTTCATCCTGCCGCGCCTCGGCGAGCGGATCGATCTCGGAGAGCTTCGACGCGTTTCGGCCTGGCGCATTCGACGGCGCCTTCGTGGTCAAGCTTTCCAGCTCGGATCGAATCGCGTCGACCTTTGTTCTCGCAGCAACGATCTGCCGAAGCGTCATTCCCATCAAGACCTCATTGTGCTTCAGGCCGCGTTCCGCGCACCAGCATTTGAGGTCGTTGTTGCATTTGTCCCGCACTTCGGCCGACCAGCGGGCCATTTGAGCATCAACAAGAAACGGATCGGAAGTTTGTGCGACGCGCGTCGATCCGCGTCGGCTTACTCGCAAGAGTTGTAGTTCGGGATTCGATTTGTGCAGTGCGTCTAGCGCGTTGTCGATGGCGACGTGTGTCTGCGAAGTCAGCAGTATTCGGCATCGTGGATTGCGCCGGATTTCCTCGCTGATTAGGCGGGAGATGAAGCGCGTCTTGCCAGTGCCAGGTGGGCCTTGTACGAGAAGAAAATCGTTGGTGCCGAGTGCTGCGCTGAACGCCTTGTGCTGTGAATAATCAAGATCAACTTTCTGCGGAGATCCTGCGTCGACGGGTGCCGGTGGAACAGCGAGCTTTGGTCGGAAGAGCAGTTCACCGAGGTCCGCACGAAGTGCGCTGCGCGACTTGAGGAGATCAAGCGCGGCCCGCTGGCGATTGAGGGCGCCCCGAAGTGCCGTGATATCGATTTTCGCCACACCCCTCTCAGGCACCGCTTGCGCAGTTCCATCGCGAAGAAGCAGCGTCACTCTTCCTGAAGCGACCCGAAACACTTCGCCTCGAAGGAACGATCCCGACTCGTTTTCGATCCGCCAAGGCTGTTCAACCGCAACGTTGTCGACGCTCGCTCCGGTGATCAGCGTGACAAGATTGCTTGAGCGCTCCACCTCTTGGTACTTGATCGGCGGCACTGAGTCCTTGGCGAAGGCTTCTCGGGCTTCCAGTGTTCGCACCCAGCCGGCGACCAGCGCTTCGACTGGATCGACTTCCGAGTTCTCCGTTGCCGATACAGCCGCCTGTAAGGCTGCGACGGCCTCGGCTGTTGTTAGAGCGCCCGGGACCTTGGATTTGCGGAACTTGATGGGACATGGCGCCGCTTGCGACTTGTTCCGAACGTGTACCTCGGGTTCGTTGATCCGTGCGTTGAGCACGACCATGTCGTTTCCTTCCCGGCCTGGTGCGATGTGATAAGAGACCTCGCCGCCATGAAGTAGGAAATGGCCTTCGGCCGGCGGTTGCCCGGCGGCGGGCTTGTACACGCTGACGCAGGTTGATTCCCGTAGATCCGTCTCGACGAACGAAAGTAGGCCCACCCTATCCGTCGGTTGCAGTGCTCGATGTAGCGCAATCGTTTCACGGGCTTTGGGGGTCAGCTCAAGGACAACGACGGGTGCCGTCCGAGAGTCCCATGCATGTTTCCGCTTGATGTGAATCGACTTGAGGGAGTGAAGCAGCGGGAGCGCGCTCTCGGGACGAAGCTTCGCATCCCGACCAAGGCACGCGCAGAGGATCGTTCGAGGTTCCTCAGGAACATCAAGAGTCTCTGCACTCCGAATCAGCGTTGCGTAGTCGGTGGGGACCTGTTGGCTCAACGCCCAAGTTGTCAGCGCAGCGAAGCCGAAGACATCTCGCGAGTAGAGTCGTTCTCCAGTATCTGCTTCCGGTGGCGAGAATGGCTTGGAAGCGAAATCCCGCAGCGTCACTCGGGGCTGAAGGTCGCGCTTGAGCTTTGAGATTCCGAAGTCTGCAAGCCTTGGGCTGCCGTCTGTATCGATCAACACATTGGCGGGCTTTAGGTCGCGGTGGGCGCATCCGCGCTGGTGGGCGAAGGCCAGCGCCTCAAGCAGCGGAAGGCCAATCAGGTCGAAATAGTCGTCCCAGCCCTCAAACGCTGCGCTCCGTTGCGAATCGCGCTCGGAGATAAGGTCTCGATCGATCCACTCGAGGGCGATGTAGGCGGGAAGGGCGTCGGTTCCCGTGGCACTCGCGACAATACGAACGATGTTCGGATGCTTGAGCTCCTCAAGTGCGCTCACCTCCCGGCGGAAAAACTCCGCCTCGATCTCTGGAAGGTGTCGATCGCGGTCGAACACCTTGAGCGCGACAGCTTGCTCGGACTCCAAATCCAAGGCGCGGTAAACGGTTGTCGTTCCGCCCCTCGAGACCTCGTTCTTGATGTTGAATCGCCCGTCTACGAGTTCGCCGATCGTTAACTTCGCCATGTAGGTTCTTCCTCGGGGTTGCCCCCTGAAGGCCCCGAACGGGCCTGCGGACAAGCAGAATATCGTCAACCGATGGTTGCGGTTACGACGGGGTCCATCCAAAGGGGTTCCGGTACCGGTGACATCGTTGACACCCTCCTGAAACAAACTCGATCGCATGCCCTGATAAAATGCAGCACATGCCGCCAGGTCAAATCGTTCGCACTCCGCACGACCATCATGTAACTGAGGCGCGTAATGTGAAGGAAGATCCGCCCAGCCCAGTGGATCATCGGGGGC
>Ga0194115_10004392_pt1 | contig 15195 bp, 8 predicted proteins | sample TA2MahsurfametaG_3_FD_148656 | JGI IMG/M metagenome (GOLD analysis project Ga0194115, IMG submission 148656) | Freshwater microbial communities from Lake Tanganyika, Tanzania - TA2015002 Mahale S4 surface | ecosystem: Environmental > Aquatic > Freshwater > Lake | place: Tanzania: Lake Tanganyika...
AAGTGATGCACAAGGCGTGAGTGTGCTAGCCGGGAGTTTCCACCCACTTCTCTTCGGTAACAACCACGTCAGTTAGCGATAGGTTCGGGCTGCTACCGCCCATCACACTTCGCCTAGGCGCTAACCGTCTGGCCCACGTCACGGGCTTTTTATAGTAGGTACAGTATGGAAATAGTTGACAACGCAGCGGTACGCTTTACCGCATCAAATTCTTTCGCTGCCGAAATTACGGCGCGGCTAGAGCGAAGTAAAGTAATTGCAGACAACAAACAGAATAAAGACTTACTGGTTTGTTGGGATCACGGCGAGATGAAGACTCTTGCCAACTACTTGGATGTGTTTCTCCCAAGTCAGACTATTCCTAAAGTTCCTTCGCCAATGCAACGTGACTACACGTGGCCCGGATTTTATAAACCTTTCGACCACCAGAGAGACACGGCATACTTTCTAAGTCTTAGGCAACGAGCGTTCTGCTTTAACGAAGCGGGTACTGGAAAAACCTCAGCGGCTGTTTGGGCTGCTGATTACTTGATGAACCAAGGCATCATTAAGAAAGTCTTGGTCATTTGCCCTTTGTCAATCATGTACTCAGCATGGCAAGCCGACATTATGAAGACGGCGATTCATCGTACGTGCGGTGTCGCATACGGGTCGTCCTCAAAGCGTAAGAAAGTATTAGATGAAAACTTTGATTTTACAATTATTAACTATGATGGCACGACGGTTATTCTTGAGGAACTTAAACAAGCCAAGTTTGATCTAATCATTGTGGACGAAGCCAACGCTTATAAGACTTCCAGCACTCGGCGGTGGAAGACCCTAGCCAAACTTATAGAACCAGACACTTGGCTCTGGATGATGACAGGTACGCCAGCGGCGCAGTCTCCGATAGATGCGTTTGGGTTAGCCAAGTTGGTTAGTCCAGCCCGTGTACCAAAATTTTCTACGGCATGGCGCGACCGTGTGATGGCTCAAATTAGTAAATTTAAATGGGTACCCAAGAATGTTGCTACGGATGAAGTCTACAGGGCATTACAACCTGCGATTCGTTATACGAAGAAAGAGTGCCTAGACCTACCGGATGTTGTTTGCCAAACACGCGATGTACCGCTCACACCACAAGTGAGTAAGTACTACAATGAATTAAAAAGGCAATTACTCATAGAAGCAGCGGGTGAGCAGATCTCCGCCGTCAACGCAGCGGCATCATTGAATAAACTCTTACAGATATCAGCGGGTGCGGTGTACACAGACAAGCACGACGTTGTGCAATTTGACAGTAACCCTAGGCTCAACGCGCTCAAAGAAGTGCTTGAAGAAACTACCAACAAGGTTGTAGTATTTGTTTCGTTCCTTCATGCTATTGATTTAGTCAGGGAATTCCTGACGAAAGAAGGCATAACGAACGAAGTGATCAAAGGTTCGGTAGCAGCACGACAACGCTCTGAAATTATTGGGCGATTCCAAACTGCAACAGACCCAAGAGTATTAGTGATTCAACCACAATCAGCAGCGCATGGCATTACTTTGACTGCTGCCGATACGGTTGTGTTTTGGTCTCCAGTGATGTCAGTTGAAACATATTTACAGTGTATTGCGCGTATTGAACGAGTTGGTCAGTTAAACAAAATGCTGGTCGTGCATCTGCAAGGCTCTGATGTTGAGCGCAAGATGTACACGATGCTTCAAGGTAAAGTAGATAGTCATCAAAAGTTAGTAGACCTGTACAAACAGGAGTTGGAGGAAGTTGAACATGAGTAATGTGGGTGATACCGATCAGTTAGTTGAAGCGTATCTAGGTATACGCACAGAACGTGAGAAGTTACTTCGTGAATATGAAGTAGCCGACGCGAAGTTGAAAGATGATTTGTTGAAGTTGGAAGCCGTGATGCTTGATATGTGCAATGCAGTTAATGCTGACAGCATCAAGACCAGACACGGTACTGTCATGCGGAAGTTAAACGAACGTTTCTTTTGTCAAGACTGGGATAACTTCTATAAGTTTGTTCTGGACAATGAAGCAGTTCAGTTGCTTGAGCGGCGTATACACCAGAGTAACTTTAAGGAGTTTATAAGGGATCACGAAAACGATGGGTTGCCACCCGGAGTCAACGTGATGCGTGAGTTTGGAATTACAGTACGAAAAGCCAGTAAGTGAGGATTTATGAGTAACGATATCATTGCTAATTTGAAGAACGAACTTGCCCAAATTCCGGGCGGTGTCGATGACGATACACGCGCCGTTGCCGGTGGCGGTGGCAATCTTTCCAAGCGTATCTCCATCAAGGGTGGCGTTTTCCGCAAGATGGCTGGGGGCAAGGAGATTGGTTCTATCGAAGACCGTCACATGAACGTGATCTTCGTGAAGATGGCCCACACTCCGAGCCGCACTTACTACACCGGGGCTTACAAGGAAGGCGAGAAGATTGCGCCTACCTGTTGGTCGTCGGACTCTAAAGTCCCCGATGCAGAAGTTAAGAACCCGCAAGCCTCTTCTTGCGACAAGTGCCAGTGGTCAGTCAAAGGCTCTGGTCAAGGCGGTGGCGGTTCTGCGTGTCGTCTGTCATGGCGTACTGCAGTTGTGCTTCCGCAAGATCCCGGCGGCGATGTCATGCAGTTAGTGCTTCCTGCTACATCTTGCTTTGGCAAGGAAGAGGGTGGCAAGTGGCCTTTCCGTCCTTACATCCAGATGCTTGCTAACAACAACATCTCTGCGGGTCGCGTTGTGACTAAGATGCAGTTCGACACCAAGTCGCCTGTACCGAAGTTACTGTTCTCACCCACTGCGGTCGTGCCTGAAAATGACATTGACACTATTCAGCGTCAGAAGGATGGTAAGGCAGCAGAGAACGCAGTTAAATTGACGGTGTATCAGCAGGATGAAAATGAAGAACCTGCTGCACCAACAGTTGTCATGCCTGTCAACGATGAGCCTATCGTGCGAGAAAGCAAGAAGTCTGAGGCGGCCCCGGCTGGTGATGTCTCCGATGTTATTAAGAAATGGTCACGAAAGAATTGAGTTATGCCTCGCACATTTGGTGACAAGTTTCTAATTCAGTTACAACAGGCAGATGGCTCCTTGTTGGGGGTGCAACTTGGTCGCCTGTGTGTCGAGGCTAACCTTCCCGTGGTCTATGTAGCAGAGGCTCTTGAGGTTTCTCGGAACACCGTGCATCTGTGGTTTCGAGGTCAGGTTATGCATGAGAGCAAGCGCAAAGTGGTCGAAGCGTTTATGTATCTTGTTGAACAGGATATGAAAAATGGGACTCTTCCTGCGCGTGGCCTCAAACATTCTAAGTCTTATGTGGAGGGTATGATCGGCCGTTCTATTTAAGTTTCTTCAGTGGTTGGCGGGGTGGCTGTCGCCCCGCCTTTTTTATCTTAGTGGGTTGGTGTCCATGCGAAAACAATTTTACGAGAAAGTATTACCCTCGCAAGGCATCTACTGCATAACCGAGATATCCGTAGACAAGAAGGTAGTTAATCGGTTTGCAGAGAGCCTCGATGAAGTTGAGAATTTAGTACAGGAAATTAACGCCGCCGATAAGAACGTATTCATCGCACTGAGTAGTTTCAGTGGTCACAGCCGCATGAGTGACTACGCTGCTTACTGCCGTTCGTTCTTTGTCGATCTTGATGTCAAACCGGATAAGCCGGGGCATTACAAGAGCAAGGCCGAGGCAATAGAAGACCTCGATCATTTCTTGACAGTAACTGAATTACCACCGCCCGTGGTCATTGACTCTGGTAACGGCATCCATGCGTATTGGCCTTTTGAAGAGCAAGTGTCTATTGTTGAGTGGAAGCCCTATGCAGATAAGTTTAAGCAACTCTGCCTTGATCATATGAAGATTGACCCCGTTGTGACTGCGGATGTCACACGGATTATGCGTTGCCCAGAAACGCTGAACTTTAAAACAGACCCGCCGAACCCGACAAGTTTCTTGACGGACGAGATTAACCAGTATGCCTTCAGCGCCTTTAAAGATTATTTAGGCGAAGCGCCTACGACTACTGGGTCAATTCTTGATCTTATCCCCAAGGGTTTGGACGAAGATACAAGGCAGATAGCCAAGTTAGACAACTACGAAGCGAGTTTCCAAGACATTGCTGAGAAAAGTCTTAATGGTTTTGGTTGTAACCAGATTAAGAACGCGCTGATTAACTCTAAAACGCTGCCAGAACCTGTCTGGCACTCAGCCCTTTCTATCGCCCGTCACTGCACCGACTGGGAGACTGCGATCCATTTGATGTCCGAGGATTACGTCGGATACAGCCCCGAAGCCACAATTAGGAAAGCGAATGAAACTTTCGGTAAGCCGCACAGTTGCGAGATTTTTGAGCAGCGAAATCCCGGCGGGTGCAACGGATGCCCACTTAAAGGAAAGGTCACTAACCCCCTCGCAATTGGAAAACGGTTCGTTGCCGCACCAGCCCAAGAGGTCAGTAAAGAGGACGCAATTCGGATCGAAACGAATCCTGAAGAAGTTCCGCCATTTCCTAAAGCAATCCTACCCTATGTACGAGGACGAACCGGGGGAATCTACTACTTACCCCCCACCGAAGTAGGCGAGGACGGTGAGAGGCTGCAACCTGATCCGGTGCTGATCTCTACTAACGAGTTCTTCCCCATCAAGCGTATGTACGGACAAGCAGACGGAGAGTTGTTTCTTCTTCGGGTCAAACTGCCTCACGAAGTACGCGAGAAGTATATCTCTATGGGAGAAGCCCAATCTGTTGACAGCATGAAAGATATTCTTGGCAAGGCTGGCGTGGCTCCTCCGCACCAGAACTTATGGCCTAAGATTGTGGAGTACACGATGAAGTGGGCAACTTACTTACAGAGCCAGAACGCCGCTGACAAAATTTGTCACCAGATGGGGTGGACAGATGACAACCAATCTTTCTTGATTGGCGAGACAGAATTGTTGGGTCACGGTAAGACTCGCAGGGCGGCATCCAGTCCGTTAATACGTGACGTGTCTAGGCTTTTGCAGCCGAAAGGCGACTATCAAATTTGGAAGAACGCTATCAATAAACTGAATCAACCTGAACTTGAGATGCAAGCCTTTGGTGTTCTTGTATCGCTGGGTTCGCCACTGATGCGCTTTACGTCAACAAACGGTATGACGTTCTGCTACACAGGTCTTTCTGGTGCAGCCAAGTCAGGATCACTCCTTGCAGCACTTTCCGTATGGGGCGCACCGAAGCCGCTAAGCGTTTACGAGTCTACGGACAACGCTTTTAACAGTAGGGCTATGTCGCTTAAGAACATTATGATGGGCATGGACGAGGTGCATGACAAACCACCCGAGCAAATCTCTAAATTGATTCACTTGATCTCACAGGGTAAGGGCAAGATGCGTATGCAGAGTTCGGTCAATGCCGAACGTGAGCAACAAGAGATTGCGTCTATGCTCTGCCTGATGTCATCTAATATATCCTTATACGATCTCATACTGTCTAAGAAAGCCAACGCCAGCGGTGAGATTATGCGTCTGTTGGAGTACGTTCTTGTACAACCTTCTTATCTGACGCTTGAATACGGTAAAGAAATTTTTGATCCTTTACACACTAACTACGGTCATGCGGGTATAGAGTACATGGACAAAATTATCACGCTAGGCCCAACTGAAATTAAGGCACGGCTAAGTAAGTGGAGCAAGCGCGTCACCGCGACTAAGTTGGGAACCAACGCAGCCTTCCGGTTTTATGAAACAGCGTTTAGCGCGGCGTTTGCCGGGGGTGAGATTGCTTATGAAACAGAAATCATTAACTTTGATATTGAAAGAATTTTTGATGTCGTAATGCTGGAGACAATTAAAGTGAGAGACAATACACAGAAGAACCGAGTGACGGACTACGAAGGCTTGATCACGGAGTTTTTAAACAAACATTGGCGTAGTGGTACTTTGATTTTTGACGAGGGTCGTGTGGTGAACGAACCGCATGGTGAACTTGTAGCCCGTGTTGAGATTGGTGACGCTACTCAGTACGTATCTAAGACCAAGTTTAAGGAGTATTTGACTAGCCGTAGCGTAGGTTCGGCAGAGTTTGAGAAGGCTTTGGAGCGTTCAACCGTCAAGTTGGAATCCAAGAAGATGCGACTTTCGACTGGGTGGAAGGCAGGTATGACTACCCCACCGATCCACGTCTATGCGTTTCAGTACGAAATCCCTAAAGAGATGTTAGATGACGGAAAAGGTACAGGAACCTGAATGGATCTTCCCCTTTGATGGGATGGCTGTGGGTGAAAGTTTCTTCATCCCTACCGTTAAGATTCCAGAAATGTTATATGTTATAGATTGCCGCGCCAAGGCTGCTCAAGTACGAGTAAAGGCTTATGCCTCGTCCAAGGAAGGACACCTTGGCGTGCGCGTCTGGCGTATTGGTTAGTTAGGCACTCGGCTTACCGCACCTTCGCGGTATCGCTTCGGTATCGACACACCGTCAAGGGCTTCCTCTGCCGCACGGCTGCGTCCACGGAACGACTGCTCAAGTTCATCCCAGTCAATCGTTGCCTTAAACTCAGCGGCGGTCTTTGTCTTATTCCACTTGCTTATATCGCGCAGGGCTTCTATGTAGCCCTCTTGGTCGCCCTGAGACCACGCAGCATAAGCACTTTCAAACAACGCCTGCCTACGGTCTGTAACTTTTTTAACAATTTCTTTACGCGCACCGGCTCGGGCACTTGCTTCAGATATCTCCGTGGGGGCAAACCCAAACGCCTGCATAGTCAGTTGGTATGCGTTCAAGTCGTCGACAATCGGCTTACCGTCCTTGGTCTGAGCACCTTCCATTCCGTAACGTATAGTTTTAGCTATGTTACGCAAAAACACCGGAATCGCTTTTTCTATAGCCCGATCAAGATGCCCTGCTTGAAAGTCTCTGATTGCATCAAACCGACTACGCGCCGACGCCCATGCAGGGCCAAGGAACTGCTCAATAGCAAAATATTCTAGGCCGATCTCATCTATACGCCTCGGATCATCGCGCCAAAACATGCCTGTGAACCCGGTACGGGAGGCTAAGTCAATGCCAAAGATCTGATTGACCGGCCCCTTGTATGCCCAAACCCCCATGGCCTGCTTAAGATCTTCCTCCTTATCCTCAATCTCATCATCAGCTTCACCAAACATAGCAGCGGATATCGCGCTTGCTATAGCACCAAGGCTCGACGCAAGACCATAGAACGGAAGACCCGAGATACCTGCGAATGTGAACGCCCCGCCCCACGTACCGAGCCACTGCTTGATGGCAACTTGTCGGAACTGACGGTCTGCCGCTTCTGCCTCAGCCTTGTCCTGCGGATTCATCCCGGTTGTATCAGTCTTAGACCCGACCAGAGCATCACGCAATAGTTTTAATTGCAGTGCGTACATCGCCCGCGCAAATCGTTTGAACGTTAAGACAACTTTCAACGGCCCAGTCTGAAACACGCGAGGGCTAAGTTCCGTTAATGTTTCGCCGTTGGCCTCATTGGCAAGACGGATGGCCTTATCAATCGCCGCGTTTTCTACCGCACGACCTGTACGACCTTGTTCTCTAGCCTTTTCCATCTCTAGTCTAAACGCAGAGACGAGGGCTACCTCGCGGTTAAAACGTTCGGTATTTTGGAAAGTCCAGCCAAGGAACTGCTTAGTATCGTTCCACATACCCATGTAATCGTTGAGTTTTGCTTCACGATCACGGGCTTGCATAATGTCGTAGCCTACAGAGTGTTTAATCGCACCCTGCTTGACGGCTTCTATAAATAATCTACCTAGCGGTGAGTTAGGCGGTATCTTGGCTGGGTCGAACATTGTTCGGTCAGCACTCGGGAACTTTCTAGGTGCATTAGGATCACCACCTCTATCCCAGCCACCCTGCATAAACATGGCAATAGAGTCTTGCATGACTTCACTTGCCCTACTGTAGCCGTACTCAGCCCCCAGTAGCGGATATACCACCATAGGTAAGTTGGTCGTGTTGGCTGCGGCAGAAGAAATGTTACCCATGATAAAATCGAAATAGGTCAGGAATACTGCTTTGTTGACCCAGTAATTGTTTGTAGGATCACGCAAAAAGTTCAGTCTCTTGTTAATCTCGCTCTCAACCTGCTGCGTGGCTATTGTCTCGTCTTTGGCTACGTCTTCTCTTACCAACTTAGCCGCTTCATCAATCTCTGGCGAGAACTCAAGGTTAGTCAACTGATTAGCCATACGCGAAGCAACGGTCGCGTATACACGGAGCATATCTTTTTCTGCACCCTTATAGCCCTCACGCTTACGAAACTGCTGCCGTACAGACGACGCAGGGATCGTGTCTAAGAACAACTTATACAATGTCTGTTTAAGTTCTGGCGGTATTTTTGCTTTTTTGCCAAATCGTTGTTTGTAATACTTATCAAGTTCCTCGTTTACTTTACCAAAGAAACCAAACGTACCCATACCGGGAGACTCTACGGCTTTTTCAATTTTAGAGTACTGTTGAATGTCTTCTATTCTAATTCCGGCTTTTTGCAACTCGCGGATCCCTTGCAAACGAGCCAAGCGGCTCTGATACGCTTCAACAACAGTTTCGTTGTTAACTGGATCTTGATAACGAATCCAATAGTCGCCTTCGCGGTACAACGGTAAATAAATTTTTAACCGACGAGACTCAATTTCTTTACGCAGGATGTTTGCAGCAGTAGGCGGCAAGTTCTTAGTAATGAGGTCAAGGTACCGATTAGACATTTCTCGATACGCTTCAAGCATCTCAAAGTAAACTTTCTTAAGAGGCTCAGGCAGGCTTTCAAACTTATTTGTTAACGGATCAAGCGAGTTGTACGCTTTGTTCGGTACTACAGTACCGTTCTTTAACTTAATAGTTCTACGAAAATCAACTTGCCGCTCAGTAGATTCAATAGCTACTGAGTAAAACTTATTAATGATTGCGCCTTGATACTGCTTGTCAGACAGAACCGAGTTCCATCGATTAATGTTATTTCCAATCTCTTCACGCAGTTCACGCAGTTTAGTTGCACGACGCTTAACAATCTTAACGATACCTTTCAAGGCAGGAACCTTCTGCCCAAAAATGTCTACCATTTCGTCCATACTGCGAAGCGCCAAGAAGAACGGGCGAAGTTTGTCGCTCATGCCCTCAACGAAAGCCAATGTTAACTCAGCATTTTCAGGCGTAAGAATCTTAAACGGATCAATTTTCTGCCCTGTAGCAAAAAGTTTTTTAACTGAAATATTTAACAAATCACGCTCAATCTTCTTGGCTTCAGCCACAGATCTAACGCCCGCAACTTCGCGCCTTCCCTTAATTACTTTCTCTTGCGACAGACGTATGATCTGAGTCACGTCGTTATTGGAGTAAGCAAAGCGAATGCCCATCGCCCGACCGATACGACGAATGAACGCCGCAACACGGTTAAAGGCAGCGCGGATACCTGCCTCCTTGATTGGCCCTGCTTCAGATTTAGCAGCCAAAACTTCCTCGACTGCCTGAGCGTTGCTCATGCCCGTAGTCTTAATAGCATCCGCTGCCGCTCTGACCGCCGGGTTGGTGTTGTAGATATCGTTCAGCATCTCGTTAAGACGAGATCGGAACCTTTGACGAATACCAAAGTGACCTAGGCTTTCGTGGTAAACCGTGGCATGAACGTCAGCCGTATCTGAAGCACGGCTAGCAATAACGTAGGTTTTGCCTTCGTGGTAGAAGCCTTTATCGCTGGGGTCAATTTTTACTCCTTTTGGAACTCGGGTGTCGTTTTCATCGTTAAGAACAACAACTTCTGGTGCGTTAGTCCAGCCACGTACAACATCAGCGGCGGCGGCTTCCACATCACGCCGGGGCATTACAGGCGCAGCGGGTACTACACCACGACGCTTGGGCGCTGCTGCCTGAGCAGTATATTGAACAGTTGTTTCTGGCGGCGGTATATATTGATCAAGCGCGGTCTGTTCATCGGGAACTACGCCTACACGGGCACCTTTCCCGTAATTAGGAACTATGTAGTTGTTCCAGTTATCAAGACCTACGTTGATACAACCATAAGAAACTTTGTTATCTGTAACGTCGGCTGACTCTAGCCTATCGAGACGGCGCTCTTTGATGTTGCCTGTATAAACCTGATGGATTGCAATCGTGCCGGTATTGCCCTGTCTGTCTTGAAAGAAAAGTGCTAGACCGTAGTCTTTCGCAGGTTTAAGTACCGCTGTGTATTCACCAGCAGGGGTAATCCTTTCGTTTTCTGCAATCTCACTAATTTGTTTTGCGGTAAGTTGTTGCCCTATAGGACGCGGCAGTACGTCGCCAGTTGTTTTACCGTAAAGTGCTGAAAAAAACTTAATTAATGTACCGTCGGCTTTGAACAAAAATATTTGTCCAGACGGTTTGTCAGCAATAATGAACGGCAAGCCTTTGTTATCAAGCATGAATCGTTCATACGTAGCGCGGGCAGCGGGTGACATAGTCTGCGCTGCTTCTTCAGGAGGCGTAGGTCTAACAATCTCAGGAGTTCTAAAAGTTGATCCTGAAGCAACAAGAAGCGGTTTCGCATTAAGATCCATAAACGCAGTGTTGTTAAACACCGCGCCTGTCGCCAGTAACGCACTTAAAACGGCGCGTACAATACCTCGCAGCCGGGCACGAACCGCTTGAATGCCTTTGTTAGCCCCCTTAATAACTTCTTCAATAAAGTTTTTCTTGGCTACGTCGTTGTAAGAGTCTTGCCCGAACTCGCTAGCAATAACACTTTTTTGCGTTTCAGTTAGTTTGCTATCGACAAGTTCTTGTTCAGATTCAGACAAAGTATGAGCCGGGCGTTCTTGCGCCGACTCAAGAACCTCATCAGCCTGCTTAGCCACTACCTCTTGTGATTCCGCGAGTTCAGTAGGTGCGGCGGGTTCTACATCACGACGCTTGGGCGCGGTTTCAGTTTCAGTAATTTCAGGTGTTGACGGTAGGGCTGGTGCTGGTTCCGCTAATGCAGGCTCGACCCTTCCTTCTCCAATAGCAGCATCAGGAGCAACTCGTGGAGCAACCCCCAGTCCTTCACTTGGAGTGACTTCAGCAACTCGTCCTGCGGGTTCAAGTCCCTGTGGAGGCACAGCAACGCCTCTTCCAACTGACTCAAACTGAGTTTGCTCAGCAACTCCCGGTGCTGCTTCTGTGGTAACACTTGGAGCCTCCTGCGTCTGCCCCATCGTAATTCTGCGTTTGCCGGTCTTTTTGTCTTTAGGCGTAACAACGCCCTCAACTTCCATCTGCTCAAGAAGTTTTGCCGCTCTATTGAACCCAATGCCAAGCGCTTTTTGAAGCGCAGGTATAGTCGGCTTACCTGTCTTAACTACGGTATCAACGGCTTGAAGATAAACAGGATCTACAAACTCCGTAGTCTCCATGCCCAGATTTTGCTGAGCAGTAGCTTCTTGCGAGATAGGTGCAACAGGTGGCGCGGCAGTTGTTGTAGTTACAGTAAAGGGTTGAGTCTTAGGCGCAACTTTTGCACCGGGTAGGCCAAGTCCTTCAGCAACGGTCTGATCAATCTGAAGAGTCTGCTGTGCAGCGGCAGTTTGAGGTATAGTCGGTACGGGCGTTGTTGGCGTAACCGACACAGCAGGTGCAGCACCTTCTGGCGGGGCAACGGGTGGCTCAATTAACTGCTGTTGTGCAGCCGAACTTTGCGGTATCGGAGCGACCGGGCCACTTGGAGCAGGGGTTTCACCTATCGGTGTGCCAGACAGTTCTTGAAGTCTTAAACGAATAAAAGGAATAGCGTTTTTAAGATAATCTGCTCTCGCCATTAACAGCTCTTCCGCCTCAATCGGGTCTTCACCAACTTTACGAGCAGTTTCTTCTATACTCTCTGCGTCGGCTAAAAACTCTGAAAGACTAGCCAAGCGCATTTCAGAATCACGTAATTCTTCTGCTGCTTTTTTGGGGCTATCTAACTCACGGAGTTTGGTACGAAGTTCAGGCGGTGCTTCATCAAGCGATGACGGCGCAGGAGGCGGGGGCGGTGCAGCCTCCCTCTCTCTTTCTTTTTCCGCGTCAATGCGTTCCTGCTCAGTCTCTTGAGTCAGGTCAGGTTCAGCGGCGGCTACTTCTCTACGTGCCGCAGAGCGTTCACTGTAGCGACCAACTGCACCGAGCGGCGAAGCAAGTCCAGCCTTGTAAGCGGCTTCTCCGTACTCTTTAAATGCATCATCACTAGTGATAGATAGGCCAGCCTGAGCGCGTTCAAGTGCACTTTGCACTACTTCAGTCGGAACTTCGGCTGCTACACCTACAGCAGTGCCTTTGGCTATAGTTTTAGTAAGACCTTCTCTAGCTACACGTTCGGCCCTAGCACGGTCGCCTTTACGTAGCAGGTTATATACTTCTTCAGTCGCTTCACCAAATACCCTTCTACCTACTATACGGCCTACAACTAAGAACTGACTTGCTAAGTCAAGTGCGGCTTGCGGTACAGCAGTGGCTGCGGCAGCGGCGCGAGAAACATCAACCTCTCTACCTGCAGCGATGTCTTCCTGCGCCTGCCGCTCAATATTAGCAGCGTAAGCCTGTAAATAAGACGGAGTTAATGCACCAATCGCTCCACCGATAACGCTTGTGATAGGCGCTGCTGGGCCACCAAGTGCGGCACCGGCTGCAGAACCTGCAGCGCCTGATGCTATCGTCGCGGCAATTTGTGGGGCTTGAGCAGCAATTTCTTCAGGAATACTACGGGCAACTTCACCAGCCGCGCCCAGCGCACCTTCTCTTTCGTATTGCCTTTTAAGTTCTTCAAGGCTGGCACCCGTACCACGCTCACGGGCAATCTCCTCGCCACGCTTAATGCCAGCAAGTGCGGCTTCCTCGCCTCCAAATATAGAACCTACAGAGGTCTGAATATCAGAAAAGAATTGACGAGTGCCACGAGCAAGCCCGGGGTAAATTCCGCGCTTTTCATCTTCTGACTCCTCAACCCCCTGACTCCTTAACTGACGGTAAGCAGCGGCTACTTTTTCAAATTCCGGAGTGCCTTTTTTATCCTTATTGCGGATAAGCCAGTCTCCATATGTCTGAAGTCTATCTGCCATGGTTAGCCACCGCAGCCTTCAACTCCAGCTATAATATCTGCTTCAGTACATTCGCGAGGAAGCGCTTCATTTAAGTTTAGTGGTTCCTTCACCCGCCTCGCTTTAGTGCCCATGATCGTAGCCGAAATATCTGTAATCGATTGTGTAACCGCACTAATTTCTGCCTGCAACGCGGCTTTCTTGGCTGGGTCAGTTTCTTTCCTAAGTTGAGCTTCAAGCGCAATTTTCTTAGCAAGTTCGCCACCAAGCACATAGTCAGTGGACGTACCTTGACCGGCCTTGATGCGAGCCTCCGCCTCTGCCAATTGCATAGCAGTTTGACGCTCAAACCGTGCAACACCCATACGCCTGTCGGCTTCAAACGCAGCGCGAGCCAATTCGTTTGCTGCCCTAGTTGACTCTTGCTCTCGTTGGAACTGCCGATCAGACAGAGTTTTCTCTGCCTCATTCCTGCGAGTTTCTGCTCTATCAACGCGGGCCATAGCCCCAGTCGTACGCTTCTCAACCGCTGCTTCACGCGCCTTAGTCAAGGCAATAGCGGCTTTCTCACGCTCGGCACGGGCAGCACGAATCTCCTTCTCAAGCGCACGTTCACGCTCAACCGCCTTGCTACGGGACTTAGACATCGCCTCTAACAAACTACGCGAACCAGACGCTTCTCCTGCAATATCTGCAGCCTCTTGTCGGCGTAGTCCTTCTTTGTCCTGCATCAGTTCTTCAAGCGAACGCTTTTCTTGAGTCTTGAGAAGTTCAGCCTCTTCCTCTAAAGACTTGGCAAACTCGCCAATCCCTTGTTCTTTCTCAATGGCTTCAAGATCTGCCTCTTGAGTCTTAAATGCCGGGACGTAGCCTTGTCCCAAAATGTTCGCGTAGTAATTGTAAATGTCCTCAGTAGACCGAGGCTTCGGCAAGTTAGCCGCTACGACGTTCGGAGTAGGAGTACTTTGACTCTGCGCTCCACCACCTTCAACAAACGCCACGATCCCACCAGAGTTAAAACCCTGTGGGTTCTCCATCACGCCAGCGTCCATCCCACCAATCCCAGCCTGCATAGGATTAACAGGCATCGCAGGTTGCATAGCACCGGGACGGATCGCGCCAAGCCCTTGCTGAGACATGTTAGATAATTGACTAATTTGCTGAGCAATATTCTGTTGCTGCGGAGGCGGCACCGTCTGTTGCTTTAACTGCTGAAACTGCTTAAGTAGCGCGGGCATGTCGACGAACGGAGCAATACCTTGCTGGGCAAGGCTCTTAACATAAGACATAGCCTGATCCGGTGGCATACCCTTGGCAGTAGCGTCCTTGAACGAAGCCATCATTGCGCTAGGAACCGCCTCGTACGGACTAATCATCTGCCACCTCCAAAGAGCGTACCGATTCCACCACCGCTACCTATGATGCCGCCAATACCAGCCAGTTCGCTGAACGGTGTGTATCGACTAATCGTCTTGTCAGTCGACGGAATGCCACGGATAAGGTTAGACATAAACTCCAACTGCTTGTACGGGTACTGCATCTCGTCAATGAAACGTTGGTAATTGGATGCAAGTTGCTGCTGTTTGAGAGCCTGCTGCTGTCCACCTGCACCAAGTTGGGCTTGAAGAATACCTGCTTGCTGACCGTACTGCTGCTGACCCAACTGGCCCAATTGCCCTGCTGCAGCCAACTGTTGCTGGATGCCCTGCAGTCCAAGCCCCGCACCAAACTGTCGTGACTGCTCACCCAACTGTGTCCCGGCAAGACCGTACTGAGCGCGAAGTTGTGCATCTTGCGCGGCCTGTTGAGTGGCTTGCTGATAGGCGTTCTGCAGCCCAGTTGCCTGAATGTTCTGTAACTGCTGTTGAAGTCCACGTTGTCCTTCTGCTTGAAGCAACGCCTCACGAGTACCTCCCCTAGCCCCTGCACGGGTAGCCGTAGCCCGCATACCGGGGATTTGTCTTGAATAGTCTTGAACTGCCTGCTGCTTTTGCTGCTCAACAACGCCCTGCATATAGGGCGACATGTAACGATCAAGACCGCCCGGTTGATCGAAAGCAGATTGAAAGTACTGCTGCTGTTGAAGTGGATTGTATTGCCCTGCTCTTTGAGCCTGAAGTGCAGCAAGTCCTGTAAGCCCCGTAGCCTGTCCCGTTTG
>Ga0194115_10004394_pt1 | contig 15192 bp, 14 predicted proteins | sample TA2MahsurfametaG_3_FD_148656 | JGI IMG/M metagenome (GOLD analysis project Ga0194115, IMG submission 148656) | Freshwater microbial communities from Lake Tanganyika, Tanzania - TA2015002 Mahale S4 surface | ecosystem: Environmental > Aquatic > Freshwater > Lake | place: Tanzania: Lake...
CTCGGGCGGGACGGAAAGCAGCATCCCTTCCGCCTGATCGACACCGCCGGTATTAAGGCGGCGACCAAGCTCGCGTCCCCGGTGGAATATTTCTCCCGCCTCCGTTCGCTCGACGCGATCAAGCGCGCGGATGTGGTCTTTCTGGTCCTCGATGCGCTTGAGGGAGTGACCCAGCAGGACAAGGCGATCGCCGGCGAGGCTGTGAAGGAGGGCAAGCCGATCGTGGTCGTCGTCAACAAGTGGGATCTGGTGAAGGAGGCGTTTAAGGCTCGGGGCGGATTCGAGCCTTACAAGAGCGAGCGCGATTACCGGGAAAAGTATGAGAAGGCCCTCTTCGACCGACTGTTCTTCACGCCCGGATCCCCGGTGATCTTCGTGTCGGCGGTGAGCGGATATGAGGTAGACCGGATGCTCAATGCGGCGGTGAAGCTGAACCGGGCGCTGGATAAGCGGATTCCGACCGCGAAACTGAACCAACAGCTGACCTTCTTGGCTGAGCGGAACCCGCCCGCCGCGATCGCCGGCCGCCGCTTCCGGATTTATTACGCCACGCAGACGGGCAACCGCCCGTTCCGGATCCGGCTCTTCTGCAACCGCGAGGAAAAGCTTTCCGAGCAGTACCGACGTTATCTCGAGGCGGGGTTGGTGGAGAGATTCGTCCTGCACGGCTGCCCGGTGTTCTTCGATCTGGTCGGCAAGACCCGCGACGACGAACGCGCCGCGGCCCACGCCGGAGGATCCGGGAGCAGCCGCGATAGTCAGCCACGTCCCCGCTGGGCCGCCGCAGAGGAACGGGTCATCGCGGAGGACTAGGCCCGGCTCAGCGCCGCTGGCGCTGGCGGTACTCGTCGCCGTTCATCAGGGCCCGGCGCAAATCCCGCTCGGTGAGGCCCTTTTCCCGCATCTGGCGCTCGTAATTGGCCATGCCCGCGGGGTCAGGATCACGCCCGAGCACCTCGCGGTAGGCGCGGGTGATGATCTCGCGAACGTTGCGCCCGCGCCCCTCCTGGCTGCGCCGTAGATCCTCCCGGATTTGCCCCTGCGTCCAGCCCTCGCGCCATTTCGCCTGGTAATGGGCAAGGCCGGCCGGATCCGCGGCGCGCCCCAGCACCTCCCGGTACATCCGTCGGATGGCAGCTTCCGGCTGGATGGCACGCGCTTCCGGGCTGCGTTGGAGCTGTTGGATAACCTCCCGTTCGCTCCAGCCTTCGTGCATCAACCGATCCCGATACGTGCGAAGGCCGGTCGAATCGGCAGGTCGATCCAAGACCTCACGGTAGGCGTGTTCGACCATCCGCTCGGCGGTCCGGCGGTCAATTCGCGGCCGCGGCGGCTCCACGATCACGAGCCGGGGCGGCGGGGGAAGGGCCGGGACGAACACCAGCGACGCGGGGCCCTGGTTCGGATCGGTGGGGGCCGGGGGAGCGTAGTTTGGCCCGCGTACCTCGATCGCGGCGATGGCCCGATCCCAAGTCTGTCTGCCCATCGGCTGAGAGTAGAGGTCAGGGATGCTGGCCGCGATCTCCAGCCGCTCGCCGCGGAGCCCGGGCGCGCTGGCCACCGTGGCCCTGCCCGCACCTTCGATCCGGACCGAGGAGATGGCCCCGCGCCACGGCTGCTGGTTGGCGCGCCGCAGCGTGGCCAGATCCTCGACGCGCGCCCCCGCCTCCACCCGCAGGGCCTCCCCCTGGAAATTCGGCTCCGTGAAGAAAACGACCGCATCCGCGGCCGCCGCCCGCGCGAGCAAGGCCAGCAGCAGGCAGGGAAGCTGCCAAAAGATGGGGCGGCGTGGCATCGGCTAGCGGGCGAAAAAGGGGTTGTGGATTTTCTCCTGATCGAGGGTGGTCAACGGTCCGTGCCCGCAGGCGAGCACGGTGTCACGGGGCAAAGACAGGATCTTCCGGCGATTGTTGCGCAGCTGGTCCTTAAAATGGGTGGCGCTGCCGCCCATCGAACCCGCGAAGATCGAATCGCCGACCACGGCTAGGGGCCAGCTGAGGCCCGTGACATAGAAGGTGGTCTGGCCGGGTGAATGACCGGTGGTGAGCAGGGTCTTCACCGCGAGGGCGCCAACGTGGAAATGGGCGTTCTCCGGGAATGCGCGCGCGCCCGAATGCGCCACTGGCTCCAGTTCGCTGCTCCAGACTTCCGCCCCCGTGGTCGCAGCCAGGCGCTGCAGGTCTGCGATATGGTCAGGATGGGTATGGGTCAGGAATACATAACGCAGGCGCAGGCTCTCGGCCGCGATAATGTCCAGCATCGCGGTGCAGTCCGCGCCCGTGTCAAACGCCGCCGCGACCCGGGCCCGCGGGTCCCAAATCAGGTAACTGTTGACCAGCATCTCCCCGTGCCGGGTGCTGAAGGCTGCGAACCCGGTGGGGAAGTCGGGGATCCTGGGATACCAACTCTGGTGCGCCAGCGCCTCGAGGGCATCTGGAGAAAGGCCGAGATGGCGTGCCACCCGCCGCAAGACGGCGTCCTTGGCTTGGCCGGACTGGAGCGACTGGAGATCCTCGAGGCTCACCTCGGCGCGGCGAGACAGATCGGCGTCACTGATACCGAGGCCACGCTGCGCCTTGGCGATTACGTCCTGACAATTGTCTTCGAGAAGCAAATGCGGCATCTGGGAGGGGATACGGTGGCGGGCGGTAACCGGCAAGTCGGATGCGCCCCGGGTTTGCCGTTGCCACGGTCGGGGCGGGGTCTTTGCCTTCATGGCTTTCTCTCGTATGAGCACCCCGGCGGAATACCTGTCCTCCCTTTATTCGCTCACCGGCAAGGTGGCCGTTGTCATCGGCGGCACCGGCGAATTGTGCGGGGCGATGGCGGAGGGCCTCGCCGGAGCTGGCGCCGAGGTCGTCTTGGTCGGGCGGCAGGCGGAGAAGGCCGCACCCCGTCTTGAACGCATCCGCGCCGCTGGCGGGCGCGGATATTTCCTCGCGGCCGAGGCTTCGGAAAAGGCTTCCCTAGCGGCCCTGCTCGCGACCGTGCGCGAGCGGTCCGGGCACATTGATATTGTGGTCAACGGGGCCGGGGTGAACTCGGCGACCCCTTTCCTCGACATCTCGGAGGACGAGTTTGACCGCATCATGCGCGTGAACCTGAAAGGGGTGTTCTTGGGCTGTCAGGTGTTCGGCCGCTACTTGGTCGAGCGCGGGCAGGGCGGCAGCATCATCAACCTAGGCTCGATGAGCGCCGTGGTCCCGCTCTCCCGGGTTTTCACCTATTCGGCCTCGAAGGCAGCCGTGCATAATCTCACGAAGAACCTCGCCCGCGAGTGGGCCCCTCAGCGGATTCGCGTGAACACGCTGGTGCCCGGCTTTTTCCCGGCCGAGCAAAACCGCAAGATCCTCTCGCCGGACCGCGTAGCCAGCATCCTCGGCCACACCCCAATGAAGCGCTTCGGCGAGGCCCGCGAGCTGATCGGCGCCACCCTGCTGCTCTCCAGTGACCGTGCCGGCGGCTTCGTTACCGGAGCAGAAGTGATCGTGGATGGCGGCTACCATGCGATGACAATTTGAGCTATAGCATTCTTTCGGAGGAAAATAAAACTTGATATAAACGGCTCAATCGGCATAAGTACCCGATCCCTATGTTATCAAAAAAGCTGAAGAAGTTACAGGCTGCGAGGGATCGTCTCGCCAGCCTCGAGAAGAAAATGGAAGCCGAGCTGGCGGCGCTGCCCGCCCAGTTCGGTTTCGAGTCCGCGCAGGCGTTCGCGAATGCGGTGGTGAAGGCCTCCGCCGGCGGCGCCCGTCCGGCGGGCAAGATCGGCCGGCGCAAAGCGGGGGCGAAGCCGAAAGGAAAGCGCAAGCGGAGCAAGGTGACTGACGACCTTCGGAATCAAGTTAAGCAACTCGTTGAGGCGGGCCAGAGCGGCGCCAAGATCAAGGCCGCCACAGGGCTCTCCCTACCGACGATCCAGAACATTAAGAAGGCGTTTGGGCTGGTGAAAGCCCGGGCCTCCTCCTGATTACCACCCCGTGGTGTCTCGCCCCCGCCAGAGCGGGGGCTTTTTCATTTAGCTACGGTAGCGGTCCGATGACCATTGTCCGCTTTGGTGCTATAAAGACGCCGATGGACAAGAGGACGAGTTATATCCAAGCCAATAGTAATGGCCGCCTGCACCCCGCCGACGAGCCTGCGGTCTCGCCCCTGAACCGGGGCTACCTCTATGGCGACGCGGTGTACGAGGTCTGGAGGACCCACGCGGGAGTGCTGTTTGCGTTCGCGGAGCATTGGGCGCGACTTGAGCGCTCAGCCTCCGCCTTGCATCTGGCCTTGCCGTTGACGGCCACGCAGTGCCGGGAGGAGATCGCCCGCACCGCGGCGGCATTCCGCAGCCGCACGGGCGAGTCGGGCGAACTCTATGTCCGCCTGCAGGTCACGCGCGGGGCCGGGCCGATCGGGCTGGATCCAGGGCTCGCGGACCGCCCGGACTGGACGCTGCTGGTACAACGCGCCCCGGCGCCCGTCTCCCGCGCCCTGCGGCTGGCCATTCCCCGCGCGCTGCGGCGCAACCCCGCCGAGTGCCTGAACCCCGCGTGGAAGACCGGCAATTACCTGAACAATCTGCTCGGAGTGGGGGAGGCCCGCCGCTGTGGCGCCGACGATGCGCTTTTCCTGAATCAGGCCGGTGATCTAACCGAGGTCTCCGCCGCTTCCCTAGTCCTGGTCGAAGGCACCCGGCTGATCACCCCACGCTTGGAGGATGGCCTACTTGCCGGGATCACCCGCTCGCTCCTGCTGACGCAGGTGGCTCCGGCCGCGGGCTTGGCTGTCGAGGAGCGATCCATCCGTCCGGCCGAGCTGGGTTGTTTCTCCGAGGCGATGGCACTCTCTACGACCAAGGATGTCGTGCCCGTGGCGGCAATTGACGGCAAAGAGTGGCCGGAGGCACCTGGACCAGTCACCCGGCGTTTGATGACCGCTTGGCAGAAATGGGTTAATGGGTACGCGCAGCGCAATCCCGGACTCCGGGTGTGAAACCTACCGGGGGAGAGCGGATTCAGCCCTTAGCCGAGGGAGGCGAGAATCGCGTTGAAGGTCGCGCTGGGGCGGAGTGCGACGGAAGCCTTTGCGGGATCCGGACGATAGTAGCCACCCACGTCCACCCGGCGGCCTTGCGCGGCTAGGAGGTCCTGCGTGATCCCCATCTCGTGCTCGGTGAGCCGAGCGGCGATGGGCGCGAATTTTGCCCGCAGCGCAGCATCGCGGGTCTGTGCGGCCAGCGCCTGTGCCCAATAGAGTGCCAGGTAGAAGTGGCTCCCGCGATTGTCCGTGGTGCCCAGCTTGCGTCCCGGGGAACGGTCGAGCTCCAAGAACTTGCCCGTCGCCTGGTCTAGGGTGTCCGCCAGGACCCGAGCAGGCGCATGGGTGAAGACCTGGGCGAGGTGCTCGAGCGAAGCAGCCAGCGCGAAGAACTCGCCCAGCGAGTCCCAGCGTAGATAGCCCTCTTGCATGAACTGCTCAACGTGTTTCGGTGCGGAGCCACCGGCGCCGGTCTCAAACAGACCGCCGCCTTTCATTAGGGGGACGATGGACAGCATCTTCGCACTGGTGCCGACCTCGAGGATCGGGAAGAGGTCCGTGAGGTAGTCGCGAAGCACGTTGCCCGTCACCGATACCGTGTCCTGACCAGCCCGCAGGCGCTCAAGGGTAACCTCGCAGGCGGCAGCAGGGGCGAGGATGCGCAGGTCGAGCCCGGCCGTGTCCAGTTGCGCAAGGGTGGCGCGGACCTTGGCGATCAGCTGGGCATCGTGAGCGCGGAGCTCGTCCAACCAGAAGATGGCCGGCGTGGCGCTGAGGCGGGCGCGATTGACCGCCAGCTTCACCCAGTCCTGCACGGCCGCGTCCTTGGTCTGGCAGGCGCGCCAGATGTCGCCCTCCTCGACGCGGTGGGCCACGAGTATGCAGCCCTGCTCGTCCACCACGCGGACCTCGCCCGCGCCCGGGGCGACGAAGGTCTTGTTGTGGGAGCCGTATTCCTCGGCAGCCTGTGCCATCAGCCCGACGTTGGGCACCGTGCCCATCGTCCGGGGGTCGAAGGCACCGTGGGTGCGGCAGAAGTCGATGGTGGCCGCGTAGACCCCCGCGTACGAGCTGTCCGGGATCACCGCAAGGGTGTCCTGCAGCTTGCCCTGAGCATCGTACATCTTGCCGCCAGCGCGGATCATCGCGGGCATCGAGGCATCGATGATCACGTCGCTGGGGACATGCAGGTTGGTAATGCCCTCATCCGAATTGACCATTGCCAAGGCAGGACCTGCGGCGAGGGCGGCCTTGAGGTCCGCCTCGAGGACCGCGCGCTCCGCTGCGGGCAGGCGCGGCAGCTTCTCGATCAGGTCACCGAGGCCGTTATTCCAGTCCACGCCAAGTTGGACGAGGGTCGCCGCGTGCTGGGTGCAGAAGTCCGCGAAGTAGGCCTGCACCGCGTACCCGAACAGCATCGGGTCAGAGACCTTCATCATCGTGGCCTTGAGGTGCAGCGAGAACAGGACGCCCTCCCTGCGGGCGCGCTTCAGCTGGGCCGCGTAGAATTCCTTCAGGGCCCGCACGCTGATGAACGTGCCGTCGAGGATTTCCCCCGCCTTGAGCGAAAGCTTTGGTAGCAATACTCGGGCCGCCCCGTGAGCGGAGATGAACTCGATTCGCGCCGTGGTCGGGGCCGCCAGGGTCACCGAGCGCTCGTTGCGGGCGAAATCATACTGTCCCATCGTCGCGACGCGGGTCCGCGAGGCACCGCTCCAAGCACCCATCGTGTGCGGGTGGGCGCGGGCGTACTCCTTGACCGCTCTGGGCGCCCGGCGGTCGGAGTTGCCCTCGCGCAGGACCGGATTCACGGCGCTGCCCTTGACCTTGTCGTAGCGGTCCTTCACGTCCCTCTCCACGTTGGTGGACGGGGTCTCGGGGTAGTCAGGGAGGGCAAAACCCTGCCCCCGTAACTCCGCGATCGCTTCTTTCAGCTGAGGTACGGAGGCACTGATGTTGGGCAGCTTGATGATGTTTGCCTCCGGCCGCAGGGTCAGGGCGCCCAGTTCGGCCAGATGATCCGCCTGCCGCTGGCCCTCGGGCAGTCGGTCCGCGAAGGAGGCCAGGATGCGTCCAGCCAAGGAGATGTCCCGCGTTTCCACGGCGATGCCCGCCGTCCGCACAAAGGCTTGGACGATGGGCAGGAACGAGAACGTGGCTAGCGCGGGGGCCTCGTCGGTCTGGGTGTAGATCAGGGTGGGCTGAGCGGGCATGGCTTTGCGGTAAAAAGGCGAAGGGGAACCGAAGGGCCCGGGCGGGTCAAAAGTAAATGCGGGACCGGGGCCGCGGCCGGCTGGTTTTGGCCCGGTAATCGAGGTCACGGAAAGATTTGATTGCGTTCGGTCTGCGCCCAGCTCTTCCTTTCGCCCTTTCTATTACGCCTGCTCCCGATGGTCGGGGCGACAGGTGGAACGAAATCATGAGCCAAAAGTTTAAACTCAACGTCGCCGCCCGAGCCCAAACCGGCCGCAGCGCCTCCCGGCGTCTCCGCAAAGCCCAGCGGGTCCCGGCCGTGCTATACGGAAAGCACACCAAGCCCGAATCTCTTTCCATCGATGCTCCGGAGTTCGTGCGCTTGCTAAAGGCCGTCGGCGGTCGCGCCGTCTTAGTCGATCTCCAGCGAGGCGATCAGTCCGCGCCGATCAGCTCTTTCCTGCAGGAGGTCCAGCGGGACCCGCTCACCGACAAGTACCTGCACATCGACCTGCAGGAGGTGAAGGCGGACGAGAAGTTCGAGATTCGGGTGCCGGTGCACTTGAACGGCGAGTCCTTCGGCGTGAAAAACCAGAGCGGCGTTTTGGAGATGGCGACCCCCGCGCTCCGGATCCGCGTTCTTCCGAAAGACCTGCCTGAGGCGATCGTGGTCGACGTCACTGAGCTGAAGGTCGGTGAGACAATCAAGGTAGGCAGCCTGAAGGCCCTCCCGGGCGTGGATTTCCTCGATTCCAAGGGCCAGCCCGTCGTCGCGTGCGTGGAGCCCGTTGCCGAGGTCGTGCAAGCCGCGGCCGCCGCGGCCGCTCCGGCCGAGGGTGCCGTCGCCGCGCCCGTCGAGGGGGCCGCCACTGCCGCCGCCCCCGCCGCAGCTGGCGACGCGAAGGCTGCCGCTCCGGCCACCGCCGGCGCGAAAACCGCCGCGCCCGCCACGGTGGCCAAGCCCGCCGCCGCCCCGGCCAAGAAGTAATTCTCCGCAGGTTCGCGGCCGTCCCAGCCGAGGGCCGGCCGCTCGGTTCGAAGTTCTTTGAGTCATGTTCCACTCGCTCGTCGTCGGCCTAGGTAATCCGGGCCGCGAATACCGCGATACTCGGCACAACCTGGGCTGGCAGGTGCTCGATGCCCTAGCCGCCCGAGAGCGGCTGGAGTGGCGCCCCGCGCCGCAGTTTCGCGCGGAGGTCGCGCGTTGGGATCGTCCCGGCTCCCCGGCGTGCTGGCTGGTCAAACCGCAGACGTTTATGAACGCCAGCGGCGAGTCCGTCGGCACCTTGTCCCGCTATTACCAGATTCCCGCCGCGGAGATCGTCGCTGTTTACGATGACCTCACCCTCGACCTTGGCCTGATCAAGGTTTCAGTCGGGGGCGGCTCCGCCGGTCACAACGGGCTAGCCAGCCTCGTCCAGCATCTAGATGGACCCTTTGTCCGCTACCGCCTAGGCATCGGCCCCCGGGAGCGCGCCGCGATGGAACTGACCGACTTTGTCCTCGGAACCTTCTCTCCCGATCAATCCACTCTCGTTTCCCAGCGCTTGCCGCATTTCCTCCAAGGCCTCGATCTCCTGCTTACCCGGGGCGCCGGGGCCGCTATGAACCAGCTCAACCGCCGAGATTCCAAATGAACCCGTCCCACCGTAGCTACCACGCCTCCTTCATCCTCGATAACCGGGGCAAGGAGGAGACCGTCGACCAGATCGTCGAGGGCGTTAAGAAGGTCATCACCGAGGTTAAGGGTGAGGTCGCCTCCGTCGAGAGCATCGGGCGCAAGGACTTTGTCCGCGTGACCGACCGCAAGTTCACGGGTGCCCATTACGTGCGCATCCGCTTCTCCGGACCCGCCGAGGCGCCGGCCGCGCTGCGCGAGAAGCTGCGCCTCAACGGCAGCGTCTACCGCACGTTCATCCAGAACGCCTGAGGCGCCCTTTACCGCCATGCCCGCACTGAACAAAGTCCTGTTAATGGGAAACCTGACTCGCGACCCCGAGTTGCGCGTCACTCCCAAAGGGACCCCGATCTGCCAGTTCGCCCTCGCGATCAACCGGCAGTTCAAGATGGAGTCCGGGGAGAGCCGCGAGGAAGTCATCTACGTAGACGTTGAGGCGTGGGGCAAACAGGGCGAGACGATCGCCAAGTACTGCACCAAGGGCCGCCCGCTCTACGTCGAGGGCCGGCTTAAGCTCGACCAGTGGGAGGACAAGAACACCAAGGAGAAGCGCAGCCGGATGAAGGTCGTGCTGGAGCAATTTCAGTTCCTGGGTGACGGGCGGGGTGGCGGCGCTCCTGCCGGCGCCGGCGATGGACCGGCGGCCGCCTCCCCTGAGCGCTTTTCCCCGCCCCCGCGGGCCTCTGCCACGAAGCCGGCGACGACGGAGAACCTCGACGACGACGTTCCCTTCTGAACGTGCTCCTTCCCCGCGCATCGGTGCGGACCCGTTACTGGGTCCGTCGGCGGTGATCCCCGCCACGAAACCAAGTCCAGTCCCAAACTCATCCCACCACGCCTATGGCCTCCAAAGAAGTGCTCCTCGTCAAACCCGTCGATGGTCTCGGCGGCGAAGGCGACCAAGTCAAAGTCCGCGCCGGTTACGCCCGCAACTACCTGTTGCCCCGCAAGATCGCGGTGTCGCTGACCACCGCCAACCGCAAGCAGGTCGACGCCCTCAAGAAGCGCCGTGCCGAGCGCGAGCAGGCGGAACTCTCCGGTGCGCAGGAACTCTCGCGCAGGCTCGAGAAGATTTCGCTGGCCTTTGTGGTCAAGACGGGTGAGGGCGGGCGGATGTTCGGCGCTGTCACGGCGCAGGATGTCCAGGAGAAGCTGGCCGCCGCCGGCTTCACCCTTGATCGCAAGAAAGTGCTCCTCTTCACCCCGGTGAAGTCCTTGGGCCAGCACACCGTGAAGATTCGTCTGCACGCGGACGTCTCGGTGGACCTATCCTTCGACGTCGTCTCCGAAAACCCCATCGATCCGGCCACCCCGGCCGCCGAGCCTGCGGGCGAGAAGACGGAGAAGCGGTCCGACCGCCAGCGCAAGGAGGCTTCAGCATAATCGCCGTCCGCTCCGGCACCCAAGGCTGCGCTCCCCTACCGGAGGACGCGGCCTTCGCTTTGCCGTAAACGGATTGTAAGCAAGGAGGGATCGCCGCGGCGCCCCGGGCCCGCTTCTTCCCGCACTGATCGTTCGATGCCGAACAGCGATAACATTCCGCCCAACCGCCCGGCCCCCGCCGGACGCGTGCTGCCGCACAGCTTGGAGGCCGAGGAGCATCTGCTCTCGTGCTGCCTCCTCGATGGCGCGGACATCGTTGCGCGTTGCCTTGAGGCCAAGATTGAAGCCCGCTCCTTCTATGACCCCAAGCATGGGGTTATCTTTGGTTGCCTGCTCGAGCTGTACAGCCGGCAGGCTCCGATCGATGTCGCGATTGTCGCGGAGGAGCTCAAGACGGCCAAGCAGCTCGATCAGATCGGCGGCTACGCGTTCCTGACCCAGGTCAGCAGCCGGATTCCCACCACCGCCCAGGCCGAGTATTTTATCGAGAAGGTCCGCGAGCAGGCCCTGCTGCGCGACCTCATCCGTTCCGCCACGGGCGCCATCGAGGACTGCTACGGCTTCACCGGGGGCATCGAGGAGTTCGTCGATCAGGTCGAACAGAAGCTCTTCAGCGTTACCCAGAGCCGGGTTAGCGAAAGCGCCAAGCAGATGCGGGAGCCCACTCGGGAGGCGATGAACGTCATCACCCGGATGTTGATGAAAAAGGGGGAGCTCACGGGCCTCTCCTCCGGCTTCAAGGACCTCGACGCACTCTTGTGGGGGTTCCAGCGCAACGATATGATCGTCCTCGCGGCCCGGCCGTCGATGGGCAAAACTTCCTTAGCCCTCAATTTCGCCGAAGCCGCCGCGATGCCGCGCAAGGCCGGCCAGACTCCTGCGCCCGTCCTCGTCTTTTCCCTTGAAATGGGCGCCTCGCAGCTCGCCCTGCGCATGCTTTGTTCGCGCGCCCGAGTGAACATGAAGCTGCTACGGGACGGCCTCCTATCTAAGAACGGCGACGAGCAGAATCGCCTGGTTGCCGCGGCGGACGAGTTTTCCAAGGCCCCCATCTTCATCGACGACTCCAGCGCGTTGTCCATCATGCAGTTGCGAGCCAAGGCAAGGCGTCTCCACGCGCGGGCCGGCTTGGGGTTTATCGTGGTGGATTACCTCCAGTTGCTCAGCCCCACCGACCCGCGGGTGCCCCGCGAGCAGCAGGTGGCCGAAGCGTCTCGAGGATTAAAGGCTCTGGCGAAGGAACTTGAGGTGCCGGTGCTGGTACTATCCCAGCTGAACCGCGCCTCCGAGAAGGACAACCGCACCCCCAAACTCTCCGATCTCCGTGAATCCGGCTCGATTGAACAGGACGCCGACGTCGTGCTTATGCTCGCCCGGCCCAGGGACGCGGACGATAAATTCCAAGTGGCGGCGGATTCGGCCGAGTTAATCGTTGCAAAGCAGCGAAATGGGCCGGTAGGTGAACTGAAGCTTACGTTCCTGAGGGACATCACACGTTTTGAAAACTTTCACCAGTAACCCCTTCAGCGGGTTTCTTCTCGGTTTTATCCCTTTGCTGCTCTGGGTCTTGGGCGGTCCGACACCAGCCGTGGGCCAGTTGGCCGTCCCCCCGACCCAGCGACAGTTGCCGGCCCCCGCTTTCAAGGTTGGCACGCTTGCGATTAAGTTCGTCGGCACCGCCAACGTGAACGAGCAGGTGGTGCGAGCCAACATGCAGATCCGAGAGGGCGGTGAGTTCGACGAGGTCATCCTCGACCGCGACATCCGCTCCCTCTACCGCACCGGCCTGTTCGAGTTCATCGAGGTCAAGCAGGAGCAGGTGGATGCTCAGACCTTCAACCTCGTGGTCGAGGTCACCCCCAAGTTTCGCGTCCTCGCGGTTCGCTTCGAGGGGAACGTGAAGATGAAGTCCACCCGGCTTGAGAAGGAGATTAAGGTCAAGCCGAACCAGGCCCTCGACGAACGTCAGATCAAGGAAGACGCCGAAAAGCTCCGGGAATATTACCAAAAGGCCGGCTACAATCAGGTCTTGATCAACTACACCGTGGATCGCGACCGGGTGGGTGGCTTCGGCACCGTGGTCTTCAAGGTCAAGGAGGGCGAGAAGGTCAAAATTGCGGACATCAAGTTCGTGGGCAACAAGTCCGTGACCACGCGTAAGTTGCGCGGCACGATGGAGACTAAGAAATGGTGGCTGTTCTCGTGGCTAACCGGTTCGGGTCGATTCAAGGACGACCAGTTCGAGGATGACCTCGACAAGCTGCGTGACCTGTACCGGGAGCTGGGCTTTCTCGACGTCGAAATCCCTCAAGATCAGGTCAAATTCAACTACCCCGGCGGGGAGCGGCTGGAACTTGTGGTGCAGATCAACGAGGGCCGCCAATACCGGGTCGGCGAGGTCACCTTCACCGGGAACAAGCTTTTCAATTCCGCCCTGCTCAAGCGGGTGGTGCGCCAGAAGACCGGGGTGGTGTTCGTGCCGTCCAAACTGGACAAGGATGTGGAGCGGCTGGACGACTTCTACGGCAAGGACGGCTACCTCGACACCCGGGTGCGCTTGAACCGCAAGCCGAATGTCGCGACGGGCGCGATCGACGTCGATTACGTCGTGAACGAGGGCGAGAAGTTCAGCGTCGAATCGATCGTGATCGAGGGGAACACCAAGACAAAGAGCACGGTGATCCTCCGCGAGCTAGTGCTAGGCCCGGGTGACGTCTTCAGCACCGTGCTGATGAAGATCAGCCAGCTCCGTTTGGAGAACACTCGTTTCTTCGAGAACGTCACGGTCAATCACCAAGAGACCAACATTCCCGGCCGCCGGAACATGCGCATCGCCCTTCAGGAGGGGCGGACGGGCAACCTGACCTTCGGTGCGGGCTTCTCCTCGCTAGAACGAGCGACACTATTCGCCGAGGTTTCCCAAGCCAACTTCGACCTCTTCAACCGTCGATCTTTCTTTCAGGGCGACGGCCAGAAGTTCCGCCTCCGGATGCAGCTCGGCTCCCTCTCCAGCGAGGTGGTGCTCTCCTTTGAGGAACCTTGGCTCTTCCAGCGCCAACTCGGCCTGGGCTTCAGCGTCTTCCGCACCAGCTCGGAGTACAACAGCACTTTCTACAGCCAGATCCAGACCGGCTTCGAGGTCTACCTGCGCAAGCACCTCTTCGAGCTCTGGAATGGCCGCTTGGCCTACACCTACGAGATCTTCGACATCCAGGATATCTCACCGAGCGCATCCGCCATCATCCGGGCGCTTGAGGGTGCGAATGCCTCCTCGAGCATCGGTCTCCAGCTGGAGCGCGATACCCGCGACAAGATCATCAACACCACGGCCGGCAATCGCGTCGAGGTAAACGCGCGCTTCGCCGGCGGCCCTCTTGGCGGCAGCAAGATCAACAATAACTACAGCCTCGAGTTCAGGGGCTCCCAGTTCTTCCCAGTCTTCGAGACCCAGACCCAAGTCCTGAGCCTGATTGCGCGCGGCGGAGTCATCCAAAACTTCGGCGACTCCAACGACGTCCCCTACTACAACAAATGGTATCTCGGCGGCCCGACGACCCTGCGCGGCTTCGAGTTTCGGGAGGTGGCCCCCAGGGACCAGTTCAACGAGCCGATCGGCGGCAAAACCTACGGTTTCTTCAGCGCGGAGTACTCCCTAGACATCGTGAGTCCGATCCGCTTTGCGCTGTTCTACGATGCCGGGTTCGTAAACCGGGGAGCGTATGACTTTAACGTGGCCCGCTACCACGACAACTTCGGCTTCGGGCTCCGCCTCTTCGTGGCCGGCGCTCCCCTCAGCCTCGACTTCGGCATCCCCATCACTGGCGACGAGCTCAGCAAGAAGGGGAACCAGTTCAATTTTTCCTTTGGCACCCGGTTCTGATTGTGTTTGGATCTCCCTTTAAGCCCCCACCTTAACCCATGAAGCAATCCCTGAAGTCCCTCACCGCGCTGGCGGTCCTCGGTCTGGCCGCCCTCCCGGCCTCCGCCCAGCCGGCCGTCAAGATCGCCGTCGTCGATATGGCAAAGCTCTCGACACTCATTACAAGACGGTCGAGCAGAACGCCAAGATCCAAGCGGACGACCAGAAGGCTCAGGAGGAAGTCGAGCGGATGAACAAAGAGGGCAATGTCCTTGTGGAAGAGTACAAGAACCTCTCCGAACAGGCCAACAGCCCCGCGCTCTCCCCGGAGGCCAAGTCAAAGGCCCAAAACGAGGCCCAGAAGAAGCTGGAGCAGATCCAAAACAAGCAGCGCGAGGTCCAGAGCTTCATCCAGAATACCCGTAACTCCCTCAGCCAGCGCTTAAACACGTTCCGTGGGCTGATGCTCGAGGAAATCGCCAAGGTGGCCACCGAGCTCGCCAAGAAGCGGGGCGCTAACCTGCTGCTGGACAAGGCGGGGCCGACTGCCATCGGGATCTCGAACATCCTTTACTCTGACGCCGCCTATGACCTCACCGATGAAGTCGCCAAGGAGGTGAATAAGGACAAGCCGGCGGGCGCTCCCAGCGCGCCCACCGCTCCGGCCGCCGCCGGCGCCGCGCCCGCCGTTTCGGTCCCGGGCCTATCTCCCAAGAAGTAAGGTCCAGCGGACCAGTTCCCGCACCCCGCCTCCTACAGGCGGGGTTTTTTCTTGCTCCTGCCGAGCTGTCCCGTGCCAGTCTGCCCACGGCGCCGACCCGCCTGCACGACGCGATGAACCTGCATCTCCGCCCGGACGAACTCGCCTTCCTCTGCCAAGCCCAGGCAGCCCAGGCCCGGCGCGGATCCTGCCCGGTCCCGGTGACGGGCATTGCCGCGCTCACTGAGGCGGCGCCGGGGGATCTTTCCTTCCTCGGTAACGCCCGCTACAAGGGCGAAGTCTCGGCGTCCCGGGCCTCCGTGATCCTCGTTCCGCCCGCCTACTTTG
>Ga0194115_10004398_pt1 | contig 15185 bp, 18 predicted proteins | sample TA2MahsurfametaG_3_FD_148656 | JGI IMG/M metagenome (GOLD analysis project Ga0194115, IMG submission 148656) | Freshwater microbial communities from Lake Tanganyika, Tanzania - TA2015002 Mahale S4 surface | ecosystem: Environmental > Aquatic > Freshwater > Lake | place: Tanzania: Lake...
CCTGCTGAACCTCTGTAGTGGCGGTTGCAAGGGCTGTATTAACTGCCTGCTGAGCAGGGCTAACAACAACCTGTTGTTGATTTTCTGTAGCCCCAGCACGATCAGGAGCCATAATTCCAAAAATTGTTAAACATAAGCCTACCCCAAAGGCTAATATTAGTCTTCGTTTTAGGTTTGTCAATTTTGCGGTAATCTCCCATGCATAACTATACTATTAATTATATCATTTTTTAAAATAAAAAAGAGGGTAGAAATTAATCTACCCTCAATTTTTATAAGGAGTTTTTAAGCCTTAACCTTTTTCTGAATCTTTAATACAAGATTAGTTAAAGTTGTAAGTAATGTTTTAAGCGATGCAACGGCTGCAGCCAATTCAGCCACAGCAGCGAGTGCTTGTGATGCTGAATCAGTTACTGTTGCGGTTGCAGAAACTTTTACTTGACCTGATGCTGGTAAATCAGTTCCACCAGTTGCACTGATAGTAACTGTACCTGCAGATAGTGGCATGTAAACCTTGTAAGTTTTTACACCATTTGCATTAGTTGTAATAGATGTTGCAGTAATTGTGTCGCTTGATCCACCAAAGGAATAACTTGTGCTAATTCCTGTAGAAGCAAGTAGGTTAGCATATGTCTTTCCAGACAATACTGCACCTGTTGCATCAACTGGTGAAAGAGTAATTGTGGCTTGTTCGCCTGCTACGTAGTTTGCTTTATCAAAAGCCAACTTTATAGAAGCAACTGCAGCCTCTACACGCACAGTAACTGTGTCTGCAGAGATTGTTCCACTTTTTACTACTACACCTGCTGAACCAGTTTTGACACCAGCCAAAGAAAACAATGCTTCACCATTAGAAATGGATGCAGTTGTTCCTGAATTGCTGATTACTGCTAGGTCTGCTGATGTTGCTGTTAATGTTCCTGCTCCTACAACTACGCCAGCAGCATCGTATGCTACGGCAGAAATTGCGCTTGCGTTAGAACCTACAGCGATTGTTGGCTTCTTTACAGTTGTAACAACCTTAGCAATATCGCCATAAAATGTTACTTTTTCTGTTGCCAAGATTACGCCAGATGCTGAAGTAAGTGTAATTGCTCCTACTCCAGATGTACCGTCAGAAAATACACCAATGTAACTTCCTGCTGGGATAACCAATGATCTACCAAGGGCAGTAATTGTTGCATGGTTTGTGCCATGTCCTAACATACCTGCACCTGAAATAGTTGCTGTAATTGATTCTGAAGCAGAACCATTAGCAGCATTTTTTTGAGTTAATACAATAACTGCTGCTGCATCAGAAGATACGGCTCGTGAAGCAAATACTGTTGCATCTGCTGTTGCCGTAATTGTTTCTCCAGCATTTAAAATAGATGTTGTATAAGCAGTTGATGCTTTAAGATCTGGAGCGGTAACGGTAACTGTCCATGTAAGGGCAGCAGATGTAACTGAACCAGATGCGCTAGTTAATGTAGGAATAAATCTAACTACATATGTTCCAGCAACACTAGGCACATAAAATGATGATGTTAACTTTGCAGTTACATAACCAGTTGTGTTAGTTGCTGGTGAAATTGATGCCGTCTTTGTATCTGATGACAACGCTACGGTTGCACTAGATGTTTCTGTAACGGCAAATTGCGGAATGCTTGCAGTAGATGGGGCTGACAACACTGCAGATATAACCGAAACGGTATCTCCAATTGATGTGCCCAAAAATGATACTGATACTACGGCAGTTGCAGTCTCACCAGGATTAATGGTGTCTGCAACAGCGTCTATAGTAACAACATCAGCATATACTGTAGCCTGTGTCGGAAGTGCCGACATCACACCCAAAGTCAAGGCTGCAGCCAAGACTGTGGCTATTCTCTTAAATGAACTCATTTTTCTCCTCATATTTTATATTAATTTATATTCGCTTAAGAAATCTCTAACATCGTCAGGTATTTCCCTAGTTTCTAATTCTACCATAGATCTTTCTTTTTCTGCAAGTTTTGCAGCAGAAGACCAGGTATGAATATCTATTTCTATGTTTGACTGCCTATTTGTGTGAGATATTGCTCCAAATACCGCCCCACAGACAGCATCTGACAAGTCTTTAGATTTTTTTCTAGGGTGGTCAATACGATTATTTCTCATAATTTTAAGTTGACTCATTTCCTCAAGCAATAACGGTATTCTTGGCATAGCAATTCTTTCTTCATAAATCATCATAGCAAGATCCTCATAGTGTTTTTTAGAAACTGAAACAGTGTCTGTTCTCAAACCAACAGCCTTTAATTCTTGTTGAATATCAAAAGATTGCCATCTATCAAAACTTATTAAACCAATGTTAAATCCTTCTCTGCGAAGATTTATAATCCAATTTTTTACCTCAGATAAATTTACAGGTCCTTCAACTTTTGGTTCCCACCACGCTACTGCATCTACAATTACAATTGGTGCTACCTGTTGATAATCTTTAATTACCTGTATATTTACCCACTTGTCTACATGTGCTATGGCAACTGCACATTTGTCGTGTTTTTGTGCTAAGTCTGCATGTATATAATATGTTTTATCAGGATCTGCTTTAAATGATGGGTCAAACCTTCTAAAAGAGTCTAATGGATTTCTTAGCGTCATGCATTTTTCTAATTTATCTTTTTGTTTAAAAAATGAGTCTGACGAAAAAGTTGGCATACATAAAAACCTCATCATTGCATCACCCACATCTGTTAAAAAAGCAATTTTAAAGTCTTCAATTTTACGAGTAGGATTAACTTCCCAGGTAGGTCTTTTTAGCGCAAACATTCTTGGGTATTTGTAAGATAAAATCTGATCTTCCTCCCAAACAATTTCAAACTCATTGTCTGGTCCTTCAGGAAGTTCTTCGTTTATAATAAACTTATGTCTACGTTCTATTGTTTCTTTGTCTGCAATTACATCTTCATACCGTTTTGAAATAAAGTCACCAGCAAAACGAGGGAATGAGAGAAGTACTACTTTGCCAAGATCTGGAAAACGAGAATCTACCGCTCCACGAAATGCTTTATAGATATTGTCAGCAGTTTTTCCTTGATCATTACCAGTGCCAACCTCTGTAGCAAAACCAGAAATTTCATCTAGCACTGCCATAAACAAGTTAAGTCCTTCGTGAGACTCTCTTTCTGAGTGTCCAGAGTAAACTGTAATATACTTGTTAAAACTGATAGAGTTTACTTTTGGATCGTACTTTCCTGCAAACCATGGCGATTTTTCAATTTTATTCTTGAAACCTTTAAAGAAAACATTTTTAGCCTGTTCTGCGTTAATTGCAACGTTGATAATGTCTATTGCATCTCCACTTGGTTTTCCGAAATATCTTGCAGGATCTTTGAGACATAGTAACTTATAGACAATATAAGCACAAGCAACAGTAGAGGTATGATCTTTACCGCTACCCTTACCCAACTGTAAGATGATTTCGTTTTTCGTGTATTTTTCATAATGTTTGCCCCCAATATCCATTCCTAGTAAAGTTTGTAAATCATTTTTTTTATATACCTGACTCATTGCTTCAACAATATCATATTGAATTGAAGATAAAGGTGGCTGATTAAGGTAGTCTGGAGATTCTACAAAGGTTTTTACATCTACTGGTATATCTTCAAATTGTTCATTTTTTAGTGCATCAAGAAAGTCATTAAACATCGTGGACAACTGTAATTACCTCCCCCTCTTTAGCAACGGTAGAAAGCCTAGACATAATTAAATCTCTAACCTCTGGATGCTCAGAAGCAATATCACGAAGAATTCCAACAAGTACTTCTTGACGCTTTTCTATTTCTACCATTTCTTCAGCAAGTTCTTTATTTTCTAACAAACCAGCCTTTTGTAACATGTCAATTCTTTTTGCCTCAATGTCCATAACAAGTTTAATTGCTGTATTTTTAGCACCAAGGTTTGATGTCATTGTTGCTTCATCGATTACCTCGTATGCTTGATTAATTAATTTAGTATAGTGTGTATCTGCTCCAACAAGAGCCTCTTTTGCACGAGCACGAATAGCATCATTTGCAGATGCCATAACTCGCCATTCATTTAAATGAGCAACAACCCTAGTTCTTGGAATACTAAGTTCTTTAGAAATTGAAGTTGGATCATTACCTTTTAAATATTCCTCAACAACTTTGTTTATTTCATCTAAATGTTTAACTATTTCATTATCTGTTGTCATTTTTTTCCTTTGCTACTTTTAATAATATCAAATAGCCAATTAAATCATCTATGTCATTATCTCCAACATAGTCTGTCCCTCGCATTAGTCTGCTCAATTTATCATCTATCCTAACATGCAGTTGTTCTATTGGACTTGACTTACTAAAAACTCTAACTGGATCTAGCGCTGAGTCTCCATATGCAATATTTTTTTCGATAAGCATTTGTGCAATACCTAAACAGTTTGTTAAGATTTTGTTTCCAGACGGAGCAGACAGCGAATGCAAGTATAAATCATCATACTTGAAATCTTTAACATCTTTATAAACTGGAACTGGCTTCATCGTTTTGATTTCCTTAATCCAAACTTAGCAAGGTATACATAAATAGTTTCTATGCTTACCCCACATTCTTTTGCAATATCTTCTGGACTTTTTTTATCCATATGATAACGTTTTTTAAGCCATACTTGGCTCTGATACATTTTAGCACCCATAATCAATCCTTGTCAAACCCTATTGCTTTGTCCCAATTATTAACCGCCCAATGCCCAATCCCCGCTGCATCTGCTACATCATAGTCGTGTATCTCTTTATCATAAATTATCTCTAATAGTTTTATTGTTCTACGTTTTCTAAAATCTCTTTCATAGGCTTTATACCAAGAGGGTGATTTATTTGGATTTTCAGATCTAATTTTTATTTGCTCTTCTTTGTTTAATTTTTTATTACCTAAAAATGATTGCCAAGTTATTGGAGATACTCTACCTATAATTTTTATACCAGCCAAACCTACTCCTCCAATGATTGCTCCTTGAACCAGAGCAAGGTCTGCTGCGGTTTTAGGGCTATTCATAAAAACTGTGTGTTCAATAACAACGGATTCTGTTAAATTGTAGTGCTCAAAAAAAGATTTAACTTTTAAATTAGCATCTATAACTTTTTCGTAAATATTGTCACCTTTAAAATTTAACTTTCCATATTGAGTCAAAATTTTGTTGCGATAAAAAGCAAAAGCCATTGTATTTGTGCTTGCATCAATTCCACAGATTAGCGAGGGCTGCTCAGTTGTCTTGTTCATAATCAAAAAATCCTTTTATTTGTTTTAACATTTTCTGTACCCTTTTTTCGTAAACGTTACAGTTATAACAAAATCCTGAATCGTTGTAAATTGACAACTGTGCTCCACACCCACCAAGACAAATTCTGCGCTTTCCAATTCTTTTTTGTGTCCTTGTTATCTCATATCTTTGTGCAATTTTTTCTTTAGTTGCCTCTTCTCTACAATTTACACTGCAGTATATTTGATAACTTACTTTGGGTTCAAATTTTACAGTGCACTGCTCACATTGTCTCACGCAATTTCTCCAATGAAGCAATCTTGATCACTCCCGCACCAGCCTCATCACAAGTTTTTTTAACAGGGCAATCTGAGCAAATTTTAGAATTAGATCTATAATTTTTGTTTGGAAGTTCGTTTTTCATCCAACCAGCCCTAACTTTTCTCATCCAATCAAAAACATTGTTCATGTACTCACGATAATAATCATCCACCTCTACCAATATGGGAACTAATTCGTGATCATTTTTATTCTCATACAAGATAATTCCACGCTTATATCCTAAAACTTTCATATATATAAGAATTTGTAAAATGTGAGCCTTTTTTGCTTTGCCAGTTCGCTTACGATACTCAAAACCTTTTACATCGGCAGTTTTAATTTCTAAAAGCAACTCTTCATTATTCCAATTAATAACTCCATCTGCCCACCCGTAAATTGGAGGACTATCGTTGCTTACCTGAAACTCTGTTGTTTTTTCTAATTCTTGAGTTTTTTCATTTTTAGTCTCAAATATTTTAACAATTCCAGAATTTATAAGAGCATCTTGAATTCTTTCGTGACTATATGTTCCATTTGTTCTATTAGCAATTCCATAAGCATCAGATTTTTCATCAAAGGTAGCACCTGAAAAAGCAAAATACCAATATCTTGGACACTCTCCATATCCGTATGATAATGTAGATGGTGCAAATGTTTTTTTAGTTTTAACTTCTGATTTGTTTGCAGCAAGATAACCAGAGGCTATTTTTTCTGTAAGACCATTAAGATTAAAAACTGTTTGTTTAGTAAGTTTTCTTGTCTCAGATTTTATCATTAATTCTTTTAATAAATTTTTACTCATATTCATCCTTTATTCTATTATATCAGTTACCGTATTGTGTACTTCAGTGCAGAAACTAGACTATTAATTGCATCCGCAGCGGTGTAATAAATATTTTTCTTACCTCTGTTGCCTTTGTCAACATTTGCCATCCAAGTAGCCTTAAAAGACATTTTTGCTGCTATAGCCTGCAACCTTACAATTTCAACGGTTACAACATTAAGCGGTATATCTGGTTTTAGTATAACTTTTGCAATAAATGCCAAGGCTGTAGTAAGTTCTTCATCTTGCATATATTCTGCAATTTCTGTCAAACCATTTACTTGATCTATCGTATTTTTATTTGTTTCTTGTGTCATATTTTTCCCCTGTTAGTTGATCTAATAAGTCAAACTCTATTATAGCCAATCGTGTTTTTTTATTTCCCTTGCCTAAAATTACAATTATTGCTGGTGATTTTTCCTTGCCTGTTTTTAAACTATCGGTAACAGCCTTAGCCCAAATGTCTTGATTAAGGGTAAAAGATTTTTCATTTTCTTTAAAATCAACAACAAAATTTTTCCAAGTTGCATCGCCCTTTTGAGTATTACGACCAGAATTTTTGTGCTGCTTAGCACCAATTCTTTTACTTTCGTTTTTCTCGCTCATAGTCCCTTTTTTTCTTATAGCCAACCTGAAAAAGTGTTATTTCTGATAGATGTTTTTGAGAACACATCCATGTTGCTTTTCCAGTATCCATGTAAACCCTAACCGTTCTTACCTCCTGTTTGCAAAACTTACAGGGAAATTTTCCCTCAAGAACACTAAATTTGTTAGACATTTTCCAACTTGTTTTTTAATGTTTTTTGTAAGTTTAAATCTTCTTTAACACGACTAATTAATCCTTCTCTACCTTGAATTTTTTGCCCATCATCTAGTTGATACCAAGCCCCAGTTCTTAAAACAAGACCTTTTAATTCAGCAGTGTCAACAAGATCACCCACAGAATCAAGACCAATGTTATCTCCACGGAAGTAAAAATCATATTCCCCCGATTGGAATGCTGCAGATGTTTTAGAGAATTGTAATTCCCAACGGACTTTTCTACCAATTTTTTCTTCGATGAGTTTATCGCCAATCTTAATCTTACCTTTGATAGCCTGATTTTCGGACTCAGAGGAAAATAATTTGATAACGCAAGACGAATAAAATTTAGTAGCCTGACCACCAGAAGGTTGCTGGCTAGTATACATAGAGTTAATATTGTTGCGACTTTGGCTAATAAGAACCAAAAGAGTCGGTTTAACTTTATTATTGGCATAGTTAAGCATTTTCCAAGCATTACTAAAATCACGAGATTCTGCTCCAATCTGTTTTGTATTTTCTAATGCTTTCATTTCATTAGAATCTTTTTCAAAATAAATTGCAGGAAGTAAAGAAGTAATTGAATCAACTACTATTAAGTCAACTCCTGCGTTCATAAGTCCAACACCATCATCAACCATATCACTAATAGTTCTTGCTTGTGAATATATTAATTTGGTTGGATCTACGCCAAGTTGTTTAGCCCAATCTTCTGAATATGACATTTCTGCGTCAATCCAAGCACAAGTTTTACCAGCAGCCTGAGCAAGAGATATAGTTTCTAAACAAAAAGAAGATTTAGCACTTGATTTACTACCCCAAACAAGAACCTGTCTTCCATATGGCAAGCCTCCGTTCAAGGCACGATTAAGACCATAACTTGGGGTTGGTTGATATTCAATTTTAATATTTTCTCCAGTACCAAGTCTTTTACGAATCCTGGGATCTAGTTGAGATAATACATTTTCTACGTCAATTAACACTTACATCCTCCATTATTGTTGTTCCTTCTTTAGTTTTTCCTAAAACAAACTTATAAGCACTACCTTCTTTTATATGCATATATGCTTTTGCAAAAGATGTTGGAAATACCGTCACAGAGTGTAATTCTCTAGAGGTATCTGCTATAGTTAAAGAAGCCATTCGTTTACCCTTTTTAGTAAGTTTTGGTTTAAATGCTACAACATACATCTCATCATCTTTAAATGGTAATTGTTTATAATTTAAAAATTTAATAAGTGAACTAGATGATTCTTTTATCTCATCAACAGCAACTGAAGAGACAATCCTATTATCATTAATAAGAACCAAATAAGTACGACCCGTCTCAATATTTGTATTTTCATCGTCAAATATACCAATTGACCCACTCTTGTCCAAAATTTCAATTCTTGACCATCCCTTGCTCCTTTTAATTGATTTTATCATGCCCATTAAAATAAAAGATCCTTTTTCCTCAAAATCACAAACTTCGTTAATGAAAGCGTAATAATGAGAAGGAATTGTAATATTAAATTCTGGTAAATTTAAATATTCGTAAAGATTTTCTTTAATTTTTTTGTCATCTTTTGGATTATCTGAAAATACTAGCGCCCCAATACTATTCATTGATTGTAATGCACGACTATTTACTCCACTCTTTTTTGTAAAAGTAAAGTCTTCAACCTGTTTGTAAGAAGTAAAAGGTCTTGCTGCAATATATTTTTGTGCAATTGTATTGGATATCCATTTAATTCCAGACAAACCAAAACGAATACTCTTACCCTCTATTTTAAAATCAATATCCGAATCATTAATGTGTGGCAATTTAATTGGAATATTCATCCGTTTTGCTTCAATTAAATATTCTGTTCTTGCATCTTTATCCTTCTCGTTTTTGAGAAGTGCAAACATAAATTCTAACGGGTAGTAGTGTTTGAGCCACGCCGTCCAATACGAGAGAGTACTGTAAGCAACGGCGTGTGATTTGTTGAACGAGTACCCAGCATGAGCCTCAAAATCATGCCACAAATCCAAAGCGGTGTTAGGAGTAATAAAAGCAGAAGCGCCCTTAACAAACTTATCTTTGAACGCATCGAACTCTCTGGCATCTTTTTTCTTTCCGATAATCTTACGAACCTTATCAGCCTCAGCCATTGTCATATTTCCTAGTTGAACGCAGGCCTGCATAACTTGTTCTTGATATAGGATACACCCATATGTTTCTTGAGTAATTGGCTTTAAGATCTGATGCAAATAATTGATATTTTGACGACCATGTTTACGTGCAATATAGTCTTTTCCAATAGTATTCATGGCTCCTGGTCGAACTAGTGCATTAGAAGCAGCCAGTTCTGCAAGATTTTTTACACGCATTTTAACCAACAAATTGGTATATGGGGTTGCCTCACACTGAAATACACCTTTTGTATAGCCATCAGACAGCATTTCGTAAACACTGCTGTCGTTCATGTTAATATTAAGAAGGTCTACAACAGTTCCTTCTCTATCTTTAATAATGTCGATACAGTCTTTGATAACACTTAAAGTTTTTAATCCTAAAGCATCAATTTTAATTAACCCAATTTTTTCTGCCTCTTCCATGTCAACGCCTACAACTGGAATTCTTTCGTCTGATCCAGGAGAAGAGCGAGTTTCCATTGGTGCATGTCTAAAAATTGGTTCTTTGCTAGTTACTACACCAGCAGCATGTATTCCAGTACCACGAATTCGACCACGAAGTTGATCTCCATATGTAACTACTTCTGGATATTTTTCACGAAACCACTCAGAATTTTTTGATGTTACAAAACTATCCCAAGTATCTACAGTTTTTAGAACTTTATTAACATCTGTTAAGGGTATATTTAGCGCACGAGAAACGTCTCGCACAATCCCCTTGTCTTTAAATTGTAAAAATGTTGCAATAGAGGCTACATGTCTATATTGTCTAACAAGATAGTCTTTTACTTCTTCACGACGTGTATCTTGAATATCTGTATCAATATCTGGAAAATCATTGCGTTCTGGATTAATAAAGCGGAAAAATAATAAATCGTGTTCTAGTGGATCAATGTCTGTAATTCCAAGTAAATAACAAACTAATGAACCAGCAGAAGATCCACGACCTGGACCAACTAAAATGTCCTCTTTTTTTGCCCAACTAATCATATTTTGAACTACAAGAAAATATGGTGCAAATTTTTTCTCACGAATAATAGACAATTCTTCATCAAGTCTTTGCTCATATATATCGTTGCCAAGCCAATTTGAGTTCAGTCTTTTTTCTTCTAATCCAGCAAAAGCAAGTTCTGCTAACTGTCCATCTGGATCTCTGTATTGAATTGGCAGCAAACTTAAATTGAATCCTATGTTATAGTCTTCTACTTTGTTTGCTATCTCTAAGGTTGACTCGAACATTTGTTCATCTTTAATACCTTGCTCTGCCATTGCTTCAGACACTTCTTGACGAGACAACAGATGAATATCAAAGGAACGAAAAGACATCTGCCTGTCTTCGCCATATAAATAATCAAGACGATCCATCATATTTTTTTGTTTTTTAGATTTTTCATATGTAACATCTTTTTTTAATTTTGCGTGAGTATTAAGAAGTAACATCATTTCTTGAATAATTTTTTGATCAATGGTTGAGTGATGACAATCTGGTGTTACAACAATTTTTACAGAATATGCTTTAGCAAGTTCAATTAGTGAATCGTTTATTTCTTTTTTATTATGTGGCATAATTTCAATGTAGAAATCATCAGCAAAATTAGTTTTAAACCACTCTAAATATTTTTTAGCCTGAGCATATTCTCCTACCTCAATTGCTTTTGCTATTATTCCGCTTTGACAACCAGATAAAATAATAAGACCTTCTTTGTATTTTTGTAAAACCTCAAAATCAATTCTTGGTTTTCTATAAAAACCTTCTGTCCAAGCAATCTCGTTTAGTTTGTTAAGATTTTCCAAACCTTGTTGGTTTTTTGTCAAAATAACTAAGTGAAAATAATTTAAATCAAGAGGACCAGTTCTTTCTAGTTTATCTCTTTTATCAAATCTATCTACTGCTAGATATGCTTCTATGCCAAGGATTGGTTTTATACCCGCTTCTTTACAAAGGCGATACATCTCACGGTGCCCAGAAAGAGTACCGTGATCTGTAATCGCAATTGCAGGCATACCCAATTCAAGGGCACGACTAACATATTCTTGTGGAGTAGCCACACCATCCATTAATGAGTAATGTGTGTGGACATGAAGTCCAACGTAAGACACTAAGTATTACCACTCAGTGCTGGAAGAACCAGCAGAAGGTGTGTCATAACCAAGATAAAACGCTTCTTGTTCAGAATAAGGAATTTTGTTAAGTGCCTTCTCTAATGGATATGGCTCAACCTTAGACCAATCAAATGGTTCTTTATCTGGACTTCCTGGAATTAATGTGTAACTGGTTTCGGTACCTTGACCGTTACGCTTAAGTTTCCACATTAAATTTGATATGCTACCAGTTTCAAGTGCATATTCACGAATTGTATTAAATGATGACTGCTTGCTTACACCCATTGCCCAAATTGCAGGGTATGGATCCTCAATGCCATCGTCTACTAAAACGTTGCAATAGAAACGAAGACGTGTTCTCCATCCAGCCTTTGGGTCTTTACGATGCATTTCCTCTGCCCAATCACGACCTTCTGAATCCATTGTGTCTAAAGCACGACGTTTGTAGTCTTTTGGATTTGTATGCTCTTTTACAACTAAAGCAAGACCACGCTTTTCATTGTAATTAGATGAGTCTTCGTCTAGTTCTTCAACAAAACGAATTTTAACTGCTTGTCCGTCTGCTAATTTTAACCAACGAACTTTGTTGCCTTCATACTTTGGCTTATCAACTAGAGCGTTGATATTTTTTAACCCTTTTACTATTGTCATTTTTCTCCTTGTTTTTATTCTAGCATAGCGACTATTGAGTTATCAAACTTGTATTCTAGTTTTTTAATTTCCTCATCGCTCATTTCGCCTATATCTTTGTATTTTTTGTCAATGTTTACGACAGCAACTTTAGAACCTATTTTACCTAAAATACGATCTGTCATTGTTGCCCCCGCTTCATCATTGTCTGCTATAAGTATAACATCACTGAAATACTTTTCTAACAAATTCATCTGTACAGATGATACGTTAGCCCCCAGCGTAGCAACCGCTGGAAAACCTACTTGGTCTAATCTAATTGCATCAAAAGAAGACTCTACAACATACACAAACTTAGAAGATCTAACTCTGTGTAAATTAAATAGGACTTTTGATTTTTGTAGTTTTGGTGTATTTTTAAAATCTTTTCCTTCAATTGACCTACCCACAAATCCAATAGTCATTCCATCTGGAGACTGAACTGGAATGGTTACAAAATTTTGTTTTTCAGAATATCCTAGAGAAAACTTTTTAACTGAACCCTCTGTTATTCTACGACTATAAAAATAATTCATTGCTTTTGGTGTCTCTAATGCTTGATTGTTTAATCTTTTAATTAATACTTCGTCAAACTGAACAAATTCAGGCGCAGTATACAGTTTTTTGTTTACTAACTGCTCAATATTTATTTCTTTGTCTTTTTGTTTTATATATCTTACCGATTCAAAATAGGTTCTATTAGAGACAGACATAACAAACTCTACTAGATTTTTGCTAGTTTGACAGCCAAAACAAAAGAACAAACCTTTTTCCTTAGATATTGTTCCTGCTGGTGTGCGAGAGTTGTTGTGGAATGGGCAAAATATCATGAAGTTGCTTTCTGTTTGAGAAACAATCTCAATACCAACCCCATTGAGTGCTCGTTCTACCTGTTCCTCTGTGTATATTTCGTTAAACATTCTTGTCCTCAAAATCTTTGTATCTATAATATCCTTTGTCAAAATCTACCTGAACTAAGAAGTCTCCCATAAATCCATTTCTATTTTTTCTAAATGCACACTCTATTGTATCGCTATTAAATGCACGACCCAATGCAAGAACCCAGTCAGCATCATAAGCAATTTGTCTTGACCAAGCAGTTTGACCTAAAGTTGGCACGGTATTTAAATTAGTAACATCATCAGGAGTGGCAGATGAAATAGCAATAATAGGAACCTCTTCGCTAATAGACATTAGTTTAAGTTCACGAGATAGGTTTTTCATGCGTACCGTCTCATTTTCAGATTTTTGGTTTGGACTCATAAGTTGCAAATAATCTACAATAACAAAATCTGGACTGTATTGATCAATTTTTCCACGAATTACAGAAGGAGTAATCTCTCCACCATTGTCATTAGAAATAATATGAAAATGTGGCTTACCCTCAATCTTGTCTTTATGCCATTTTAATAGCATTTCAGTTTCTACTTCGCTGTTGCTAAGTTTGCGATGCGACCACAAACCTTCTCCCATGATTGCGTAAACACGATTGCGAACCTCTACCTCTGACATTTCAAGACTTATAATTAATGGTGTTTTACCCTGCTTCCATGCCTGCACTGCAAAATACAAAGACAGCCATGACTTACCAATGCCTGGATAGGCAAGAAAGATACCAAGTTGACCTGGCATGATTCCAGATGGGAGATAATTATCAAATCCTGGCAGGCCAGTTTTAATACCTATCTTGCCTAACTTTTGTTCTTTACGAACGCTTTCAAAATATGCAATAGCAGAATTAATGTCTGTTGCATCAATATCACGTATTGTTGAGGTGTTCTTTTTTAATTCTGCTGTTTTTGATATTAAATTGCTAAGCGCTAATGTTCCATTCCCAGCCTGTACCTCTGAGGCTGCAGACCTAAGTATTTCTTTTATGCTTTCGTTTAAATACTCAACCTGTAACTCTTCTAAATGGTGCTTTGTAGATCCAATGTCTTTTTCTGGTACAAAGTCTCTAAACTTTTCTACAACCAAAGAAACTGGTGGCACTGAACCATTTGTTTCTGTATACCTGCGAACGAATTGCCACACGTCTGTATGAGTTCGCATAATGTTTTCTACATTTGCTTGTAACAATACATGTATTTGTTTATCATTAAGAAGTGCAGAAATTAATTTAGATTCTGTATTAATCACCCAACCACTCCTTAGCCTTTTTTCTACGTTCTTTTCGCTCTTTTAGATCTTGTTCTATAATAATTCTACCACGAAGCAAATCTTCTGCGTTATAGGCAAAGTTATTCCAAGAAGGATTTTTTGATATGTCAAAATAGTATGCTAATAATTCGTAACACTCTTGTATGCCGTATGATTCTATTAATGCATCGGCAGCCCACTGTTCAACATTTAAGTTAATGTTTGACTTTGTTTCGTATCTTTGCAAATGCAGTTTGTTGTACCGACTAAGCAAAGCCATGCGGTCTTTGCGTTCAGCCATATTACTCTGAAGCCAACTCTGCCTTTGCCTCGTTTACCTTTTCAATCAGTTGAATTTCAACCATTTTGTAAACACGATCTTGTGCTTGTTTAATATCTTCGTCATTACGAACAAAATCGGTAACACCAAGATCAACTCTTAATGATTCAAAGTTGCCAAGGTTTAATGTATAACCAAGTACTGCTGATACTTTTGCTGTGCTCTCTGTTTCCACTGCCCCTCCCAAGGACTATATTTTTTCTGACCAGACTGGAATAAATCTTCCATCCTCTGTTCTTGTATATGTAAGTATACCATCGCCAATTCTGCGTGTCAATTCTTGAGTTGTTGGCGTAGTTGAATTTGTAATTAATTTATCTTTTCTAGGCCTGCCTAGATGATAACTAGCGAGTATATCACGTATTTCTTTTACCTGCAATTCAGAATAATATGCTCTAATTTGCCAACCACGCTCACCATTTATTTTAGCACCAGTTGGCGGAGGAATGACTCCTCGTTTTATTAATGATGGAAAGTATTTACGATGCCTATTGACAAGTTGAGCAGTTTCTGATACAGTAAACGCCCTTTGTCTGTTTTTTCTAAAATCAGATCTTAAACAAGTTTCTAGTCTATCTTTAGTAATATTA
>Ga0194115_10004401_pt1 | contig 15177 bp, 17 predicted proteins | sample TA2MahsurfametaG_3_FD_148656 | JGI IMG/M metagenome (GOLD analysis project Ga0194115, IMG submission 148656) | Freshwater microbial communities from Lake Tanganyika, Tanzania - TA2015002 Mahale S4 surface | ecosystem: Environmental > Aquatic > Freshwater > Lake | place: Tanzania: Lake...
CTAACAAGTGCAAGATCCTCAACATGTCCCTCAAGGACGCCAACGAGTACATCAAGAATGGGCGACGAGAGGAGTTTGTTCGTGCGTGGTGGGATGCCCGTGTCTATACACCAGCAGGCATCATCAATCTCAAGGACTATGGTGAGGCTCTTTACGACGAAGGCCAGCAGCAGACATGCCTGTATCCGTTTGCTGGTCTCAATGAGAAGCTCTATGGCATTCGCACTGGTGAGCTTGTTACTCTGACCGCTGGCACCGGTACCGGCAAGTCCTCAGTGATGCGAGAACTGATGCACCATGTCCTAAACAATACAAAGGAGAACATTGGCGTCCTCTCTCTTGAAGAGAACGTCAGATCAACGATCTTCCATCTGATGTCGGTGGAGGCCAACTCTCGCCTGTACATTCGAGAAGTCCGCGAGAGGTATCCACGTATCGAGATGGACAAGTGGTACAAGGCAACTGTTGGCACCGGCAGGTTCTTTGCCTTTGATCACTTTGGATCATTGGGCACTGAGGAGATCCTTGCCCGTGTGCGTTACATGATCAAGGCTCTTGACTGCAAGTGGATCTTCCTCGACCATCTGTCTATTCTAGTATCTGGTCTTGAAGGAATGGATGAGCGACGCAACATCGACATTCTCATGACCAAGCTACGTTCGCTTGTAGAGGAGACAAACTGTGCGCTGCTTCTTGTGTCCCATCTTCGCAGGACTGGTGCAGACAGCGGCCATGAGGACGGCAAGGAAGTATCCCTAGCCCATCTGCGTGGTTCTCAGAGCATCGCCCAGCTTTCTGATGCAGTGATCGCAATGGAGCGTGACCAGCAGGCAGATGATCCCAACGTAGCCAACACGACGACTATCCGAGTTCTCAAGAACCGTTACGCTGGCGAGACTGGTATTGCCTGCCATCTGTTCTTCAACAAGGAGACTGGGCGTCTCCACGAGGTAGAAAACCTCGGAGACAGTGACTCAACCTCCGTTGATATCTAACAATCAACCTTAATCGGAAAGGATTCGATCAATGACTGCTGCTGGAATAGCAATGATTCTTATTGGATGGATATGGTCCAAATACCTTGAACCCTTTGCAGAGAACACTACAACCTATTGGCAGGTATGTGCCTTTCTTGTACTCCTATTCGGAGTCATCAGCTTCTGTACAGGAATCGTCATGTTCGTAGCAAAGGTAATGCCATAAATGACAAAGAAGAATCAGCAACATCGTAACGCCGACCACACAGTCCTCGTTACATTCGTAGATCCACCGGATGGATGGAGATACGGCTTTCCAAAGATGATCAGTCCTATCGCTTTGTATGATCTTGCTGGCTGGCTTGCAAAGAATGGATATCCTACAGAATCTCTTGGTAAACATGGAGGCATGTTTCTCCGATTTTGGAATGACGAAGTAAAGCTGCTAGACCTTGAGGAAAGCTACTTCAATCACGTTCCAGATCTCAAGACTCAGAAGTCCAACTTCAAGAAAGTTGGAGAGTTCATGAGTGCAATGGGACAGGATATAAGAACACCAAAGGATGCTAGGTCTCTGGTTCCCATCAAGACAATCTATTTTCGTGGAGAGCTTATCGCGGAAGAGACACAAGAACTTTTTGATGAGCTTAATCCGTACTCCCAGCTATACTCAATCGACAGCAGCGTACATGTCACTAACATGCATCGCGTGGCAAAGGAACTTGTTGATGTCTTGTACGTTATCTATGGAACAGGCCATGCTCTCGGCATCGACCTTGACAAGTGCTTCGAAGAGGTCCATAATTCAAACCTCAGCAAGCTCGGAGAAGATGGCAAACCCGTCTACAGGGAAGACGGAAAGGTCATGAAGGGGCCTAACTACAAGCCACCTGACATGCAGAAGGTTGTCTATCAAGACTCCGACGGGAAACAACAGATCATCAAGGATGCAGATGACAATGGAGTGCGTCATTGACATAGAGGCAGATAGCCTCGATCCGACAGTCATTTATTGCATCGTCGCAAAGGACACAATTACAGGAGAGATCTACAAGTGGAAGGAGGATGAATGCATATACTCCTTTCCATCCTTTGCAAGGAACGTGTCCAAGTTCATTGGCCACAACATCATATCCTTCGACATGCCCGCGCTCAACAAGTTAACTGGAACCAACATCAAGATTACTGACGTAGAAGACACGCTTGTACTCAGCCAGATCCTCAATCCTGTTCGTGATGGAGGACACTCCCTAGAAGACTGGGGCAAGCGTCTTGGCTTTCCCAAGCAGGAGTTCAATGAATTCTCCGCCTTCTCGGAGACGATGCTTGAGTACTGCGTCAATGACGTTGAACTGTGTTTCAGGCTTTGGGTCACTCTTTCCGCAGAGGCATCAAAGATCTCACGCAAGAGCATCGAGCTTGAGTATCGCATTCGAGAGATCATCGATGAACAGGAAGAGACCGGCTTCAGCCTAGACCATCGTGAAGCCATGCTGCTTGTGGCAAAGCTTGAGGACAAGGCATCAGACATTCAGCATCGAGTGCTTGATATCTTCAAGCCACTCCCATCAGAAGTTCGACTCGTAACACCTAAATACAAGAAGGATGGCTCGCTGTCTTCCGTCGGTCTCAACCACATAGACGATCTCACTACTGTGGCTGGACCCCATACATCAATAGAGTTCGTGTCATTCAACCTTGCATCAAGGCCTCAGATTGTTCGCCAGCTAGAGCTTAGGGGCTGGAAACCAGAGAAGTTTACCGAGAAGGGCAGCACAATAGTTGACGAAACAGTACTCAATGAGGTAGACATTCCAGAAGCAAAGCTCATTGCCGAATACCTCATGCTTGAGAAGCGCATAGCCCAGATCAAGTCTTGGCTGGAGCTAGTAAAGAACGACGGAAAGGTTCACGGTCATGTACTTACCCTACGAACTATTAGTGGCCGAATGGCACATACTTCACCTAACATTGCTCAAGTTCCAGCTTCGTATTCGCCTTATGGTCATGAGTGCAGGTCCTGTTGGACTGCTAGTGGGACAAGCCGTTCTCTTGTTGGTTGCGATGCTTCTTCGCTTGAGCTTCGTGTCCTAGCCCACTACCTGAACGATCCCAAGTTTACCAGCGAGGTTGTCGATGGCGATATCCACACTGCGAACCAGAAGGCTGCTGGACTTGACACAAGAGATCAGGCGAAGACATTCATCTACGCCTTCATCTATGGTGCAGGACCAGCAAAGATCGGAAGCATCATTGGAGGAAACGCAAAAGACGGACAGCAACTCATCGACAAGTTCCTGAGCAACGTCCCGAAGATATCGATCTTTCGAAAGAGGGTTGATATTGCAGCAAAGAGAGGCTATCTGATTGGCATCGACGGCAGGCGTCTCATTGTCAGAAACGCACACGCAGCAATGAATCTCCTCATCCAAGGTGCAGGAGCAGTGGTGTGCAAGCAATGGCTTGTCCAGATTCGAGACAGGGTAGCTGCTACAGGACTTGATGCAAAGCTAGTGGCATCCATCCATGACGAGTACCAGCACGATGTACTGACCGAACATGCCAAAGACTTTGGAGAGTTGACAAAGGAATCCATGAAGGACACACAGAAGATCTTGGACTTCCGTTGTAGGCTCGACTCAGAGTACAAGATCGGCAAGACTTGGGCTGAGACTCACTGACAGAAGGAATCACACTAGTGAGAAAGAACCTTATCCTTGAGGTTCCTGTCCACATCGACATGATTGCACAAGCTCGCATCATGTCGGAGGAGATGGGCATCATCAAGAACTCGATCATGCAAGGAGGAGGAAACATCTATGGCTTCATAGGAGAACTTCTCGTAGCTGAGTACCTGAAGGTTTCACTGAAGCATTCCTATGACTACGACATGGAACTGATCAATGGACAGACAGTCGATGTAAAGACAAAGTCAACCAACTGGACTCCAAAACTGGAGTACGATTGCTCCATTGCTGCGTTCAATATAAAGCAGAAGTGTGATTACTACTTCTTCTGTCGAGTCAAGAAGGACATGACTGTCGGATGGCTGCTCGGCTACATGCCAAAGAAGGAATACTTCGACAAGGCAATGAAGATCAAGAAGGGTGACTTGGATCCTGCCAACAACTTCACTGCCAAAAGCGACATGTACAACATCAAGATCGATGCTCTGTACGAACCCGAAGCACTACTGAAAATAGTGCTTGACTCTAAGGCTAAAAAGCTGTAGAGTTCAACCGCTCTACAACATTCCTCACAATGAAGGATGTTGGAGCATTTATGTTTCAGAAGAAAAGAGGAGAGACTAGAATGGCTGAGAAGAACAAGTACACGATCATTTCCGGAAAGGCTTATTGGGCTTCGCTGATCCAACCCAACACGACGTTCGAGCCGTGCTGGTCCATCGATGTCAGCCTTGACGCAGAGAACAAGAAGAAGGTTCTTGCCGACGGTCTACAGGTCAAGAACAAGAACGATGATCGTGGCGACTTCATCACCATCAAGCGTAAGGTAACCAAGCGTGATGGCTCCACTCGCAGCGCACCGGAGATCATCGACGCAGCAAAGAACGCATGGGACTCATCGCTTGTCGGTAACGGTTCTACCGTCAACGTCAAGTACCAGCCTTACGAGTACACCGTTCGTGGCAAGAAGGGTGTATCCGCTGACCTGATCAAGGTACAGGTTGTAAATCTTGTACCTTATGGTGGCGGCAAGGACGACGGCTTCGATGCAGTGGATGGTGGCTATACCGTGCCTCCAGCCCATATGGCAGCGGCAGCCAACAGTGAGCAGAACATGAAGGGTGACGACATTACCTTCTGAAGACACTAACGAGTATAACAACGTGGGGCTACCGCTTCTCAATTGGGTAGCGTGTCAATGGGTGTGGAGTGGGACCATTGGCGATCTTCCGACAATCAATGACAAAAGGAAAGCAATTGTGATGAGCAATGAACTTCGCGTAATAAAGGCTCTTCTTCGTCGTCGTCGCGTAACTCGCAAGACTGCAATCGAGATGGGTCTGTGCGAAAACCTGACTGCGACGATCTCCCGTCTTCGCAAGATGGGAATTTCGATCATGGCCGTTCGTGCCAAGACGCCAGAGGGAGAGACCTACACTCGCTACAAGCTTGACAACACGTCGTTCAAGCTGGCTACCTCTATGGCCAACGCAGCCTGATAGAAAGGCATTGCAGAGATGACCGCAGACAAGAAGACCATCGACACTCTGGTCGAAGACATCTACAAGCTCTTCGTTCCGGAGCAAGAGGTCAAGATCAGCGAAGAAGAACTAGAAGCCTTTGCCGATGGCATCAAGGCTGCGGTTGTCTCTGCTCTCACTCGAAAGAAGAAGCAGAGCTACCTTCGTCTGTCCATGATCGGAAAGCCTGACAGGCAGATCTGGAACGAACTCAATGGCATTCCAAAGGAAGAACTCTCTTCGTCTTCCCATATCAAGTTCCTTTACGGAGACATCCTAGAACAGCTTCTGATCTTCCTCTGCAAGACATCTGGTCATGATGTCAGGGACCATCAGAGAGAGCTTGAGGTCAATGGTGTCGTTGGTCATCAGGACGCCACTATCGATGGCGTCATGATCGACTTCAAGTCGGCATCGCCTCATGGTTTTCGCAAGTTCAAGGACAATACATTGGCTATGGACGATCCATTTGGCTACATTGGCCAGATCTCGTCCTACGCATTCGCAGCAGATACCGACAGGGCTGGGTTCCTAGCCATCGAGAAGGTATCTGGAGAGATTGCCCTGTGCGAGATCCAGAAGGTCAATCGCATTGATCCCACCGCTCGTATTGAATACCTGAAGGGAATGGTTGCATCAAGCAACCCTCCTCCGAAGTGCTACGATGCAGTACCTGATGGCAAGAGTGGCAACATGAAGCTTGCTACCGGATGTCATTTCTGCGATTTCAAGAAGACCTGCTGGTCCGATGCCAACAATGGCTATGGTCTTCGTGCCTTCAACTACAGCAACGGCATTCGCTACTTCACTGAAGTCAACAAGACTCCTGATGTAGAAGAGTTGGATATCAGGAATGGCAACTAAACCTCGCAAGAAGAAATCTTACCGTAGTAAGCTTGAGGCAACCTTTGCCTACAAGCTTGAGGAGGGATGCATTGGATTTTCATACGAACCATACAGCATCCCATACTCAGTTGTTGAAGAACGAAAGTACTATCCAGATTTCATCATACTTGCCAATGGCATAGTCATCGAGACAAAGGGGTACTTCAAGCCAGCAGACAGGAAGAAGCACCTGAGTCTCAAGGAGCAGTACCCAGATCTTGATATTCGGTTTGTCTTTGGAAACAAGAGAAACAAGATCAACAAGAACTCAAAGACAACATACGAAGACTGGTGCAATAATCATGGCTTCAAGTGCTGTGATGGTAATGACACCAAAACAATAAGGGACTGGGCACACGAAGTAGGGAAGAAGCAGCATGAGCGAACAGGGCGAAAGAGAAAGCCTAAGTGATCTTGGTCAGGCCCTGAAGCTGGACTCGCACTCGGCGTCTCCTCCGCAAGAACTTGTCCTGTTTCGTACCGTCATCCTTCAAGCAATACTTGACGCAACGAAACCCGCCACCCATAATGAACCAGAAGAAGAAGCATTGGCCAGAAAGCAGGCTATCTCTTGGTTCTTTGCGTCAGTAGGTACAACCTGCCAAGATTTTACCGATGTCTGTGACATGGCTGGACTTGATCCCGCTTATGTCCGCACATTCGCTCACAAGGTTCTGAGGACAAAGGAGATCAAGTATGTCAGGAAAAGGATCAACGCAGTACTCAACGGAAGTAAATAAGATGCAAGATGAAAACCTGTTCTATCCATCTACCAGCTATGATCCATTTATAGATCCACTGAATGTACCTAATCGACGACATCCCCAAATGTCGGTGATCGAATACAAGTTCGATGAGGATCATCTCGTCAATGACCTCAAGCACTACATCGACTCCACCTACACGCAGCACTATGCTATGAACAAGATCCAAGCCACCGAAGTAATCATAGATGGTGGACATGGTGAAGGCTTTCTTGTCGGTAACATAGTTAAGTATGCCCTTCGATATGGCAAGAAGGAAGGGTGGAGCCGAAAGGACTTGCTTAAGATCCTCCACTATGCGATCATACTTCTTTCGGTCCACGACAGGCGCAGGCCTACCTCGTAACCGAACTGATTCAAATAATCCCGTTTGTGAGTAATGGCATATAAGTCATTGTTCACAAACGGGTTTTTCATCTTTGAATATATGTGCTTATTCTTTGGATGGAGGAAGACGATCCATGACCGACAATAACCAATACCTGCCAACTGACTACCAAACATTCATTGCCCTTAGTCGATATGCAAGATGGCTACCGGACAAGAAGCGTCGAGAGACATGGTCAGAGACCGTTGATCGGTATATCGTAAATGTCGTTGGCAGGGTCATTGAAGGTCATCCAAAGGTAATCAAGGATCTTCGCTACAAGATCATGAACCTAGATGTCATGCCGTCGATGCGTATGATGATGACCGCTGGTCAGGCATTGGACAGGGATAACACTTGTGGCTACAACTGTTCCTACCTTGCCGTCGATGACATGAAGTCCTTTGACGAGGCCATGTTCATCCTGCTCTGTGGAACTGGTGTCGGCTTCTCCGTAGAGAACCAGTACGTATCCAACCTTCCGGAGATTCCAGATACCCTCTTTCCATCGAAGGATGTAATAGTAGTCCATGACTCAAAGGAAGGCTGGGCAAAGGCGCTACGCAAGGTCATTGCCCTTCTGTACAGTGGTGAGATTCCTAACTGGAACCTAGACAATATTCGTCCAGCAGGTTCCAGACTGAAGACCTTTGGCGGCAGGGCCAGTGGTCCAGAGCCTCTTAACCAGCTATTCAACTTCGTCACCGAGACCTTCAAGAAGGCAGCAGGGCGAAAGCTGTCGTCACTCGAATGCCATGACATCATGTGCAAGATTGGCGATGTTGTTGTCGTTGGCGGCGTTCGCCGCTCTGCCATGATCTCCCTTTCGGATCTCTCTGATGACCGCATGCGTCATGCCAAGAGCGGCAACTGGTGGCAGAGCAATCCGCAGCGTACTCTTGCAAACAACTCTGCTGTCTATGACGAGAAGCCAGACATCGAGATGTTCATGCGTGAGTGGCTCTCTCTTGTCGAGAGCAAGAGCGGAGAGCGCGGCATCTTTGCTCGATATGCTGCTCGAAAGCATGTCGGGAAGAATGAGCGCCGTGATGCCGATTACGACTTTGGCACCAATCCTTGCAGTGAGATCATTCTCCGAAATAACCAGTTCTGCAACCTGACTGAGGTTGTCATTCGCCCAGAAGACACGATTGAGTCTCTTGTCGATAAGGTAGAGGCAGCCACCATTCTTGGCACCATCCAGTCTACCTTCACCAATTTCCCCTACCTACGCAAGATCTGGAAGAGCAATACTGAGGAGGAGAGGCTTCTCGGTGTGTCCCTTACCGGCATCATGGACAACAAGCTCACTCGCAGCGGTGACGCAGCCATCCTGAACAAGCTTCGTCAGGTAGCCATTGATACCAACGAGAAGTGGTCCAAGAAGCTCGGTATTCCGATGTCGGCAGCTATCACATGCGTGAAGCCTTCCGGCACTGTGAGCCAGCTTGTAGACGCAGCAAGCGGCATCCATGCCCGCCACGGCAAGTACTACATCCGAACGGTTCGTGGAGACATCAAGGATCCACTGACGCGCATGATGATGGATGCTGGCGTTCCAAATGAGCCTGAAATCTACCATCCCAACGATACGGTAGTCTTCTCCTTCCCTATGAAGTCTCCGGACAATGCCGTCACTCGCAACGACATGTCTGCCATTGAGCAGCTAGAGGTCTGGAAGGCCTACGCACTGTCGTGGACAGAGCACAAGCCATCAGTGACAATCAGTGTACGAAACAATGAATGGATGAAGGTAGGGGCTTGGGTATACGACAACATGGACATCTGTTCCGGTATCTCGTTCCTTCCACATGATGACCATGTCTACCAGCAGGCTCCTTACCAAGACACCGATGAAGATGGCTACAAGGCACTACTGAAGGACATGCCTTCTCGTATTGAATGGACTGCCCTTGCTCTTTATGAGCAGGAGGACAATACAAGCGGTAGCCAGACCCTTGCCTGCGCCTCCGGTGCCTGCGAGATCGTTGATCTGACGGCAAAGCAGTGATAAAAGAATGAGACCTCTTGACATTCAAGACAAAGTTTATTACATTCACCCACAACATGGAGGTACTAATCCTATGGTTATCGATTTCCTAGACAACTTCTTCAAGACCAACCATCTTGGTTTTCTGAACCAGACTTTTCCAAAGTACACCATTCTACAGGGTGCAAAGACAATGATCCTGTCCTTTGCAGTAGCTGGGTACCAGAAGAGCGATCTTTCGGTATCTTTCACCGATGATGGTGTGCTTACCGTAGAGAGCCAGAATGGCGCAACGAGGCCAGTAGGTGATATGCTTTCAGAGCCTCTGCTTGCATATGGCAAGCTTGGCAACTACAACCTTTACGGTTGTGACAACATCCCAACAAAGCCATTCAAGCTGAATCTCTATGTAGGGGAGGAGCTTGAGGTTTCTGGTGCTGAACTTCGCAATGGTATCCTAGAGGTTACCATGAAGATGATTCCCACTAGTGAGGATGAGAACTCGGTGCCCACAAAGGTCGAGATCAAGTAACCCCCCTAAAATGCACATTCGCAAGCTTCCTACCGTGTACATTGGCTTCGACAAGAAGGAAGCCGTCTACTACGATGTCTTGAGACAGACCATCATCAACAAGTCTCGAAGTGTGTATAACATTGTTCCCATCGTACAGGAGGAAGTTCGAAGGGCTGGAATGTACTGGCGCGGTGTCTCTCTGTCGGAGGGACATCGCCCAGTCGATATGTTTGATGGCAAGCCCTTTTCCACCGAGTTTAGCTTTACTCGATTTCTTGTCCCATTCCTGAATCAAGGAAGCGGGCTTGCCCTCTTCATGGACTGCGACATGTTCGTCAGGGCTGATATTGGTGAACTATTTGATACGTTTCCGGTATCATCAAAGGCTCTCGGTTGCGTGAAGCACAAGTACGCACCAACTGAAACCATCAAGATGGATGGTCAGGTGCAGACTGTGTATCCGAGAAAGAACTGGTCATCCCTTGTCATGTGGAACTGCGACCACAAGCAGAACAAGGATTTCCTTACGGTTGGGGATGTCAACACAAAGACTGGTAGCTGGCTTCACGGCTTCAACTGGCTTGACTCCGTCGCTGAATACGTACATGGCTACAACGAGGCATGGAACTGGCTTGATGGTCATTCTCCTGCATCCGTAGAGGCCAAGTGCGTACACTTCACGACCGGTGGTCCCGCCTACTCTAACTGGACAGCCAAACGTCAAGTTGATTCCAGATACGCAGATGAATGGCACAGGGAACGTCTTGACTGTTCCATTTACCCAAGTGCTCTATAAGAATAAGAAAAAGGGATAAAGGTATATAAAGATGAAGATCAATTTCGTTACGTCATTCAGCAAGGATGGCTACAACAAGTACGCAAAGAAGATGCTTATCTCGGTCATCGAGAACTGGAGCGATGATCTTCATCTGTATGCCTACTTCCATGACTTCGATGCAGAGACAACCAATGATCTTCCAGCATCAGACAAGATCACCTACAGGAACCTGAATCTTGTAAAGGACATGCTCTCATATCGTGAGCGCATGAAGCAGTACGATGGTACAATGGGTGGCAAGACGCCATACAACTGGCGAATGGATGCTGTCAAGTGGTGCCACAAGGTCTACGCATTGACGGACTTCGCACTCTTTACCACTCCTGATGATGCAAATGATGGCTGGATCTGCTGGATCGATGCTGACACCATTACCAACAAGCCATTCTCAAGAGATAAGCTTGCTGAGATCATCCATGAACAGGCTGATATCGTGCATCTTGGTCGCATCGATGCCGACTACAGCGAGACATCGTTCATGGCATTCAACATGTCCAACCCGAACGTGTCACCCTATTTCCTTGCAGATCTTCGTGGCTGCTATGACATTGGAGAGGTCATCTCCTATCGCGAGTGGCATGATGGCTTCATCTTCGAGAGGCTTCTGAAGCTGTATACGGCTCACGGAGCAAGGGTCCAGAACCTTACTCCGACCGTAAAGGGTCTTGCTGCGTTCATGCAGTCTCCGCTATCTCAGTACATGACCCACTTCAAGGGTAATCTGAAGGAGCCGCTGCCAAACACAGTAGCTCCAGATGTGTCTGCTGGTCGATACAAGAAGCTTGCAGATCTTGTCCGCACCTATTCAGATGGAAAGAAGAACTTTCACATCGTTGAGGTTGGTACATGGAACGGTGGCAGGGCTATCGAAATGGCTCTTGCTGCCTTCGAGAAGGTAGACAGCGTACATTACACCGGCTTCGATCTGTTCGAGGAAGCCAATGAAGAACTGGACAAGATCGAACTGAATTCCAAGCGTCACAATACCTTTGACTCTGTCCGTGATCGTCTGGTGCAGTTTGCGGACAAGATGAAGAAGGATCGCAACAAGATCTTCACTTGTGAGCTTCACAAGGGTGACTCAAAAGTTACGCTTACAAATGCAGTCAAGACCATTCCATCCGTTGACTTTGCATACATCGATGGTGGCCATAGCGAGATCACTGTCCTATCTGACTACGAGAATCTAAAGCATGTACCAGTCATCGTCTTTGACGACTACTTCTCAAAGGACGAGAATGGTCAGATTCTTGGTAATGAGTATCTCGGGACCAACAGGCTCTTCGACAAGCTGAAGGGTGAAGGCAAGAAGATCACGGTCATTCCCTCTACCGACAAGGTAAAGGGCGGTGGCATTACCCATCTTGTTGCGCTGCTCAACTCGGATGATCTTCCAAAGATTCCAGAACATCTGATGAAGGTTCCGATCATCGTTCGCCCAAGAGACAGCGTTCCAAAGGAATACATCCTCAACAATATCTCCGAGAACATGAAGCTCATCAAGAACTGGTCCTTCGTCAAGAAGTATCCGTTCAATGAGAGCAATGCAATCATCGTATCCGGTGGACCTTCAGTAGACTACAGGATGCTGAAGGAGTTCATCAAGATGAAGGACTCCTACGTCTTCTGCGTGAAGCACAGTTATCCAAAGCTGGTCGAGAATGGCATCGTTCCATTTGGCTGCGTGATCCTTGACCCACGACCTGTAGATGGTGTGTCTACTCATGGTGTTGTTCGAAAGGACCTATTCACGGACATTCGCAAGGAGACCAACTTCTTCATTGCGTCGATGACCGATCCCAGCGTGACCAAGCTGCTGCTTGAAAAGAGTGCTACCGTCTATGGTTGGCACGCCTATTCAGAAGCAGTTCAACAGGCAGCCAATCCACAGAACTTCACTGTAAAGGCCAAGATTGACCTAGGTGAAAACACTGTCTTCGTTACTGGTGGAACCTGTTCAGCCATGAGGGCAATCGGCATGGCTCATATTGTAGGCTTCCGCAAGTTCCATCTGTTTGGCTTTGATGGTTCAATTCCAGATGTAACTGAGGATATGAAGAAGGAGACCACCGAGAACAAGCCGAAGTACTTCAACGTAGAAGCCTTTGGACAGAAGTACTGGACTACCGGCGAACTACTGGCAATGGCACAGGACTGCGAGCGTCTTTTCCAAAAGGAAGATGTCGATATGCAAATCGAGGTATACGGAAAGAACACTCTTGTTGGAACGATCTATGATCACTCCGCTTACAAGAATGTCCCGCACTTCTCGCAGTTCTTCCATTCCAGCCAACCAGCAGCAGCGGAATGATCGGATAGTCAGCTATGGTCAATGAACGACAGGAGAAGTTTGCGCGACACTATGTCGTCACTCGCAATGCTACAGAGTCGGCAAGGGCTGCTGGCTATGCCGAAGGAACAGCACAGGCACAGGGTTATAGACTAGTAAATAGTCCAGATGTAGCTGCTCGTATTGCCGAACTTGAGAAGAATGGCATCTCAGACATCGATGTGATGGCTGAGATCGAGAAGCAGTACGAGTACGCAAAGAACAACAACCACACTCAAAGCGCCCTAAAGGCTCTTGAACTTCTGTCTAAGGTAAAGGGTGGTATTGCTGTTGAGAATCCCAAGACCATCAAGGAGCTTGAAGAGGATATCGTCAAGAGCCTTGAGATCTTAGGCGAAGAAAGGACGATGAAGCTCCTTGTCCGTTGCAGTTTCCTGTCAAGAGGAAAAGAACAGGATGCTACTGCTGACTCCGAAGACGACGCAGACAGCGAAGGCAACGAGGACAACAATGATGAAGTCGTCGCTATGGATCATGATGGCGAAGATGACATCAATGATGGTGGTCTATAAGAGAACGACGATAAGCCATCGTAATATATAGAGGCTTACTTCTTGTTATTCTGCTGTTGCTCTGCAATGAGCGCAGTCTTCGCCTGAGAAGAGGAAGAGGATCCGAAGTAGTAGGACACCACCTGCTCAGCCTTTGCGCTCACAAAGCCAATCAGAGTTCCTACAGTGGTTGCTGTAAGAGGATCCTTCATTCCGTCCACATAGCCTAACAGCACCGAGAACACGGTGGCCATGAATCCAAAGACAATAAGGAAGGCAAGTGCTCTTGGCATCCAGTCTCTTGTCTGGACTTCTCTGCTGCGAGCAGAGCTTCTGTCTTCAGCATGAAGCCTTTCGATATCTACATCCAGCTCTTTCATCTTTACTAGGAACTCGTTGTTCAGTTCCTTGATGCGAACTAGCTGTTCTGGACTGGCCTTCTCGATAGCCTGAGCAAGTTCAGCGGGATCTGCATCTGGCCTTCCCAACAGAACCTCGCTCAGCTTTGAGGCAACCATTCCACCAAAAGGCCCGCCAATGGCTGTGCCTAATACTGGAGCGACTGCGCCTAGAATGCCTGAAGCGATCTTGCCCAAGTCCATCATGTCTGTTCATCCTTCCTTCTTTGCCTGTAGTACTGGCTCAGTAAATCTGGCATAGGCATTGGCTAGCTTCACATCGTAGCTGTGAGTAGCGTATGCTGGACCGTTGTATCCCTTTGCAAAGGCTGCCCAGTCCTTGAATCGCAGGGGCTTCAGTAGATTGGTAGATCTGAGGAAAGACCCCATGTGTCTTAGTTGGTTGACTTCGGACTCACATGCTTGCTCTACCATTTCCCTTACCGTAGTGCATCCAGCAAGTTTGTAGTTGCTGCCCATGATCTGGCCAAGCCCCCAAGAGGTGGACAGTAGGGCAGCGGTCTCATCGATCTCTACAGCCCTTCTGATCTCGTCGTAGACAGCATCAGAACCCTTTGGGTATGGCTTTGTACCCCAAGACTTGTAGGCTAGTCCAGCAGCTACAGCCCTCTCCAGCAGTTCTGGCTTGCCCAGTAGATGCCGATGAAAGCAGTGACGCTCAAAGAGAGCCTTTGGCCGTCCAGCATTGTCAAAGCCAGATCCAGCAGCTTCTACTGCAATCACAGCTCTGAATGCTGCTGGATCAACCTCTAATTCTCTTGCCAGTATGTCGATCTCGGAGTCAACAATTCTTAGAGCCTTGCCATTGAAAGACATCATTCTTTGCCTATTCCTTCTTCTCTCTCACCAGCATCTTGCCAGAAAGCTCAGCCGTTATCTCTGAAATTTCATCGAGAATAGATATTGGGTATTCTTTTCCTAGAATTAGTACCCGTACTGCTTGTTTGTTAGCAACAATATCAGGCACAAATACACCACCGACAGCCTGTTTAAATTCCACAGGTACGTCACCGGCTAGCCCACCGTCCGTTATTGCCGACTCCATTCTATCATAGTCGTAATTTGCTACCTCGTTATCTTTGTTTTTATAAGTAATGCTACTGAAAAGCTCGACCTTGTCCCTGAGATCAAGCATTGCTTCAAATTTACGATCCTGATACTTACGGTACTCATCGACAATTTTCTTACCAAGATCCGGACTATAAGGTTGATCTACAGTTTTCTTTACAAAATTAATAAATGAATTTTCGACTTCCTTAATTGCTTTAATATCCTTTGAAAGGTTGAAACCAATAGCCTTGTCCAGATTCATTGTTGTTGGACGAATACCAGTCTTTGCCCATGTTTCAATATCCCTTGAGGATAGTGGGAATCC
>Ga0194115_10004403_pt1 | contig 15162 bp, 18 predicted proteins | sample TA2MahsurfametaG_3_FD_148656 | JGI IMG/M metagenome (GOLD analysis project Ga0194115, IMG submission 148656) | Freshwater microbial communities from Lake Tanganyika, Tanzania - TA2015002 Mahale S4 surface | ecosystem: Environmental > Aquatic > Freshwater > Lake | place: Tanzania: Lake...
CGTTGGAACACCGCATCCATGGCACAGTTTTACGGACGACAGACTGTCGACTTTGTCATTTCCCGTCATTTGTCACCTCACTCCGCCGACACTAAACCTTTTCACGGTTGTGCAAAAAGGCGTTGGAGCACTTCTGAAAATGGAAAGTTAGCTAACGGTTTTCCAAAGATTTGCACACTTTTCGGAGAAATTCGGAGAAAAGTGTGCTAAAAAGTGTGCTAACTGTAAAGACCCAGTGGCACGCCCGATAGGAACGAGCCTCACAGTCAAGAGAGTGTGGAAGCAAGCTCACCCCAAATATGTCCATCCACCTGTCTCCAGAAAACCGGAACCGCGCAACTGCGTCTACTAGAACTCTTCATCAACAATCACCACAAAAAAGCAACCTATCTTCGGGCCACCTTTACAAGACCCCATCCTCTCTGTCTTGCTTTTCTTCAGCTTTTGTTGAGAGGGATACAGAGAGTAGAAGCAGCGTCCGAACGATAATACCTACCGACCGATCTTATCCTCTCGGAATAGATTTTTTTTCATTTGGCCGGGGGGGCTCGTGTGAACTTGGAAGTTGTTCACGGTAGATTTTGGAACGACACGTGTGGTGGCTACAAGTCTAGAGGCGAAAAGAGGAGGATATACGCGAGGCTAGCACGGATCGTCAAGAGACAAAGAAAGACAAAACGAATCATCGGCTCGAACGATTTTGTTGTTAGGTGACACCATGTCAAACTTTGATGAACGATTCTTCAAGGATCTATTGAAGGAAGAGAGAGAAGAATGTCTCAAGGGTCCCGCAATTAAGTTAGATATGCATGAAGCCTTCGTCGAGGCTTGTCAGTCCTTTCAGGATGCGAAGGATGCGAAGGAACATGCTGATGCCGATCTGGCCGAAATTAACCGAAACGGGAATATGGATGCGAAGGAGGAAGCGGAAGAGATGCAGAAAATGTGGACGAATGCTATGAACGATGGTTTGGAAAGATGTGTAGAGACGGCGAAACCGATTTTGGACGGTATTAACTTGATGGAATATGATTTGGAAATCTCCCTTCTTCGGACTGCGATCTTATCCCGGGCGTCACCAAAGGGACTGGCCAAGTTTGCTAGTGAAAGTGATTTACACGGTCAACTTCTTGAAACCCTGCTGAATAACAAGAAAATTATGAAGGATATGATTGTGGCGGGTGGTGCCTACAAGAATGCCTATGGGAATGCCATGAAGCTCTTCACGCAGATCATGGCGGGTGCCCAAAAGGATCGATTTCAGAAGGTCAATAAGAAGCTTGCCATGGCGGCTGCATTAGAATTCTGTGCTGTCCAGACTGAGTTCGATACAGCAGTCCCGATTGATGCTCAGAAACGGTATGAACATTATGAAAAGGCCCACCGGAAGGGAGAATTGGATCCAGCCTTTACCCACTTTTCGACGTGGGAATATCGGATGGCCATGAATAGTGATGCTCCAGAGGAACAACTTAAATGGGGTCGAGATATGCTCATGGCATTCGCCCCGCATATTGCGACTATATACAATGAAACCTGGCGATACAATTACATCGTCAAAACTGATGTCGGTTACCGTCAACCGAAGTGGACGTCCTCTCCACGGACATATCAACAATGTCTGAGTGGGGGTGGTCTAGAGGGACCCCGATCATGGTTTGGTCGCTTTATTTGTCAAGCCTTTGGTATCCCCGTTTGGGGTTTGAAACAGCCTGGGAATGTCGCCATGAGTCGTTGGACGCCAAAGGGATGGGAGATCAACTTTGGATTACCAGGTGAATGGGAGATTAGTTCCTCCAACGATCGAAGTGGAATTGACTTTATTGAAGAAGTCAAGGCACGAGCGGCATCGACTGAAAGCGAATACTATGAGAAAGTCCTTTTACTTGAATGTTTGGCCGATGCCTGTAAGGAAAAGAATAAGAAACCAGAAGAAATTGGCTTTGTAAGTCCGAATAAGGTCTGGCGTTCGTTGGCCTTGATGCAACGGAAGATCTTTGCCGATAGGGTAACACCTGAAAGTTTCCAACGGACTGGGGCTACGATCGTCGTTGGGAAGATTGAACAATACATTCAAGATATCGATGAGAAGGCACCTCCCCTACCGATTGAAACGAAGAAGAATGGGACGATTGTTATTCCCGCTGTCTCCTTTACGAAATCGGCAGATAAGAAACTTGTTAGAGCTCAACAGGCCTTTGGTGAGGGGACACAATTAAATATGATGGATGGTGAAAGTTGGGTAACGTATGAGATCCCCTCTGCGATTAAATTCAAGAAGAAGCATGACTATACACTATCGATAACACTCTGTACGGTCCACGCAGTCCAACAACCATTGAAATTGGCAATGGATGGTCAACCAGATATTGAAATTCCTATCCCCTATACTCTCGGTGCTTGGGTCGATACGGATCCCATCCCCGTAGAAGTGAAAGATGTACGACAATTAAAATTCTTCCGAAAGAAGGATCCACATTGTTATGGATTGGCCATAAAGCGTTTTACCTTTAATGCCATCAAAAAAGAGACTGGTGACGAATAATGGAAGGAAGGACTAACTTTTTCCCCCTTCGGTTTTTTGTACCTCCTAAGATGGTCGGTTTGGGGGAAGAATCTTATCCTGGTCACTGTCATTTTCTAATAACAATAGTTGTATTCGTATAGTTTCGTTGCTATTTCTCGAGAAGACTATCATCTCTCATGAATATTGTGGACCTCTATCGGATTGTCTTCCACCAAACACTCTCCCCGAGGATACGTTGTTTTCCTCAATGACCTTCTAAACTCTGATGTTCCTACGTAGTGCTACGTAGAATAGAATCTAGAACGAGATCATGTCAGTCGGTCGTAGTATTCCTAACGTTAGTATAGCGCAGGGGGGCCGGCTTTTGGTAAGCTGTTAACATAATTCCTCATGCACCAGATCAAGATGTGTCCTTGTCGTTCAGACGTAGTACTATCTGTGTTTCGCTTCCCTTCCCTTCCCAAAGGATTCGGACCAAACTCTGTCGAAGAGAGTCACAAATGGTATCTTTTCCCACAAGCAAAATGAGAATGGCAGCTTTCGGGTGCGTTTAACCTAAACGGTTAGAATAATTTGGAATTGATTCGTAGAGATGTTGATTTCTTCTTTGCATGTTGGTAGCGAGGAGGTACCATCATCGTCGATTGAGACGGACCTTGAGAATGAGTCGGAGGATGGGTATAGTATGCGGCTTGAGGATGAGTGGAAGGAGACGCATAGTACGATGGTAAGTGATCCATCCCCATACTCGACGGTTGAGAAGGCGATTGTTCGGTCATCGTTGCTGCTGTACGATGACGTCGCATCAAGTGTAGGTTCCCCAACATGGAATTCATGGATTGATAGGTTGTCGACGGTGACGACGACGACGAAATGGTGGACGCCGGTACCCGAGGCTCGAAGGATTGTTCTCCTGCCGTCTGCTGGCTGACCACGGTAGTAGAAGGCAGAAATGACGATACCTTCGATTGGGACGCATCCCACCCTTGAGGGATATCACCTTCGTCTTCCATGACCTTGAGACGCTTGAAGGAATGTTGCATCCATCCCGTATCGCCTTCGGACGATGTCGGAGATGTCCCATCTTCCTCCCTAGGACGGCGTTTTGAGTTGTGGAAATTCCAACCCTCCGTTGTTGGTTGATGCAATTGATCTGACTGCTGTAGACGAAACGACATGTCTTCCTGAGACATATGGTGTCGATACGAATCGATGGGAGTGTATGACTGATGTTGTACATTCCATTGATGTTGTTGATGTGCTTGATGTTGTGGAGTACGAGTGAAATTCCCAAAATGGGGCTGTTGCGGTGGTTGTTGATACGAATGTTCCATGATCGAGTCAAGTTCCGAAATTAAAAAGGTCAAACCAAATGCGTACAACGTCTCAAGTCCAACAAGAATCGTCCCAAAACCAAGAACAAGTTGTCTTGTTAAACTTGCCGGACGATGTGTATCGATGTGTAAAGAACGTCGTCTCGCATAGGGCAAAAAATTCGCCAAGCTGCCCGGTTTGAAGTACAAAAGCCGGGGAGGTTGTGGTGACGATTGAAACTGTCGTAGTCCAGTACCATAGATACCCGTCATATATATGTGCAACAGATGTGGACATACTCGGGGGGCAAAGAAATCGTACAGTACCCCTCAGGTCCCCGGTATTATATCATAGGACGATCGGGTACAATACTGTATGTACGTACCGTACGTGGGTTCTCATTGTATTGAACATGTCGAGATTCGTTGCCGTATGCAACGACAAACTGCTCGGCACTCGCGCGTTTGGTATACATGTTGTAGCCCGCCTGACAGTGAATGACAGTAATGAGAGAAACGACTCTAGCAGCATGCGTACCATGCAATAGGCCATATGATGGCTTCGACATGTATTCCGTCCATAGGGACCCCGGTTTCCTTTTCGAGGTAACCGCATAGTGCGCGATGCGGTACCTACCAGTACTTCGAACTTGTGCGTTTGCGGTAGCTGTACGATGTACTCTAGCAGTCGATTGTACTAGCAGTCGATAATACGGTGGATGTATCCGATATCACAATATCCCTTGCTACTACAGTAGTCGACGCGGAGCGGTCGTCTTTGTTTTCTATCGTCCATCGTCCTTCACTGGTGCAATTGATATCTATCAGTAGGACCAGTCGTAGAAGGGCAGATTTAGTATCCTGCTGCGATTCCTCCAAAATTAGACGAATGAAAACTACACCTCGCACGAGACACTACAAAACTAGGTAGACACCTACTCATCGATTTCTCCCACCACCACCATCCCTTGTTCGGAGAAAACCTTTCAACAGAATCTACAGACTACATAGATGAACGATAATAGAGTGTCTTGTCGACGATGATGAAGCCTTCTAGAAGACAGCCCCAAAAAATGAACCCATTGAGAGCACTGAAGTTCCCCCCATTCCTTGGAAGTTTGTATGACTATGTGTATGTTTCATGGGTTCTTGTTTCGTTTTCGTTTACTTATTCGCACGTTCCAGGTAGATCTTCTTTTCAGTATCGACCTTGACCATTTCCCCTTGTTCCAAATATCCAGGGACAGTAATCGTCGCACCACTTGACAAGACAGCCGGTTTAGTATATCCTGATGAGGTATTTCCCTTCATATTGGGTTCTGTTTCTGCTACCGTATATACCCAAACATTTGGCAAGACGACTTCAATGACATTACCCTTGAAAAATACCAAATTTACTTCCATCCCCTCTTCCAACCAATCAACTCGATCATCCATAATTTTCGAAGAGACTGGGACCTCTTCAAAGGTTTCTGTATTCATGAAAAAGAATGAGTTCTGTGTATGTTTTTTAGAAACCAAAGAAAAAGAAAAACCCCAACGAACAGAAACCAAACATCGAAGCAACAACAAAAACGAGTGAGATCAACAAGTGGGTGGGTGGGTGGGTGAATGATGATAGACATTGGGGGCTCGGCGTCTTTTTTTTACGTACACCTTCGGCATAGGTAAATTGATGAGCCATCTTTTCGATGAGTGCCGTTTCAAACTTTTCTCCACTTCGGTAGGTGTTCTCAATGGTAGTACCTCGAATCAAGTTCCTGAACTGGTGTATTGAAAGAGATTGGTGTAATTTCGACGATAGATGTTGACAAGATGAACAATAACAAAAAAGAAAAAAAGAGAGAGGAGAAACGAGAAACGAGATTAGCATGAACAGATTCGAAAGTAGAATCTCACCAAATTTTTTCCCTCGTCGACTATTGACACAATCGTACCTTGATGGTCGTCTTGGCGGCACCACGAGCTTGTTTCATAATACTAAAGGACAAGACCTTGTATGGTTCCCCTTCCAACTCGAGAGTCATACCATTCTTAATGTCCGATGTATCGACGGCAACTCCCAACGCCGATGATGACGACGGCGACGACGACGAAGTTCGTGGGGCAAAGGCTACTGGAGCAAAGGCTGATGAGCTTGACACCGACAACAACAGCAAAAGACTTGATAGGAGCTTCATTCTAGTAACGTTTCTTCGTTGGGGTGTATATGTTTTTGCACTAGAGTTGTTGTGACGATCAAACAGGAATAGCGCCGTGTGGGATTTTTCTTTCGTTCCTTCTGGACAACGCAGCAGCAGCACTCTAGTCGACCGCTAAGATACCTCGCCAGGTCACTTCTTGGCCTCCACGATGATGTATTCTTTTGGGGGGACGACGAGCACCATTCATAGTGTCGTACGTCAGGCTCGCTCCAGTCATGGATATTTGTCGTGAAGATGGAATAACGTCCTCGTAACTATCTACAAGTCGCACCGAACACGTGGAGGCGAATTTGGGGGGGGGGGAGGTCGTGTAGTCTAAAACTCGCGCGACGTCCAGCTCGTCCCCCCCTTCTCCGCCCTCCCCGTGTCCAATCGTACCTAATCGTGCGTATGACGTTTGTTCTGCACACAGTTTCACGGGGGACTTCACACATAGGCACAATTTTTCGCTTTCATCGACCCGTTGGAGCTGACGAAGCAGATCACAACCTCCTGCCGAAATTCGAAACGTTCTATTCCCACAACCACTCGCACACCATAAAAGAGAACAATACAACACCAACGAAAAACTCGAACAACCAGCTGATTGTAGAGATCACGCTTCAATTTCTGTTTTCGATCAAAAAGACAGTTCATTCATTGAACAATACATACATTTATTGGCTTATTCGCTGAAGACAAATAACTTACTGAACCCGAACATGAGACTATCATCCTTCGCTCTCGTGTTTCTGTTATCAGCGGCGACGGAGGCCTTCGTTCCAGGATGGACATCGGCGGTGAGCCGTCGTCCGATAGGAGGAGGAGTGGTACGACTCATTCGGGAAGGGGACGTAGATCACCTACCCTCCTCCTCTAGGTTGATCATGTTTGCAAAGAAAAAGGTCAACGCGAAATTAGCAGCACTGGAAGCTCTTGAGGCGCTTGAATCTCAAGCAAATCCATTAGAAGATGGTCTCTCCCTCAAGGAACTCCAAGAAATGGAAAAGAAGAAGAAAAAACAAGAAAAAGTCGCCGCTGAGACAGTGGTAGCAGCAGCAGCAGGGGGAGGAGCTGCAGCTGGTGGAAAGAAGAATGCAAAGGCTGCCGCGTTGGCGGCACTGGAAGGATTGGAAGATGAGTTGGACCAGCCGTTATCGAAAAAGGAGCTGAAAAAGCAGGCCAAGGGGGCTCCGACGGAACCATCTGTAGCAGCAAAAAATTCAGAGACGGAGGCAACAGCGCCATCCAAATTGAGTGCGAAGGAGGAAAAGCTACGTAGAATGATGGAAATGGAAGCAATGGATTCGGCGACCCAGTCGGCCGCCCCAGTCGACGAACAGCCGGCTCTTTCGAAGAAGGAACTCAAGGCTCTGATGAAGAAGGAACAAAACATGGCAGCTAAGCAGGCTGCGAAAGCCGAAAAGAAGGCTCAACGTACCGCTGAAGTCGAAGAAACGGTCGTCGACGAAGTGAAACCCATCGAAGCGGCTGTCGTCGACGAGGTGAAAGAGGAGGAGAACGACGAGGGACCGACCTTGGAAGACAAAATCCGCAAGGAGAGGCCGCCTCCTCGTGTACGGGTCATGGAAAGTTCACAGCCTGGATTCGTATCACTCCGTCTTGAAAAGGTCGGAATTACCTTCCGAAATCAAGAAGTTCTGAAGGATGTCACATGGGGGGTTCAATCGGGAGATCGTATTGGGTAAGTTCCTCATTTTGATGGGTGGCGAAGCGTCCGTTTTTTGTACGCGGCTTATCTCACGACAATATCTCGTATGTAGACTGGTGGGCAAGAATGGAGCTGGAAAGACGACGCAACTTCGAATTATGTCAGGCGAATTAGAACCTACGACGGGTGATGTTGTGAAGTCGTCGGCGAAATTGCGGACAGCGGTACTTCGACAGGAATTCGTCGATGAGTTAGTCAAGGAACGTACACTAAGGGAGGAATTTATGAGTGTCTTTGAGGAAGAAAATCAAATTTTGGCTGACTTGAAGGAAACCGAACGGGCCCTGGAATCCATGTCCGAAGAGGACCCATCTAGGATGCAAGAGATCTTGGATCGGATGCAGGAATTACAGGAAAAGGCCGAAGATAAGGAAGTATACGTATTGGAAAGTCGAGTCAGAAAGACGATGGACTTGATGGGGTTCCAGGAAGATGAGACGGACGACCTTGTAGCGAGCTTTTCGGGTGGTTGGAAAATGAGAATCGGTTTGGGGAAAGTACTACTCAAGGAGCCGAATATTCTTCTGCTGGACGAACCCACCAACCATCTTGATCTTGAATCCGTAGAATGGCTTGAAGCATTCTTACGCGAACAGAACATCCCTATGATTATTGTCAGTCACGACCGTGAATTCCTTGATCAAGTGTGTACGAAAATTGTGGATGCAGAAGGTGGTTTGTGTACCGAGTATGATGGAAACTACTCGCGTTTCCTTGAACTCAAAAAGGCACGAATGGATGCCTGGAATGCTGCCTATGATGCTCAGGAAAAGAAAATCAAGGCGGAACGTCAATGGATCAATGCCTTCAAGGCGAAGCAGCCAGATGCAGTGAAGCAGAGACAGGCCAAGTTGGAAAAGTTTATGAAGAGTGATGACTTCGTACAGAAACCACCATTCACGGGCAAACCGTTCCGTTTCCGATTTCCTGATGCACCTCGATTGAGTCCAGAGGTCGCCTCTGTTACCCAAATGTCTCATGCCTACAGGAACGAGATATCGAATAATCGTTTGTTTGAAGATACTGACCTCCTCGTCGAAAAGGGAGATCGCATCGCAGTTGTTGGTCCCAATGGTTCTGGAAAGAGTACGTTGCTCCGACTCATGATTGGACGAGAAAAGCCAGATGCAGGTTCAGCACAGATCGTGGGGGGGAATGTTGAATTAAGCTATTTTGAACAAAACCAGGCAGATGCGTTGGACCTTACCAAGACTGTGATTGAGACAATCCAAGCTGCTAGCAACGGGCAATCTTACAACGAATTGCGAGCACTTCTTGGACAGTTCCTATTCAAGGGAGATGATGTTGAGAAGAAAGTAGAATTCCTTAGTGGAGGCGAGAAGGCACGACTGTCGTTGTGCTGCATGATGCTTAGCTCTGCCAACTTTTTGATCCTCGACGAACCGACGAATCACTTGGGTAAGTGACGAGCTTATGCTAGTCAGATTCCTTTACCTGTACATTGAGCTCACCCGTCCCTTTTCAGATATTCCCGCAAAGGAAATGCTCGAGGAGGCATTGCAGCATTTTTCGGGTTCTGTCATGGTCGTTTCCCATGACCGTTACTTCATCTCAAAGGTCGCGACAACAATTGTTGCCGTTGAAGACAGAAAGCTGACGAAATATCAAGGCGACTACAAGTTCTACATGGATCGGAGCGCGGCCATGAAGGAAAAAATCGAAGCCAGATATGTCCGTGGAGTAGATCGAATCGAAGCCGCACCAGTAATTGACATTGAAGAACTTACCAAACCAAAGCGAAACTTCGGTGGTGCAGCGACAGCTGGTATGGTGTCAAGGAAGGATAAGGGAGTGAAAAACGCCAAGCGACTACAGAAGTAAAACTCCTAGTGCCCAACCATTTTTTCGATCTAGCCGCATCGCGCCTTTTTCCTCATAAGAATGCGTCCATCGTAGCTACGCTGATGGATGAATAAGTACGGAAAATTTCAGAATTATTCTTTAGCCTATAGTCGTTACAGGTCCTTCAGGTATTCTGGAAGTTTGAGAGTTATTCTTTAGCCTATAGTCGCTAAAGGTCCTAAGGGTTCTCGTGCAAATAAGTCCTTGTTTTGTTGGAGGAAATCGTTCCATAGTCCCCAGTTCCGCCTTGGGACGTATGCCAGGGGTGAATTTCCTCGTTTATCTCGGGTATGGATGAGATCCGGTTCTCTTGACAGTAACAAGGCAGCTACCTTGAAGTTGGGCTTATCTGTCCAAGCAGCATCATGTAACGGCGTCCGGCCATGATCGTCCATGAGCCGTACGGAGACTCCGGCTTCTGAAATCAAGAACCGAAGGATATCATCTCTTGAGCGTCGACAGATGATATGAATGATACTTTCCCCAAATCGATTAGCACACTGAAGACTTTGCCCCTCGGCGTGTAGAGTTCGTAGGGCATCGAGATCTTCATTCCGAGCCGCTAAAGCTGCTTGAGGATAGGATGGATGTTGTTGACATTCGATTGAGAGAAAGCTGTTGGGGTCTATCGGCGTTACTTCTGAGGACTGTCCCATCTCTTGAAGAACCCCCCTCAGACAGTCGTCTGGTTTTATCTGTGAACATGGCGTCGTTGTCTGGGACAGTGCTGTTCTTTCCAAAATGGGCTGCGGCAAGAAGGCGGAAGACAGAGAACACTTCATTCGCTTCCTGCTTGGGTCAGTCGTCTCTCGTGAGAGGCAGCTCAAGGCAGGATGGGAAGATACTCGTGGAGTCAGCCTGGCAGAGCCTTCACTGGATACCGTGCTCCGACTTTCGAAGCTATCAGATCGAACTAGCATCGTCCTCTTTCGTGTTGCGTCCTGTTTATTCGAAACAGGTTCCGACGTGGAAACATAGTAGGGTAGAGAGATTCCATCCTTGCTGTATTTAACCATTTTCTATCGTAACGGAGTGATTAGAGCTGAAGGTGATAGTGATTAGAGCTAAAGGTGATACAGTGAAACAATGAGATGATTTTGTAAGGATAATTTCTCGTCAACGGTCTTGGTAGGCCTCTTGTCTCGACTGTGATGCATCGAATGCGAACAGCGGGAGAATGACTCCTGTAAATTGTGATGAAAGCTGACATTCCTTACGATAGCAGTCAGGCCACGTCGTCGTATTTAACATCTGGTAGTCGTAATGACAAGGGATTCGTTGAAGGGGCAATAATCTAAAATTCCAAATGGATATGCCCATAGTGTTGAAACAAAAGATTTTCTCCGTTGCTGACGTCGATGCGGTGTAACCACGACGACAGCACGTTGAGAGCACATGCCCCGTCAGAGGTATGCATCATACCTTGTGAATCACCGTCACTACTATTCTCCAGCGAAGCAGGATCCGTTCACTGTCAAGCCGTATCGCAAATAGGCGCATACCATATACATAGTTCGTTTAGGGACGCTATCTTTATGCTAGCTATCATTCATAACTGCGTCATTGTATTCAAATGAAATGCCGATGAAGCGAAAAGTGAAAGTAAATGTCACGCTAACTCAAGAGTACAGCTACCTTTTGCCCGATTTCTTCGAGCTCTTCCTTGGTGAGGACTTCAGGATCTGATTTCCCAAGCACTTCTCCATGCTCGTTTATGTGTACGACTTCCCTAATGACCTTGACGATAACTTCTTGGTTCGGTAACATAATCTGAGATGCAGTTCGAGGCATTGGAGCATAGCCCGAAACCAGTGTATACAAACCGTAGCAAGCCAGGCCTGAGACTGTCAAAAATACAAGACTACCAACATAGAGAACGAGTAAGAAGAAAACCTTGTACTTCTGAATGAGTAGTGGAATGTCCGTTCGTTTGCTGTCCATGATACTGGGCGATGCGATATCGACGTCGTTCAACTTTTTGATCCGTGCCTTTGAGGTACTTCTTGATGCAGTTGCCGTAGCCTTGTTCGCACGCTGTATCCGAGCCTGTTCTCGGTGACCTTGCAACAATTCATCCAGCTTACTGTAAAACATCTGAACGGCAGGGATTTCTGGGTCTGTCCCAGCACCCGGAGTGACTTCATCTGTAGAGAGGCCTAGTCTTCGACCACCGACGATTCCAGGAAGATCAATCTCTTCCATATCTTCATAGGGTCGAATTCCCTCGGGGGGTAACGTGGCTGTAACACCCGCATCCGCGGTCCCACTGGAATCCTTTCCGGGAAGGTTCACTTTGGAACTGGGGTGCAGATTTGCCGTCGGATGTAAAGAGGATCTAGTGTCTCTAGTAGATGGCGTTGGGTCTCTTCCTTCCAAGATCTTTTCTCGCAGTAATGTCACATTCACCGTATCCTTTCGATCTTTCAAATCTCGGTACTCGGGGTCATGAAGGGATAAATCATCATCGAGTGTCAATCTCGACTGAATACTAGCAACGTCATCTTCGGGTCTTTCCCTGACGTGGTCGTCCACACGACCTAGGCAACTCAAGATCACTTCCTCCATCGTGACCTGCTCTGGAAAATTTGCCATTTGATAGGGATTGAGATAGATAGATTTGTTCTGCTCATCCCGTCGTTTTCGTGGTGTTGGGTTGAGTTTCCTTTGTGCATCCTCTAGGGCATGACACAGATGTGCCGTAACCTCTGCCAATGCTAACGTCGTCGATGGATCTGCCGCCATTTCAATTCCCTTCCAAGCGACATCTTTCGTATCTCTCAACAGTTGCTTCGCTTTCCCACTCGATGCTGCATCTATCAGTCGAATACCAAGTGTACTCAGCTGTTCCAAGAATTCTTTCATTTCCTGCGTCCTAAGAGTTGGATCCACACCATGTCAGCGCTCCTGTCTGTTCCAAATCCTTTGGATCGTAGCGGCAATCTACTTACTTGAGAGCTCCAGCAAACTTTACACTAGTCGCCATTGCATCCACCAAGACCTGTCGTGACTCGGTAGCACTAAACACCTGCAACACGTCTTGCAGTACCATGTAGACTTGATTAGAGAACATTTGACCTTTTTCCGTATTTCCAAGGACTACCATTATATGATGGACACTGGAACTTAAGATACGAAACCAGTCTTGGACCCAAAGCGGTGTAATGGCATCCATCGTATCGACGAAGAGAGCTAGGACTCCCGGTAGTAACACTGTCTTCGTCACATGAAGTGGAGGGGCCACCAGTTTCCCTGTAGTGGAAAGAGTCGCCCCAGCGGCTGCGCCAAGGAAATCCATGATTCCGGATGTCAACCAACCTTTGAAGCTGTTACCATGGGGCTCCTCTTTGGGAGTCGACCCTATTTCTGGGGGTAGCAAGTCAGCCACTGAGTTGTAGCTACTTGACTTGAGGATACCAGGAGATCGACCATCATTTGTGTGTATAGGAGTGTACGAGACTTCCAATCCATTATTGCGAGGGAATCGCAACGAAGGCAACGGTGATCGCTCCCGGCTTGATGTCGATTGAGCTGTCCGACTTCGATAGGTCACATGACCAAATCCTTCACTCTCACTTTCCGTATCTCGATCCATGTCACTCCTGCATAGGCAGTAATGTAGTAATGGTAGAACTATGATTCCACAACGGTCGTATCCAGTCGATAGGCCAATGCCCCTTCGGTCGTCATCGGTATAGTACGGATGACGGATCTCGACGCCTTCGATCCAAATGTCTTTTGAAGCATTAGCCGTTACGTTCCGTTACGCCAGAAGCGCGCCTTGGCATCAATTCTCCATCGCGAAGTTCTCTGTCCCGATGTCTTCGGTCCAAGCCACTGCTTTACATTGCTTCATACATATTTGAAGTAACATTTGATGATGAAGAATTTCATGAAGAAGAAGTCCGAAGATGATGTTGGTGCGTCTGCGACGACACAGAATGACGAAAGGAACTCCCAACAAGCCGGATATGCTTCGGAAGAGAATAGTCAAGAACCACGATCCCCTTCAGGCAGGAGCGGATTAGGCTTTTCCTTGTATAAGTTCAAGGAAAAGGCACGGATCAGTATTCTGGAAGGAAGGCTTGCAAGTAGACAAAAGAAATTTGGTAGGTCAAATGCTATTGTATGTTGGATGTATAGAAATCATTCGACCGCATTTGCAACGACGATGCGGTATGATGTTCATTCGAATCCTCCCTCAACTACTGTCTCTCTGTCTACTCACTTTTTTTCGTACAGGCGTAGATTATTTGACCTTGGCCGAAGAAAGACAACCACATATCGTCTTGAGGAAATGTTTGAAGGATGCCCTTGCTGATGTGAACAGATTAGAGGAGGAAATAAATCAACATTACGAAAACATAAAGCCGAAGGAAGTACCACCGGAGGATCCCGAAGAGTACATGGCATCGGATTCCTTCAGGGAATCCGTTGAAGAAGAGCAAGAACGATCTGTACAAGAATCTATACAAAAATCTGTGGAGGAAGAACAACAGGAACCAGAAACGTCGCCCAAACCAAAGAAGAAGAAGACGAAGAAATCGAAAAAGGTAGCAGAAGAAAGATCTGTACAAGAATCTATACAAGAATCTGTGGAGGAAGAACAACAGGAACCGGAACCGTCGCCCAAACCAAAAAAGCAGAAGACGAAGAAATCGAAAAAGGTAGCAGAAGAAAATTCAGAAAGTGAAACTCAACTAGATGGTGATGAGAAGAAAAAAAAGTCCACAAAGAAAAAAAAGACAACAGGCAAGAAAAAGAAGGTAAAGGAAGTGGAGGAAAAACGTGAAACATACGCTATGGATGAACTCGATTGATCCATCCAGTTCTGTCATATCGTCTAGATCATTGAAGGCAGATACTACCTCCAGTTGGAATGATTTACGCGTAGGCTAGTAGGACGCAAACCACGTCGTGCATGTATATAAGGGTCTCAACCTCGCCTATATCGTTACGCCAACCCCCTTCTCTACCCCTTCACCCCTTTCCGCCCCCTGTACCCTGCAGCATTTCCCATCAAATGCCGACGAAAAGAACACGCATACTCCTATCTCCCATCAGGGGATAGCATCAACATGGAATTGAATCGTTCCTTAATCATCTTTCGGTTCAGTTCATATCGTAGTTTTCGTCTTGTATAGTCCATCCGTTCCGGTACGAGCTTCCCCCTTGCCGTCCGGCGTCCAAGGGCCGATTCGAGCTTTCCCTTGGTAGCTTGGAAATCCAATTTTTCACCACCCGACCGAGTCAGTCTATCGTCAGTATCGTCACAGGTGGGGAGATCTGATCGTGGTGAGTAGTGACGAGGATCATCAAAAATACTTGACAATGACATCCCCAAAATCGATTCTGACATCCCGAACATCGATTCCGAATCGCATGAGATAAAGGTATATTCATCGTCATGTTCACCATTCATGTGATGATATACGGTACGTAGACTCCAAAATGGTATCAACGCATCGTACATATCTATAGGTACGAACTGCAGTCACCTCACATTAGAGTCACTATGACTAGTGGTCAAATGACCCACCTTCGCCT
>Ga0194115_10004407_pt1 | contig 15151 bp, 12 predicted proteins | sample TA2MahsurfametaG_3_FD_148656 | JGI IMG/M metagenome (GOLD analysis project Ga0194115, IMG submission 148656) | Freshwater microbial communities from Lake Tanganyika, Tanzania - TA2015002 Mahale S4 surface | ecosystem: Environmental > Aquatic > Freshwater > Lake | place: Tanzania: Lake...
ATTGATCTCAATCCTCCCTACTTTGGAGGCGATGAAAAGAAACCGGAGAACGCAGGTCGAGTTAGATCTGGCGACGTAATGGTGGAACGCTGGCAGAAACTTGCTGGCCTTATCAAGTAATAAACGCCCTTCTGTTGGATTAGAAGGAGGCTAGAAAAAGCCTCCTTTTTCTTTTTTGTGGTTTTAACGTCTTTTTATTAAAGAATTTTTAATGTTCATTACAGCGTATCTCGGCTATTTATAAATGATGCAATGGGACCAATCCTGAAACCAACCGACGCCGGCGCGCAACTTTTTCGAGTCAAAGGTGAACTTGAAAATATGCTGAAGTCCGTGAGGTTGTGGCGGACGTCGGGATTAGATGGCAACGGTATAGTGCCAATAGAGGTTTTGCCGCTTGAGGCTCGGCTCGAGGCGGCCCTAGCCCTGGTCGACGAAATGATAAAGTTGGTTTCGAGGATTAAACCAACAAGAAAAAAAAGTAAATCACCCTAAAGGGACGAATATATATATTGAAGAGTTTACCATGAAAATTACCGAATCAAAACTTCGTCGTCTAATTCAAGAAGAAATTTTTAGCGCGATATTGCGAGAAGAAGACGCAGCGCCCCCCGCGAAGAAAGCCGGCGCCGAAACTAGCGCCGCCGAAGGATCTCTCGACATAAAGAAACTGGCCGACACGTTGAGCGTCGACCCTGGTAAACTCAAGTTAGCTATCACAAACCTCCGCGCGGGCAAAAGAAGTAGTTCCGACGACAAGATTTTTGGTGACATGGTAGCAAAGTTGATAGACGCCTCCGAGCAGGACACTACCAAGGCGATGGGCATCTTGAAAAAAGTCGAAGCCGAATAGTTGTTTGTACATGGCGTTTTCTTCTCTATAAGATCCTAATATCTTCAGGAGCCAATAACACTTCTGACAACGGAGATATTAGATATGAAGACACGAAGAAATCGCAAGTTTGTTCCGCAGAACCGCAACGCAGTCATTCGCACCCGAGAGGATCGTACAGGTAAACTTCGTACCGAGACCGCTCGTCGCGACGAGACGACGATCAGTGCCGCTGTTAGCACGAATCGCAAGACAGATTCGACTCGCCTCTTTATTGATTTCCCAAATCGCGGAGGGGCGGTGGAGCTCTCAGGTTCCGAGGCCCGTACACTTTATCGCTTGCTTCAAAAGCACTATAGCGAGACGGGCAAGTCTTACTGATAACCCAAAGTTGTCTTTAGACTTTGGTCGGCTTCTCTTTTTTGAGAAGCCGACCTTTTTGATTAGGAGAACTAGAATGAAACTAAAAGATTCTGAAGTCTTACTACTTTCACAATTGCTTTTCCACGTTAGGTCGTTGCCCGACCAAGACTGGTCTCTCGACCAACAAATCGAAAAGCTTTACAATAGACTCTGTACGCACTTGGTTCCTTCATATCTCGAAGACCAGAGGATTTCGCGACATCAATCAAATTGTACTTGGGACGATACCGTACAAGGTCGAGACAACTTCTATTCTCACAACGACGAGTCAGAAGGCGAAGATTCAGACGAGCAGACCGACGAACCAGATCTGGAACAAGTTACGCCAGAAAGTTTGATTGAACTTGATCAAATTAAGGCGCTCGCCGCCGGCGTGAAATTCAAATTCCTTTTTGAAAAAGGAAGTTATAAGTCGACAGTCGACGTGTCGCTGGACGACGGTGACAGAATAATGTGCGACGTCGAAAAAATAGTTAGACATGCAGAATCTTTTAGCATCATTTGCGCGGAAGGCGAAGTGTTTTTCGACGTACATAAGTTTCCCAAATCGTGGACGTCGTTGCTAGCTCCCGGCGTTACGTACGAGGTTAAACCATGAATTTAAGTTTGAGTCCTGAACAGTTTCTAGCAGTTTACTATAGTGTTTCAGTCAATAATTCTTTGACGGCACAGGAAGTCAAAGCAAAAATGGACACGCAATTACTGGACGCCTTGTCGTTAATCGACGATTCAAAAAATCAATCTAAGTTTTCGACGTGGATGAAAAAAGAAAAAGAAAAAGTAAACACGCTCGAAAAAGAACTTGAAACCATCAAGGCCCATCCCCTGGATAGTAACAACGACGACGGCCTACCATATCGTCCAGAACCAACGAGGTGAACTATGTCCGCCGCAACAGAAGAGTTACTACAGCAAATCTTAGAGATAGAAGAGACGATTAAAATCCATCTAAAATCAGGTAAGGATACTTTCGTTCTACAAGAGAAGTTAGTTCTTCTAAAAGAACAGCTTCAGTTGATGAATGAAACGCTCAACAAGTCTGATAAAATCTTGAGAGGATAAAATGCAAAAAGTAGACTTATACCAACCTTTGGTCCACGACAAAAAAAGCCCCGCGCCTCTCACCATTAGAATAGGCATCAACACGGTGAATGGTTACGTCGAAGGTGGCTCGCCTGCTGCATATCTAAAACCAGAAACTTACGTTCTTCTCTCGGCGTTACCGACCGAGCTACAAGAGAGAGTAAAGACCGCAGTTCAAGCCATAATCGCAGGCATGTAGTAATTATGTCATGAAACAAATGACGGGTTATATGCCCTTCAACGCCAGAAGGACTATGACATAAGACGAAGCTTCGGAGGAGAACTACGATTCTTCTTCCGAAGAAAAGATAATAGAATCTCAAAAAAGTTGATTAGACTATTTATTCTTAGTGGATAGGCAATAATCCGTAACTTCACTTATTTTTAAGTTTGAATTAAAAATAACGGCCTTGAGTTCGTATTTAAGTACATGCCGTTATTCGTTGACACCGTAAGTCCTACGCCATTTGGTTTCTTCGATTCTGATAATGAATTTCAGATAGAAGCTGACGGAATGGTTACTTTCATAAAACGCAAGCTCGGCGACGACGTATTGTCTGTCGAGTTGACTCGTAAGGAAATTTGGGCGTGTTTTGAAGAAGCCTGTTGCGAATATAGCAGGTTAATCCACGAGACCAAAATTACATCAGAGCTTACTAACGTTTTGGGTCTTCCAACAGGCTCGCAAGATTTTACTAATAAGTACGCAAGACAAACATTAGAATTTTTATTACGCAAAGCCGAACCATACGCGACCGAAGCCTACGTCGGTGGTTCGTATAATGCGACGATGTGCTACATCGATCTTGTTAATGGACAACAAGATTACGATATCTATTCCGACGTAAAAGTCGTATCGGGCAGTAACGCTGGCGAAGTGTTTCACGATACGTTGACGTCGGGTTCTAAGGGTAAATTAAAGGTCGTCGAAATATTTCACTTCGAACCCCTCGCGGCACAAACCTTTCTTCTTAATGCGTCCAACATCACGAACTTTTTAGCTACTAACTTTAACTACGAATCGTATGTTAATTCTACTGTCTTTTACGTACTTCCAATTTTTGAAGACGTATTGAGGCGAGGAATGTTAGAGTCGGCCTTCAGGGTTAGAAGATCTAATTATTCATACGAGATATTAGGCACTAAACTGAGGATCTATCCAATCCCGACCTCTGATCTTCAATTAGGAAAAATGTACATTAAAATGATGCCACCGCACGATCCGTATAAGTTAGTCTATACCGATAATTCGATCTATGGAGTTTCCGGTCCTAGCAATTTTCCTTTAGAGAACATTCCGTTTCTTAGCATAAATCAACCGGGTCGACAATGGATTCGTCAATATACTCTCGCTCTTGCGCGAGAACTATTAGGATTAATTCGTTCAAAGTTTCAAAACATTCCAATTCCCAACGCTGACCTGCAATTGAACGGCGACGCGCTGGTGCAACAAGGTCGCGAAGATAAAGACAAATTACTCACGCAACTGAAAGAATTCCTAGTAAATATGACTCACGCTAAATTGCTAGAGAACGACGCTCTAGCAGCAGAAAACCTCAACAAGCAACTCAAGTACATCCCGATGCCCTTGGGTAAGTCAATAACGATAGGTTGAGGAAGAACAACATGGCGCGCCTCTTTATTACACCTAGAGAATTAAACTTCATATCCGACATTACGAAGGAAATAATAAAAGACGTCGTCGGCCAAAAAATCATTTATTACCCTATCTCTGAAATAAAAACTAAGACGCACGAAGTATACAACGAGGCGCTCAAGAAAATTTTTGATAACCCTATCGTTATTGATGCGTTGGTCGATAGCAGCTTCCAAACGGACACTAAAATAGATAAGTTTGGTATCGACGCGCAGTATAAAATCGAAGTGTTCATTCAGCATCGTGACCTTGTAGAAAAGGGAATTAATGTCAATATTGGCGACTTCTTTTCTTTTTCGGATGTTTTTTATGAGATCACCGAGCGCAGCTTTATGCGCAACATTTATGGCATGCCAGAACACAAGGACGGAGTAAGAATAGTGGGCGTTAAATCGCGACAAGGTCTCTTCGAGGCTCCTCTTGTCGGTCCTACAGACATTCAATACACTGACAGAGATGCGGTGCAGGACACCTTCGTTCAGCAACGCGGTCAAAAATTTGATAAAGAAGGCAATCCCACCGGAGACATGCGAGACCTCATCAGGGAAGGTGTATTAGATCCTCCGCTGACTGGACAAAAAGAAGTTTCTGACCTTGGTGACCCCGACGACGTTGGAAATGCATTCTACGACGACGACTTAATTACGACGCCCACAGCTTATCAATCGCCTACAATCAATCTTGTGATTGTAGCAGTTAGTTCGGGCGGCATCGTAGGAGAGTCTGCTACGAAAAGAGAAAGAGGCAACGTAAATTCCACGATAAGTGGTACGATTACAAAAAAATACGGTGCTGCGATTCTATCAAGTTATACAGTAGAATTTCAAGTTAACGGTGCTGGAACATGGACATCCGTACCTGGACTCTCTAGCATTTCTATTGCGGATAATCCTTCTGTCGTTACAATTCCGACAACAACTCACGACGCGACGGCGTATAAAACAGCAAATTCTATCTCCTATCGTTTGAAAATAACAGACTCTTATCAAACGACTACCTCGACAACAACGGTCGTATCTTTCCGAACAGTCATATTCCATGGACCAACTTCTGTCGCACCGACAGATTCGACGGACGTAAGAACTTTACCACAAAAACTTTTCATAGACGGAAACAATCCGTTTATTTTGACGACAGGAACGACAGAAAAGATATTTACAGCTGCGATGCCAGCACCATTAACTATTAGTGAAGTCATAGACCTCGATGCTCTAAACATCGAAATTACTCAAAGCTATGGTTTGTCAAACTTTAACGTAGCAGACGCAGGAGGAACAATAATATCGTATAATGTATATACTTTAAGTAACGCGATCGCGTATTCGACAAGCCATAAGCACGAAATAACTAGAGCATGAGTAAAAATGGCGCTAACACCAGGTCTTGAATTACCATTTGGCATACAGCCCGTAAATCCAGTTCCAGTCGATGCCTGGTCAGGTCCCTATTCTGGGTCTATCGGCAACGACACAATTGCTGGGGCTTTAGCAACTGCCAACGCGACGATCCCTTCTGCTATTAGATTTCAGTCAATGGAAGTTCGCATAGTAGTTGCAGGTATTGCCTACAAGTATTGGTATAGAAATGGCGTTGCCGACAGTGATTTAATTTTATTTTCGAGTACAGGTGATGCTGCCGGCGGTGAAACTTTTTTTAATTCCACAACTGCTGGTTCTATTTTCGCGACCGGATCAGTTGCTTTTAGTGGCGAAGAACCGATTACTTCTCCGCTGAACAAAGGACAGGACGTCTTTTTTTACGTCAGCGGATCGTCTAGTAAAAAATCTTTATTCGGTGGTGACGTTGTTGTTAGTGGATCGCTTAATATTGCGCAAGGTTTAAGCGGTTCGCTTACTCAACTTAACGATGGTACATCGTATCTCGTAGCCGGTTCTAATATCACTATTACATCAGCTTCCAATGGATCGATTCTAATATCGGGCCAGGTAGGTGACATAACTGCTGTTAATGCTAGTACTGGATTAAGCGGGGGTGGATCGACAGGCGACGTTACTTTAGAAATTAACGACTCAATCGTCGCGACGATCAGTGGTTCGACATTTACTGGCGTTACAAAACACGTCGAGGGATTAAGTGGTTCGTTAACTAGACTAACAGATGGTACGTCATATTTAGTAGCGGGGTCTGGTATTTCAATTACCACAGGATCGAATGGATCTATCACAATAGTTAACGATGGGTCTATAGGAGACATAACTGCTGTTAATGCAGGCACCGGATTAACAGGCGGAGGCACATCTGGAGGTGTAACTCTAAACATCAACGACTCAGTCGTCGCTACAATTTCAGGTTCTACATTTGCGGGTGCTACAAAACACGTTGCGGGTTTAAGTGGTTCATTAACCAAGCTAATAGATGGAACATCTTATTTAGTTGCAGGCAGCAATATTACAATATCCACAGCTTCAAATGGAGCTGTTACTGTCGCAGCGGCGGGTGGAGCTATTTCTGCTGTTTCAGGTTCTACTAACATATCAGATATTACCACGATTAAATTCGGACCAGGCTTCGTGTTAACACAAGAATCATCAGGCATCGCAGCAATATCGGCATCGATAGGCGCACCCGAAGATGGAACTTTCAATGACGGTATTTTTACCGACTTCACTTCTACGACGCCAATAGGCACAGCGATCGATAGATTCAACGAGTTATTTTTGTCTTTGGCACCTGCACCTGCGCCAAATTTAGATAATTTGGACTGCGATACATCTGCAGGAGTAACTGCATTTCTATCTTTTGGTTCTAGTAATAATCAATCTTCTGCTAGTCCTGCGTATGTTTCAAGCAATACAGCTGCAGGTTTTTCAGTGGTCGATGTAAACGAATCCTATGGCGCATCAACTTCTGGCGATAACATACGAAAAGGAATATATAGCGGTGGCACAAACATATCAGGTGATTTAAACGAAGATGTTCCTGCATACGTACACAATACAGGCGTAACAAATTATGTTGCAAATTCTTTTGGAAACGCTGATCAAGGTACGTTAAAACTTTATGTAAACGGAACTTTAGTGCACAGCGTAGACTTGACAACTAGCTCGGCAGGATCAGGAGCTCCGGGTTCCGGAACTGCTTCAAAGTTAAATTCAAGTGGATCTGGTTTTACGAATTTTTCACAAACTGGTAGCGCAGTTCAATCTAACAGTCTTCCTTTTACGCCATTCCAACATAGGACAGGCAAATATATTGTGCATACTTCTAATCAACGTAATGGATGGAATTATGCTCAAGTTATACATGATAAAGGTTCAACACAAACGCAAACCAATTATATCGAATGGATTAATGATAACAATGCAGACGCTTTGACAGCTAGTAATAATTCATTAACATTCGACGGATCAGGTTCAATTCATCTTTCTGGTGTTGAATATTTTCAAAGTGGTACAGTTACCTATAAAACGCAAGTCGACAACGCTTACAAGTACGTGTATAATACGACTGCGATTAGTTTTACTACGTCAAATTCTTCTGTCGCAAGTTCTGGCTTAAGTATAAGTTTTAGTGATCAAGCTAAACCGACGATAAATATCGCAAGTAGTGAAAATCATACGAAATCGTTACACTTAACAGCGTCGAGTACGTTAACCGCAAATTATTTTACTAGTGGATCGATAACTGTAGGCACTACCGTTACGCATCCTTTAAAAAGCAATTTAACAAATGGTGGTCAATCAACGACATCAGGAATTTTAACCTATAATCTTTCTAATTCTTCTACAGAAACTGCAGAAACTTTTAGAAGAGAAAATTATAGAATTTTATCGAGTTCTTACGATACCCAAGCCGATGTTGTCGATAACAATAATATCTGGAATTCTACGGTTTTTATGACGTCGTCAAATGGCGGACATTCTGATGGTTTGCAATTCTTTAATACAACGTTGGTTTCTCCAAAAAATACCACCGTAGGAGGAAACTTCTCTACGTTTAGTGGAGGTCCATCTGAGAATCCAAATTATTCAGAAATTTCAGGTGTAAGAACGTTCTATCGATGGTTTAAAAACGCGACGGGCGTTCAATATGATCTATCCCTAGCGATGAATGGATCTTCAACGATCGTATCCGATGCGACTGCCTTAAACGCGTCAAGAATAAAAATATTTATAAAAATACCAGGTAAAACAGGATGGATGGATGTTGCCTTACCATTCGTTTTAGATGACGTACAAAATGGTTCTGGCACGCATATAACTAATTCGTATTTAAGTTTTGACAATACACTTAATGCGACTAATTATTTAAACTTTGGAAATGTACAAATAGCTAATAATGAATACGTCGTATTAAAGATTTTGGCTGATTCTACATGGACGGGAAACGTTTCATCGATTACTATTGATTTCGGAGCAGGCACGGGAACTTTAACAGCAATACCTGACCTCGATGATATAGATTCAGACAACACGGGTACTGCAGCGAAACTTTCTTTTGGTTCTTCAAAATCGATTTCAGGATACACAAATTCGACAACCGCTGCAGGATTTACTGCTGCCAATCTAAACGATGTTTATCAGGTTTCGGAAGTAAGCAACAATTTAAGAAGAGCAGTATTTACTGGAACTACAGTACTGCAAGGAGATTTAAACGCAGACGTAACTTCTCCTGGCGCGGATTATGTAACATACGCATTCTCAGATGCCAACAGCGGAAGCTTAAAGTTAGAAGTCAATGGCGCTGTAATACACCAAGTTCAATTAACGGGATCCGTTTCTTCGCTAGGTACTGGAAATCCTGGATCTGGAACTGGAACTAGTTTAAATAACAACGGGTCAGGGTTTATATCCTTAAGCCAGTGGGGACCCGGTCTATTCGATAACGGCGTTCCAAGATATTCTGAGATTCAAAGAACGGCGAAATATAGAGTAACTGCGACCGACCAAATAGTTGGGTGGAATTATTTACGCGTCATTCACACCGTGAATGGGATAGATAGAAATACGAACTATGTAGAGTGGATCAATGATCCAAACGCAGATGCTCTTAGTTCTGCGGGTAATGGATTATCAATATTCGGAGACGATTCATTCTCATATATTAGCGGAGTTAAATACTTTACGTCCCCGTCGGGAAGCATAAGAACCAGAATATCAAATATCTACAAAAATGTTTATTCGAACAGCAGTACCGCAATATCGTTTACAAATCTTAATAACGCGACCGCGTCACAGATAATTCAATCAGGTTCAGGTTTGTCATCTACGAAAACTACGAACGCAACGACTGATAGTCTTCAAACGCTGAATTCGAATACTGATAGTCAAACTGAACTATTGCATGTGAGCGGAACGATTAATTTTACGAGATCAAAATCGTTACCAGGACCTTACACGACGCCGTATGGTTGCGGTGGTGCGATGATCTTTGTGCATCCGCTTAAATCGAATCTTACGCTAGCAACGCAAAGTACAATAAATCTATTGGTTTGGACTCCGAGCGATACGAGCAACGCAAATACAGATGAGTATTTTACAGGCGAATCATATCGTTTAGTAAGTGGATCTTACGCGAGTCAGTCGAATATAACTGGTGGATCTTTTAACTGGAATTCGACTATTAGTATGAATGACCAGTCAACGTACCCGACATACGCAAAAGGTTTATTAGTTTATGATACTTATCTTTTAGCGCCTAAAGATGGTGGCGTTAATGGGGATTTCAGAAATCACGAAGAAGGAGGAAGCATAGAATCACCCGCAGGGAATGTCGACTATAGTTCTTTAACCAATTCTACAAGAGAATATTACAGATCGTTTTTAAATAACACTGTCAATGATCGTCCAAGCATTCAAGTGACGTTGTACGGTGACGCAATAATAGTAGGTAAAACAGGAGTGAATGCTGCCGCCCTCGCCGCGAATAAAAATATATTTGTAGAAGTTGGCATACCCGGAAAAACTGGTTTATTAGATTTAGGTAAACCATCTGCAGGTTCTGGTAACATTAGCGAAGGAGATGGTTGTTTAAGCGGTGACTTGAATCAAACCGTAGATTTTGATGGTGTAACGAACACGTGTACATTTAATGGAGCTACGGTCGACGGGACTGCTTCTGGCGCAGAATATATAATAGTCAAGATTTCTGCATCAAATCAATGGACGGGCTATTTAGATAGAATAAGCATCAGTTGGAGCTAAAGAGTGGCCAGTAAAAGTGATACAAGCGCGACGCTGTTCGCACAAAAGAAGCTTTTAGGTAAGGCCCACACGTCGAACCTTAAGATCGACGGCGAAGAAGTTATTGGTTCAAACATACAAACTTCGACAAATTTAATATTTGGCGAGAAAATACCTAATGCACCATCACAAACTTTATATGTTGCGCAAGGCGCCCCTGGAACGAACCCCGCAACAGGACAACCATATCCTACGACCGTAGAATACATTCAGTTCGTCCTAACAGCGATTACTGGAACAACTTATGACGCCAATGTCTCGGGCGGTGGCTCTGGAACCGACGCTGCGGATTTAACACAGATTGCTGGACCCCACGCGTACAAGTTTACTCTCCCTTCCAATTATCAATCGCTAACGAGTAATCCCAAGGCGGGTAATGGCGTATTTGACAACAATAAATTAGTACACGAAACGCTCGGCCAATTACAACTAATTCCACCTTTTTATTCACAAACTGCCCCAAATCCATACATTGTAAAATTATATAAAGACAATGGCTCGGGTAATATTGGCGATGAAATACCGCTACTTGATAACGTCGATTGGAATATAGACAGTTATAACGGCGTTCTATTTTTACAAGATTATAGCGCGTCAAAAATTCCAGCTTTCGCTCAAGCGTTTGCCTATATCGGCAAAATGGCGCAGGAGGTCATTGAGTCAGGGTCTTTAGGAGGTGGCAGCGGAGCCGATGGAAATGCAAGTTATCTTTTGCTTTCATCGACTGGTTCGTTGGGCTCCGCAAGAGTTTTCACTGCTGGCGCGGGTATCGATGTTGACGATAGCGGTGCCGGCAACAATTACACTGTTTCTATCGACGATTCAGTCGTTGCAACGCTTAGTGGTTCTATTTTTTCTGGCGTCACAAAACATAACGCAGGTCTCAGCGGTTCTCTTACAAGACTTACAGATGGTAGGTCCTATCTCGTTGCCGGAAATAACATTACGATAGCGTCTGAATCGAATGGTTCTGTCACCATTAACGCAATAGTTGATGATGATTTTTTCAATAGCACCACGGCCGCGGCAATTTTTACAACAGGTTCTGTCGCATTTAGAGGAACAGATTCAAGCATCGATGCGCCTAGCGATGTCGGCGCTAATGTTTTCTTTTTTGTTTCGGGCTCGAAGGGAAGCTTGGGAACAACTGGCGCCAACGATTCTGTATTCGGTGGCAACCTCGTAGTTTCTGGCACTTTAAAAATCGGCACTGGTTTAGAAATTGCGTCAATTCCATCAGTCATAACTTATCTTGACGCAAAGAATTTTTTAAATATTGCCGCCGGCGGTGGCGGTGTAGACATCAATGATGGTGGAGGCGTTAGACTTTTAACGCCCATAACTAAAATTGGTGCATCATTCTTCGGGGTCGATGTTGGATCTGATGCTAATTTATTTGTATCAGGAACGCTTACAGGTCGTGGCACTTCGCAAGGCAAAATTTCCGTATTTGGCGGTCAACTTGTTTCTTCAGGCACGATTCATGCGCTAGGCGGATTGTCTGGTTCGTTAACACGGCTCATCGATGGTACAAGTTATCTAGTTGCAGGAAGCGGTATTAACGTATCGTCTGGTTCTAACGGTTCTATAACGTTATCTTTGTCTTCTGTCGGGGCTTCAACAGTCGCAGGCAGCGATACACAGATTCAGTTCAACGATGGAGGGGTATTTGGCGCGGACAACGGACTAACTTACGACAAATTAGCAAATTCATTATTCATCTCTGGCTCGTTGCTAGTCAATAAAACGACGCCAGCGTATGGTGAAATTTTAAGCATCAACCAGATTTTAACGTCGAGTTCTGACTTCGTTCGTGCCGGTGCCTACATAAAACAAACCTTAACAGGTTCTAATAATTTACCCGCCGGCGACTCATCGCTCTTGTACAGTCTCTTAACCGAGCTATACAACAAGTCGAAACTTGCGCCGGGTTACGGAATAACGGCGCACCAATCTTACGCTTATCATCAAAGCACGTCTTCTATTAGCCACGTTTGGGGTTACCTCGGAGGAGCCGCGGCAATAAAGCCTGAGGACGGTAACACGGCGGGCAACATTGGCGAGATGATCGGATTGTCCGCCGGTGCAGGTTATTCTGCTGCGACTAATTTTACAGGTTCAATAACCGATGCCATAGGCGTTCAATACAACAACTTCGGTATCAACGCTGCAAGAACAGTCACCAATTCGTACGGAATTCAGCTATTAAATGTCGGATCACCAACGGGCGTTACCAATGCAATTGGTCTAGACATCGCAAAAATAAACACTGCGTCAGGAATCAAATTAGGCATTCGAACGCAGGATCCCATCGTAGTCGGTGCCAGCGATGTCGTCAGTTCGGAGATGTTACGAGTGTCAGGCTCGTCCTATTTTGAAGCTGGATCAGCACGCTTTACAGCAGGTCTCAGCGGTTCTTTAACGCAGTTAACAGATGGAACTTCTTACTTAATCGCTGGTTCTGGTATCGGAATAGTCACAGGTTCCAAAGGACAAATTACCGTTTCACAAAATATAGAGTGGAACGAAAATTTAGTCGGTGCAATTGACGGTATTAACACGAATTTCACGTTAACTTATCTTCCGTCGAACGCCAATTCAATTATGGTTTTTTTGAATGGTATATTATTGGAGCAAGGCGTTGAAAACGACTTTACGATTTTCGGCACGACAGTTTCGTTAATTGAACCACCGTTGCCGGATTCTAAAGTAACGGCTACTTATTCTCGCTAGTTTTATCTTCGACAGCGACAGATTTTTGTTTGGCTTTCTTACGCCGAGCTGTAAGATCCAGAGAAGCCCGCCCTGCTTTTGTGTTGGGGTCTTTGTCGGGTCTAAACTTTCTGTTCTTTATCTTCGATTCAGTACTAATTTCTTTCACGAAAGCTTGTGGCGGTGGTGGCGGAGGATACAAGATGTCGTTCATCTTTTTTTCGTAATCTTGTCTCGTCGCCTGTAGTTTAGCAACTTCCTGATTTTTACTGTTAATTTCGACTCGTTTCGTCAAAGCCAGCTTTTCGTTTTCTAGGTTTAGATTTTTTATCGCCGCCGCCGTCGAACTAAAAAGTCCGTCGATGAAATTGTATGCTTCAACATTAAGTTGTTGTTTCATCCTCAATTCCAGGACTTCTTTTTTCTGGTTGCCAACGTAACCTTCTACTTTTTGGAGAGATTCCTTCGCGCCGGCGCAATAGTCTTCGACTCGAGCTAAAGAACGCGCCATAGTTTCTAGTTCCTTAGCTCTCTCTTCGATTAGCTCGTCGTATAGAGATATTTTTTGCTTCAGCTGTTCTACAAGCTGCTTAGAATCTTCTTCCATAATTGTCCGATGTCGACAATGGTAATTTATTTACAATTTAACCTGAGTAAACTATGCGCCAATAAAAAAAGGGGCCCGGTTTCCCGGGCCCCCTCGGTCGAACTATATGACCTCGCTCGCAATATTATATAGTGTCCTTGAGAACAATCGAAATAATGTCGTCACCGATCAGCGTACTCACTATCGAAGAGTCGAAAGTGAAAGACGTCGTGGTGATAGTCGTGATGTCGTAGCCGAATGCCATGAAGATACCGTTTAGATACACGTCTATCTTCTCGTCGTCGGCCGATGTCAAAGTACCAATGTTAGCGCCCATGGGGCCGAACGTAACGACGCCTGTTCCAACGTTGATGTTAGAGTCGGTGCCGATTAAGTAACCCTTCACGGCGCCGGTTGTCGAATTATTGGTAATTACAACTTGTCCATTCGAGGAAGAAGCGATCGTGATACCAACGCCGGCGACGAGATAAGAAGTTCCATCCGTCAACTTGGTCAAAGAACCAGAAAGACCCATGCTGGCTCTAACAATGCTACCCGCTATCTCGGCAGCCCTGAAGTTAGAGTAGCTGGCGATCGGTATCGGTAGCGAGCCCGTCGCACTGTTGGTCGTGCGTGCTGCAACGAATTCTGTCGCGGAATTGTCCCAGAAGAACGCGACGTTGTTGTCGGAGGCAATGCCACCGATCCAGCCGCGATCGCCTGCAGATTCTTGGATAGTACCAGAAGCGAAGCCTAAACCAACGACTGCGTCCTTAATTTCGAGGTTGACAGCGTTGATCGTCGTCGTTGTACCATTGACTGTCAGGTCGCCGGCGACAATTACGTTCGCGTTGTCGAAAGATATCGCCGTGGTACCGCCGGAGGACTTAATGTCGTTGCCGTTAACTGTCAAGTCGCCAGCGACAGTAACGTCGCCCATTGCGGCGAGCGTGATGTTTAAGCCGCCAGAACCGGAGATGTGATTGCCACCGACGACGAGGTTGCCAATAACTTGTACGTTCGTAGCGTCCAGGGTAATCGCAGTGCTACCGCCAGAAGATTGAATATCGTTGCCACCGACCTTGAGGTCGCCGGCAGTTGCAACCAGGCCGCCACCACCCAAGGTAAGCGTGCTAGCAGCCAAGGAGCCGAAGAGAGTCTTGACTTCATCCTGATCAGAATTAAGGTTACCAGCCAGCGTGATGTCGCCACCAACTTGAAGGTTACTAGAACCGCTTATGCTACCGGTGACGAAAACGTTGCTTTGAAATCCCGATATGCCAGTAGCCGGGTTGACTCGCAACGCCGAGTAGATGTCTGCGAGATCCTGTGAACCGCTAAGGTTGTCAGTCCACGCGCTCGTGCCCATGATCAATTTGACTTGGGTACGAAGAGAATTTAAATCGTCTTCTAAGGTACGATTGTTCTTCAGGAGATTAGCGTTCGATATGCTATCTGACGCTCGTGAGGCCAGTGTACCGCTAATTTGTAGTTGTTGAATTTTTGTAATAGCCATTTGGTGCCCCTTGCCGACGCGATAATCGACTTGACTAAGTATTAAGCGGGACTACCAAATTTTAGATTGAATATCAAGATAGACGTTATTTTTATGTCACAAGTTTTACAAGTCGACTTTTAGTGTATAAACGACGAAC
>Ga0194115_10004419_pt1 | contig 15122 bp, 10 predicted proteins | sample TA2MahsurfametaG_3_FD_148656 | JGI IMG/M metagenome (GOLD analysis project Ga0194115, IMG submission 148656) | Freshwater microbial communities from Lake Tanganyika, Tanzania - TA2015002 Mahale S4 surface | ecosystem: Environmental > Aquatic > Freshwater > Lake | place: Tanzania: Lake...
CCAACAGGCCGCGCAGCAACTGGCGCAGGCCGGTGGCGCACAAAGCGCCGCTGCCGTGCAGCAAGCCGGACTTCAGCAGCAAGGTGCGCAGGCACTGGCCTCCCAGGCAGGCCTGCAAGCCAGTGTTGCAGCGCAGCAAGCCGGACTCGGCCAGTCGGCCGCGCAGCAGCTTGCACAGGCCGCGCAACTTCAAACCCAGGCCGCAGGGCAGCAGGGGCAGCTTGGCCTTCAAGCAGCCCAACAGCGCTTTCAGCAGGCCGGGTTTGACGCTCAAACCGCCATGCAACTGGCTCAACTGCAGCAGACGCAGCAGGGCCAGGCCGCACAGCAGTCTCAGCTTTTGTCAGGCATCGGTCAGCTCTACGGGCAGCAGGCTCAAGCGCAGGGTGCGCTCGGCCAACAGGCTGCTCAAACCGCCATGCAGCAAGCACAGCTTGGACTACAGGGCGGAGCACAGCTTGGCCAGTTCGCCGCGCAGGGTGCACAGCTCGGTCAGTCGGCTGCTGGCCAGTTGGCCAACATCGGCTCGACGGTCGGGCAACAGGCCGCACAGCAGGCTCAGTTGGGCCAGGCGGCAGCGGGCCTGTACGGCAATCTGTCCCAGCAGCAGATTGCTGCTGGCCAGGGCCTCGGTGCGTTGGGCGTGCAGCAAGCTCAGTTGGGCCAGGGCGCGGCCAACATCTACCAGCAGGCAGCACAGCAGTACGGCAACCTGGCCTCGCAGCAAGGCGCATTGGCCGGTCAAGAGGCTGCGATCAACCAGAACATCTCCAACCTGATGTTGCAGCAGGCGCAAGCGCGTCAGCAGGCAGCGCAGGGGATTGCGGGCATCTACGGCCAGCAGGCGGGGCAGTTCCAGAACTTGGGCCAGGGCATCGGGCAGTTGGCCACGCAGCAGTTTGGTATCGGGCAGTCCACAGCACAGGGCCTTGGGCAACTGGCCAGTCAGCTTGGTCAGCTTGGCGTGCAACAAGGCGCGTTGGGCCAGACCGCACAAGCGCTGCAGCAGGGCGACATCAACTTCCTGTACAACGTCGGTCAGTCCGAGCAGGCTCTCAACCAACAGTTGCTCGACGCACAGCGCGCCAACACGCTGCAGACGGTGTACGCGCCCTATCAGCAGGCCGCCTTCTTGTCCGACATCTACCGAGGCGCACCGTCCACGCAGATGTCCACACAGGCGGTCAGCCAGCCTTCGGCCAGCCCGTTCCAGCAAGCCGTTGGCATCGGCCTCGGGACAGCGGCCACGGCGGTTGGTCTGAAAAAAGCTGGATTATTTGGTTAAGGGGTCACGATGAAAGACAAAGCAATGAACGAGATGCCGGAAACCGAAAACGTCGGCATCATGCAAGGGTTTCTCGACTCCTTGAGCGAGGAGGGCGACGACGAAGAGGACAGCGACGGCTATGGGGCCGAGATGATGCTGGAGCGTCGTCCTAACTCGCCTGAAATCCTCATGAACAACCTTCGCGGCGACATGCGCTCGATTGATGCGCGCCGCGATGAGCTGGCCGACCTTGTTGGATACGAGGCAGCCTCCGATACGCCGGAGTCAGTACTCGCGATGCTGCAGCCCATTCTCGCCCAACAGGGCGGGATTGGCGCGCTGCCGCAATCAGGGCCCATGGCTCAAGGGCCACAGCCCCCTCTGGGCATGCCTCCTGGGGTACCCCCTGGGGGCGCAATGCCTCCTCCGCCCCAGCAGGGTGGCATCGCTGCACTGCTCGCAGGAGCAGGAGGTGGTGCTCCGCCCGGCGCACCGCCTGGAGCCCCGCCACTACCCAACCCCGCCACACCGGGGGGTCCCGGTGGACCGGTTGGCATGGCCAGAGGGGGCCCAGTAGTCCAGCGTTTTCAAGTAGGGTCCGATGAGGAGGGCGTGACCCCGGCTGCAACCCAAGAGAGCGGCGCTCTCTACTCTCCTGAACTGCTGACTTCAGCCGAGACAATGTCGCGTCAACTGATGTCGCGCAGACCTACTGCTGTGCCTTCGCTGGAATCCTTGATTACGCAGAAGACGCCGCAGTATCGAAAGATATTGGGGGACACGGAAGGACTGTCACAGGCTCAACTGTTGTTCGAGCTGGGGCAGCGCGCCTTCGGCTTTGCGGGCAACGTCGACGACGCGGGCCGACCGCTGCGCGGGAGCTTCTTCAGCCGCCTGGCCCAGGCCTCGCGCACGCTACCTTCGGCCGTGGGCCGTCATGTCTCTGAGATTGATAAGGGCCAGCGACAGATCAAGCTCCTGGCAATGCAGGCAGCGGAGAAGGACATTGACCAAGTCACGGCCGCCAACCAGGCCTTGACCAGGGAGCAGCGTGCATTGGCCACGGAGGTGCTCAAAGGCGAAGCTCGACGTCGTGCCGAAGCAGCCAAGGCCCTGGGCGCGTCTATCTTTGGCAAGGGCGATTGGGAGTGGAGCATTGTCAATCAGCCTAACCTGCTGGCACGCTGGGCCAGTGGCATGACCAACCCCACGGAAGATGGGCTGATTCAGTCCGCCATCACCAAGTTGGAGCAGCCGACGTTTTACGAGGAAGTTGACCCGAAGAACCCGGCGCAAAAAATTCAGGTCACACGTCCGGGCATCTTGCCACCCTTTGTGCAGCAGTTCCGTCGGTATCGAGTTGAATTCGACAAGACCGGCAAACCGAACCCAGCGGTGTTGGCGTCCGCGCCCGTGGATGTCTCTCCGGGTGCGCCGATGTCCGACAGGGTGCCCGCGATCCCCGGGTCCGCCAGTGCATCCACGCTCACCGGAGCGGGGACGGGCACGCCAGGCGAGCCAACGGCACCCCTGAGCGCCGGAGGCAATCAGGCGACGCCGGGCGGAGGGGCAGCGGGGCCAATGGCACCTACCCTGAAACCTGTGTCGTTGTGGCGTGACCGCTACCGAATCACGGGGCCAGTTGCAGGGGCCATGGCGGCTGTGTCCAGCATTCCCGGATTGGGTGACCCGCTGGAATACATCACCAAAGCGCGATCAGACGCCAAGTTGTTCAGCGAACGGTTGGTAGAGTCGTTGCTCAAGAGCACGCAAGGCAGTGTTCGAGAGCAAGAACGCATTCGCCGCGTCTTGCAGGTTGACCCATCGGTTGCCACAGACCCAGACGTCTATGGCACGCGCCTGATCGCCCTTGGGGATGCTGTTCGTATCACCATCAACGAGAACCTGGCGTTGCACCGGAACCAGGAGGCCAAGAACGAGGACCGTTTGGCAGCCTACAAGAAGGCGCAAGAGTTGCAGAAGATTTACAACCAGCTTGACCTGCCCCCGGTGGCCTATTCTGAGCAAGAGGCGCGCCGATTGTTTGCCGCAGGGCATCCTGAAGTGCTGTGGTATGGCGTGCGGCCCATCCAGCCGCGCAACGCGCCGCTTGCCACTCAAACTGGAAGATAAAGGCCATGGCAGAAGAACGCAAAGACCCAACCGCTGCGGCTCCCGGTGGGGCGCAGTCTGTACCACCCATTCCTGAAGCGTTTGAGGCGGTGCCTCTGCTGCAGCCGAATGTCACGGGCGTGCCTCTGCCGCGCATCCTCACGGAACCCATGCGCTCATCGACACCGGATGTGCCGCCGGAGTTCATCACCTCCACGCCGTCCACCTTAGAGCGCCTGCGGGAGTCCACGATCGGCGCTTCTCAAGGGGTGGCAAAGACAGCACCGGCCACCGCCGGTATGGTTATGGGCGCAAAAGCAGGGACGGCGGTTGCCCCGTTCACCGGCCCGTTTGCCCCTGCTATGCCCTTCATCGGCGGTGCAGCCGGTTTCGTGGGCGGCTATCTGCTGGGGGATCGGCTCGATGATCTTTTCCCTGCCCCGCCCCGTGAGGACCTAGTGCCCTACCGTGAGGGTGGCATCACCGCAGGCAGCATGCTAAGTTTCTCGCCCGCCGCGTTCTTCATGCGCGGCGATCAAGCCACGCGCATTGGTCGACTTTTAGACGCCGTGGGGCGCACAGCCCGTGCAAGCCCCAAGAGTTACCTTGCGGCAGAGACCGCAATGGCGGGAGTATCGGGCGTAGCTGGGGGTGTTGCGGAATCCCGATTCCCAGGGGAGGCTGCACCGCGCTTTTTTGCGGAGCTGGGCGCTCCTTTGCTCCTAGCGCCTGGGCTGCTGCTAGTGCGTAATGCAGGCACCGCCTATGACGGGCTCAAGGGCATTGTCACGCGGGCCACGGACCCTCAGGCAGCACAAAACAAGCAGGCTGCTGCCATCTACGGCGTGCTGGACCGTGTGCTGGCCGAAGTCCCTGCAATCAAGCAGCTTGAGGAACTGGGCACGCCTCAGGCGCTGCAACAGGCGTCTCAGCTTCGCGAGCGCTACTACCAGAACCTGATTAGGGACCTGGAGAAAGTTGCGCCGAGTCGTCCTGGCATTGACCCGGCACGTCCTACGGCCGCGCAGAAAACCGGCGACTTGGGGCTGTCCATTTTGGAGTTGTCGCTTGCCAAGGGCGACAAAGCCTTTGGCTCCGTGGTGCAGCAGCAGGGCCTGGACGCCTTGCGCGCCAACCAGCTTTTGATTGATTCGCTCAATCGCGTCGACGATCAAAAACTCTTGGCGCAGGCAGCCAAGATGCAGGCGGACCTGTACGACAACATGGTGGCGGGGCGGTTAGGCATTGCCGAACAAAACGCGGCAGCTCGCGCCAGCGCCATTAACATGAACAATCCCCAGTCGCGTCGCGCTGTGGGCGCTGTGGTCAAACAAGAGGTGGACAACGCGCTGGACGAGGCGCGCAAGCACGAGCGCGGCCTGTGGAACAGCGCCCTGCAGTCGGTTGCGCAGCGCACCGTCACCAGTGGCGCGCGCAAGGGCGAGGTCGTTGAACGCGAGTTGGTGCCTAAGCAATTGTTGCGCTCCTATCTAGACGAGATCAGCGGCATGACCATGGAACGGGCCACGATGGGGATGCCCGCCGAGGTCAAGGCCATCATGACGCGTCTGGGCATCACGCAGGAGTCGATCGCCTCTTACCAGAAGGGCAAGTTGACTCAACAATTCCGTGACACGGGTGTTGTCCCTGACGAATACCTGATCGCGGGCATCGAGACGTTGAAGAACGGCAAGACTCGCGTTATTCCATTGGGCAACAGAACGACCGTGCAGGACCTGGTCAACATCCGCAGCGACATGTTGAAGTATGCTCGGGATGCTGCGGCCGGGACCGCCAACCGCAACCCATCGGATGCCAACTTCTTTGGCAACCTGGCCGAAGGCGCATTGAACGACCTTCAAACGCTCAACAGTTCCGCCTACGACAAGGCCCGGGCATTCTCCAAGTCGCTCAACGACGTCTTCCGTCGCACCTACGCCAACCAGATCACAGCGGTAGAGCGCACGGGCGCAGACAAGATTCCGGCTGAAATCCTGGTCAGCCGCGCCTTCGGTCGCGACTCGGACGTTACAGCGCTGCGCATGGATCAGATTGAAGGGGCCGTGGGCTTCTTTAAGAATGCCTACGACGACGCTGTGCGGACCTTTGGCCCCAACAGTCGCCAGGCCTTGGAGTTGAAGGCCAACGCGGATGTCTCCTCTACAAAGCTCGCCTCGGTCACGGATGCCATGGAGCGGGCATTGCGGATTGCAGCTACAGACCCCACGGTCATCAACCCGCAGACGGGCCGCGTCAATCCACAGGCCCTGGCCAACTGGATGACCCGCAACCAAGAGGTACTCAAGCCCTTTGGCTCGCTGACCAATGACCTGAAGAACGCCCTGGATGCGGAGAACGCTTTCCGTGCTTTGGGTGACCCCAATAGTGCGGTGAACCGACAGATTCGCGACCAGCAGTCCTTTGCCGCACTGCTGCCCGGCGGCGAGCGCCCAACTTATGCGGTTACGTCCATCCTGAACAGCGCCAATCCCGTGTCCGGTATGCGCAAGCTGGCGGATGTGGTGAAGAACACCCAGCAGGGTGGCGGCCCCGGGGCGCTCAACGGGTTGAAGTCGTCGATCCTGGAATACGCCTATACCAAGGCGGGTGGAACCACCAACGGCAAGTTCAGCATCGCTGCCTTTGATGATGCGCTGTTCAAGCCTCTGGCCCCTGGGCAGCCGTCCATCGTCAACATCATGCGCAGCGAGGGCCTGATGACGCTGACCGAGGTCAAGGACCTGCGCCGTTTGATGGACCCGATGAAGAAGGTCGAATCGGCCATGGGCAATCGGGTGTACTTGGAGCAGGTGCTCGATGGCACTGGCCCGATTGGCGACTTTGCCGTGCGTTTTCTGGCCCTGCACGGGGCATCTGGTGCGCTGCCTTCTGGCCCCGGTTCGTTGGCCGCTGCCAGTGCAGTATCCAAGATTGCCAAGGACGTGTTCAACGAGATGCCCAGGGTCAACGCCCTGGCTGCACTCAAGGAAGCCATTCAAGACCCGCAACTGACCGCGTCGCTTCTTAGGGTGGGACGCAATGAGGCGGAGAAGAAGGCCTTGGTCCGTCAAACCGCCGAGGCGCTGGCCGCGCAACGTCTCCTGTCCCTTGGCTCACGGGCCACAGTTTCGGGCAGCAACGTCTCCCCCGACGCTCAACAAGAGACTCAGCAGCGCCGCGACGCCGCGCGCATGCTTCGTTCACTGCCCCCGGCTCCAACCACGCGTGGGGTCCCTGGCATGCAACAGCCGGGTGGCCAAAAGCCGCCGGGTCCGCAAGGTCAGGCCCCGGCCGGGGGCGGTGCTCCCGCCACACAGAGCCGTGCCATGTTGCAGTCGCTCTTTCCGTTTGACAGCATCAGCGCGATGGCGGCACAGCCACAGGCCCCGCAGATGCCACCTGCTGCGTAGAGGGGCAAATGACCGCAAACTCCATCCACTTAACACGCTCCCACCACGCGGCCTTGTAGTCCTCGAACTCTCGGCCCGCTGTGGTGAACTCCTGGGTCGTGCCGTCCTGCACGGCCACCAGCACCGCCGCAAACTCAATTTTCGTGCTAAACATCCAGTCGTGCGCGCAGGCGTAGGCTGCAAGCTGGTGGTAGTAGTCCGTGATCCACTCGTGCCGTTTGGGCTTGATGGACTGCTTGAAGTCGACGATCGCGAGCTTGCCCCGGTACTCGGCCACCAAGTCCGTGGTCCCCGCATAGCGGTCCTCGTAATGCAGCGCCACCTCTGAGCCGTAGACCACACCCAGGTGCTGGAAGTAGGTGTGGATGAGCGAAAAGGCCATGTGCTGGCCACGCAAGGCCAACCAGTCCTGGCCCAAGGTCAACGGCTCATCGGCCAAGAGGCACTCGATGACCTCGTGCATGCAAGTGCCCACGTAGGCCGCCTCGCTCTTGATCCGATCGGCCTCTTTCTGGCCCACGCGATCAACCCACTCCTGGAGCTTGGCCTTGTCCTTCGTGCGGTCCAGGATCGTGGTGACCGAGGGCACGTTCTCAAAGCCCGGCACCTTGTAGTGTCGGCCCGTGCTGCTGTCAACACGTGCGATGGTGGGGTATTGAAAGCGGTCTTGCTGTCGGATCAGATGAGCCATTGCTTGAGGTCCTCGCCAAGAACTTGAGTTGCGATGTCGATCTTGCCACGCAGCGCCTTGACAATCTTCTCGTCCACCGTGCCAGGCGATATCAGGTCCACGTAGGTGACGTTCTTCGTCTGGCCGATGCGGTGTGCGCGGTCCTCGGACTGCAAGCGCTTTTCCAGATCGAAGTTGTTGCTGTAGTACACGACCGTGTTGGCCGCTGTGAGCGTCAGGCCGTAGCCGCCCGTGCTCGGGTTGCCCACGAAAAAGCGCAGAGGCTTGTCGGGGTCTTGGAAGTCCGCCAGCACGCGCTGACGCTCCTCCTGATCCGTGTCGCCATAGTAGGTGCCCACGGACTCCATGCCGTAGTCCTTTTGCAGCGCGAGCTTGATAGCCTCGATGTCAGGGCGGTAGGTGGCCCAGATGATAATCTTGCCGTCCGTCTCTTCCACGACGTTGAGCAGCTCCTTGATGCGGTTGCTGGGCAGATGCGCCAGCGTGCCGTCGTCGAGTTTGACGTGGCCGCAGACGATCTGATGCAGCCGCATGATCTGCGTAAGCGCGTTGACCGTGCTCACCATGCCGCCGCCCACCTGTGCCAGGGCGATCGCCTTCATGTCGCTGTAGGCCTTGGACTGCTCGTCGGTCAGGTCGACTTCCCGCTTGACGTAGAGCTTGTCAGGCAGGTCCAGGCACTCTTCCTTCTTGACGCGAAAACTGAAACGGTCGAGCTTTTCCTTCAGCTCGTCCAGGCGGCGATAGCCCACGATCTGTTTGAAGCTGTGGCTGGCCAACTGGCGCTCGACGATCACCGCATAGCGCGCCTGGAAGGCGTAGTAGCTGTGCATGTTCAGGCAGTTAGGCGAGAGGAACTCGCACTGCTGGTACAGGTCCATGGGGCTGCGCGTGACCGGGGAGCCCGTCATGATGCGCTTGTACAGCGCGCCACGGCCCACCTTCTCGGTGTTCTTGCTGCGCGCCGAACCAGGCGTCTTGATGGTCGTGCTTTCGTCGACCACCATCATGGCGTTGTGCACCAGCAAAAATCGCCTGGCAAATGCCGTGCCGCGCTGCGTGCTGAAGGCTTCGACGTTCATGATTAGAATCTTCAGGTCCTCGGTAACCTCAAAGAGCCTGTCCATGGACTGCTGCTCGGCCTTGCGGGGTGAGGCGGCCCAAATAGCCATGCGGTGCACCACGTGGCTGGGCATGTGCTTGGGGATTTCGGTGTCGTACCAGTTGCGGTACACGCCCTTGGGCGCAATGATCAAGAGCCCGTTAATCTTGCCCTTGTCGTACAGCAGGGCGGCGTTGTTGATGAGCATGTAGCTTTTGCCGGTGCCCATGTCAGCAAACAGGGCTGCTACAGGCTCCGACCAAAAACGCTGAAGATAGGCAGCCTGATGGGCAAACGGCCGGTTCTTGAAGGGGTAGGTGGCAAGATAATGGTCCATTTAGTCTCTCTTTCTGGCAGGGGCTTGACAACCGCTGTGGGACGTAGTGTACACTGGGCGCTCGCTTTGAGAAAGGAGAATTTCAGTGCCAACGGTATACGTCGTGTCCGAGACCACAACGCACAACATTGCGTCTGCTTTGGACTACGGCAAGATTGAAACCATCCTGCCGCCCAACGCGCAGATTGCTTTTTCTGTCGTGCCGACAGTCCGGCGCATCCAACGCAAGCTAGAGAAATTCAACGATGCGGACTTTTTGCTCCTCATTGGTGATCCCTCTGCTATAGGCATTGCCTGTGCAGTGGCGGCGGCCCGTAACAACGGCCGTTTCAAGTGCCTCAAATGGGACAAGCGCGAAAGGCGCTATATTCCATTGGAGGTTGATCTGTTCCAGAAAGGAGAAATTGATGAGTCTTACAAATTTGTTTGAGAACGATGCAGATGCCTTAAAAGTTTCCGACGAAACTGTCACTGGTATCTCAGGGCTTGCACGCCGTGCCAAGCTACTGGAGAAGGAAATTTCGGACCTCACTGCTTCGCTTGCGGAGAAGGAAGAGAACTACCGAAAGCTCACTGAGCATTCCATCCCAGAAGCCATGGCCGAAGCGGGCATGCGCAAGTTCGTGATGGAAGACGGGTCGATGGTCGACATCAAACCGTTCTACGGTGCCAGTATCCCCAAGGCCCGCCAGGCCGAGGCGTTTACTTGGCTACGTCAGAACGGTTTTGACGACATCATCAAAAACACCGTCAGCGTCCGCTTTGGACGCGGTGAAGATGAGCTTTGTGCTCGTCTGCTTCAGGTTCTTGGTGAGCAAGGTTACCCGGCCGAGCAAGCCGAGAAGGTAGAACCCCAGACCCTTAAGGCCTGGGTGAAGGAACGGATCGAAAAGGGACAACCTGTCGACTCCGAGCTTTTTGGCGTATTCGTAGGCCAGAAGGCAATCATTAAATCAGCTTAACGAAACAAGACGAAAGGACCATGAACCATGGCTAAAACTGATATTGCGGGACAAAAGGCCAGTACCGCACTGGCGATCATGAGCGACCTGGAACAGGATGCTGGCGCAGGCTTTGACGGGATGACCCAGGAAGACTATGCGCTTCCCTTCCTGCGCCTGCTCACCAACACCAGCCCCGAAGTAGGAGAAGTTGATGGTGCGATGCCTGGCATGATCTACAACTCCGTCACTGGGGGGTTGCACGACGGCAAGAAGGGGGTCCTGGTAGTACCATGCGCCTATGTGCGTCAATACATCGAATGGGAGCCCCGTGGCTCGGGAAGCGGTGCACCTGTGCACATCTACCCGGCAACGAGCGACATCCTGTCGCAGACGCACCGTGAGCCTGGTGACAACAAAGACTACCTGGACAACGGTAACTACATCGAGAACACGGCCAATCACTACGTGATGTTGGTCGATGCGGGCGGTGTGCCGAGCCCCGCGCTCATCACCATGAAATCCACGCAGCTCAAGAAGAGCCGCAAGTGGAACTCGATGATGCAGTCGGTCAAGCTCAACGGCAAGAACGGCTTGTTCACGCCGCCGATGTACAGCCAGGTGTATCGCCTGACGACGGTGGCCGAGTCCAACGACAAGGGCAAGTGGTATGGGTGGGAGATCGAGCGGATTGGCCCGGTCGAGCAGCCTGACCTTTACAAGGCATGCAAGCTCTTTGCGCAGTCCGTGGGATTGGGCGACGTGAAGGTCAAGCACGAGAACGGAGATGGTACTGAAGCGGCTAATGGCGCAGCACCGTTTTGATGGTCACGGGGACGCTCACGGGGGCGTCCCCTTTTTCAAAAAGAAAGAAGAAATGACGGACATCACACGGTTCAAGGCGATTTTCAACGGACTCGACATTGCCTATGGAACCTACCGTATCGAGGGGCCCAAGGAGAGGGGTAAGCAGGCAGGTAAAGCGGTTGTAGTCCGCAAGCCACCGACAGATGACCTGTGGGTCAAGCACTTGGAGGGTGCCGAGCCGTCACTGGGGATCATCCCAATCCGTTCTGACAACTCCTGCATCTGGGGTTGCATTGACATTGACCAGTACCCGCTGGATCACGCGGGGCTGATCAAGAAGATTCGGGGGCTGGAATTGCCCCTGGTGGTGTGTCGCAGCAAGTCTGGCGGCGCGCACGTGTTCGTGTTTATCAAAGAGCCGATATCGGCCGCAAACATGCAGCGCTACCTCAAGGCCTGTGCCGCAGTGCTGGGCGAGGCCGGGCGCGAGATTTTCCCCAAGCAGTCCGAAATTCTGGTCGAGCGGGGCGATACCGGCAACTTCCTGAACCTGCCGTACTTCGGTGGCGATCAGACCATGCGGTATGCCATCCGCGACGATGGGTCTGCGGCCACGCTGGAGGAGTTCTACGAACTCTATGACCAGTTCGTGCAGCCGCCTGATCTGACCCCGCCGGAAGAGCCCAAGAAGCCCGATCACCCCATCAAGGACGGTCCCCCATGCCTGCAGGCTATCTGCGCACAAGGCGTGCCCGAAGGCACACGGAACAATGCGCTGTTCAACATTGGCATCTATCTGAAGAAGTTGCATCCGGTGAATTGGGACAACGCCCTGGCCGAGCACAACTTCAAGTATGTCGCCCCACCGCTGCCCAACAACGAGCTGCAGGTCATCATCAAGCAGCTTCACAAAAAGGACTACAAGTACAAGTGCAAGGACGCGCCCATCAACAGCTTTTGCAACAGCGGGCTGTGCAGGACGCGCAAGTATGGGATCGGGGCCGACGGGCCTGACAGTCCACAGCTCTCCTCACTGTCCAAGTACAACTCCGAACCACCGCTGTGGTTTCTTGACATCAACGGCAAGCGCATCGAACTCGATACCGAGGCGCTCTTTAACCAAGCGGTCTTTCAGAAGGCCTGTATTGAGAAGATCAACACACTGCCTCCCACACTGCGCAAGCAGGACTGGGAGCAACTGCTCAACGCGCTGCTGCGGGAAATGGTCGAAACTGAACAGATCACCGAAGCGCCTGAAGACACCAGCGTCACCGGACGCTTCAATGATCTGCTGGAAGAGTTTGCCACCCACCTGCAACAGGCCATGGACCGCGATGAGATTCTCATGGGCCGTCCATGGATCAACGAGGAAGAGGCCAAGGTCTACTATCGCATGAAGGACCTTGAAGCCCACCTCGCCCGCAACAACTTCAAAGGGCTCACCGCGCCGAAGATAGCTCAACGCATTCGTGAGCTGGGGGGTGAGCCAATCAGCCTCTTCCTCAAGAACCGCACCGTGCGGTGCTGGCGCATGCCACTGTTCAACAAACAAGACGCGCCGTTTGACACGCCGGAGCAGAAGAAAGCAAGGAGCCCATTTTGACCGTCATGAAGTACGTCTCCGGCGCTGCCGCCTGGCGTCTTCCCGAGGTCGACCGGCCCCCTGGCGGCAGCAAGATGCTGTTGCTGACCCCCGGCGGCGTGTGCGTCATCGGCACGTGGGATTCCTGGTGCGTGGCATGGGCCCCGCTGCCGGACCTCACCCCAGAAGTCAAAGAACGATTGAGGCAACGCAATGGCAATCACTAAGGTATTCGGGCCACCCGGCTCAGGCAAAACGACCTACCTGCTCAACATCGTCGAATCCGAGCTGGAGGACGAGGTGCCCTCTAACAAGATCGGCTACTTCGCTTTTACCAAGAAGGCCGCCACGGAGGCCAAGGAACGGGGCATGCGCAAGTTCCCGCACCTGAACCCCGATACCGACTTCCCCTGGTTTCGCACGCTGCACAGCCTTGCCTTTCGCTGCCTGGCCATCAGCACCAAGGACATGATGGCCCCGGAGAACTACCACGAGTTCGCCCGCGAGGCAGGCATCCAGATCAGCGTGGATGCCATGGCCGAAGAAGACTTCATGGTCAAGGCCGATCACCCCATCCTGAACGAGATTAACATCGCACGGATCAAGGGCCTGGACCTGCGCGAGCACTACAACCGCTCCAAGATCGAGATCGAGTGGCACTACTTTGAGTACATCGAGCGCGCCTACCGGCACTACAAGGAGTCGCGCAACCTGCTGGACTTCACCGACCTGTTAGAGCGCGTGGTGGAGGACCCCGAGCGGCTGCCAAAACTGGAACTGGTGATTGTCGATGAAGCACAGGACCTGTCTAGGCTACAATGGAGGCTTGTTGAAGCCCTATCAAAAAGGTGTAGCCGCATGTATATCGCAGGAGACGATGACCAATGTCAGCCAGAAGGAACAAGAATTTTAACTACCGAGGGGGAAGTTCCGATTGAGCACCTGGACCCCGCCATTCATCGTCTGATTTCTTACGACCGAAATGGTTCGTATGTGGTGGGTCATCGACGCGGCTACTCGTTTGAAAAGGCGGTGAGGCCCTACACGGGAGTGCTTTACTCCGTGAAGACGCACGGAACCCGCTCAAGCTACACGGGAAATCACCGGTGCATTGTTAGGTGGAAGCCTATTGAAGAAGTGTCGGACTTGCGGGTGGTGTACTTGATGCAGAAAGGGGCTCATTTCCGCATCGGGCAGTGCCAACTTTTCAGGGCCGATGGGTGTGTGCACGCGTGGGTCCGGGCCCATTTAGAACAAGCCGACCGGATGTGGTTTATCAAAACAGTGCGAACGCCTAAAGAGGCTTTTTACTGGGAGAACCACCTCTCGTACAAATACGGGATTCCACAGACCGTTTTTAAGAACACGGCGGAGGGGTGGCAGGAGGCGGTTGACCGGCTGCACTTGGGGCTCTCCACAGAGGCTCCCGCCTCTCAGCTCTTGCGCGATTTTGGGCTCTGCGAGAGCTACCCAATCTATGACAGAAGCATCATCTCGCAGCGACGCGGGGGCTCTCAGATTTTTGAGACTAGGGCCTGCAATCTGATGCCAGAAGCGATGAGGCTTGCTCACCTGGAGGGCAGCGCCATTACCTGGAATGGTTTCACGCTTGAGACCAGCCGCCACCAAGGGCCGGTGTATTCATTGCAAGTAGAAAAGCATCATAACTACTTTGCGGATGGGATTCTGACTCATAACTGTATTTACGCCTGGGCTGGCGCGGACGTGAATACTTTTTTGTCGTTCCCGGGAAACGTGACTGTCCTAGACAAGTCGTATCGAATACCCTCATCTGTCCACCGGCTCGCGAACCAAGTGGTGCGCCGCATCAAAAAACGTCAGCCCAAGGTCTGGCGCGCCCGCGAAGAGGCGGGCAGCGTGCAGTACTACAACGACTGGCAGCAGGTGGACATCACCCGGGGCGACTGGCTGGTGCTGGCAGCAGCCAATTACATGCTCTCGGAGATGCACGACTGGCTCAAGAGCCAAGGGCTGCTGTTCGAGCGCCATGGACAACGGTCCATCCCCGAGAGCGTGCTCACGGCCGTGGTGGGTTGGGAGCGCCTCAGAAAGGGCGCAGAGGTGGACTACCCGACCTTGAAGACGGTCTACAAGTACCTGAGCACCGACAGCGTCAAGCACGGCTACAAGGGGCTCAAGACGGCCAGCGTCGAGGGGATGTACACCATGGACCGGCTCAAGGCCGAGCAGGGCCTTCTGACCGATGTGATCTGGCACGAGGCGCTGACCAAGATTGCCGAGGACAAGCGCAACTACATCATCGCGCTGCTGCGGCGCGGCATCAAGATCACGGGCCGCGCACCCATCAAGCTGTCCACGATCCACGGGGCCAAAGGCGGCGAGGCGGATAACGTGCTGCTGATGGGCGACCTGACCACCAAGTTTGCCAAGGACTATGAGCGCAACGCCGATGACATCAACCGGCTGCTATACGTGGGCATCACCCGCGCCAAGCAGTCGCTGCACATCGTGCTGCCTCGCAATGAACAGAAAGGATTTAGGCTGTGAAAAAGCGCGACCCCCAGACCCTGTCTTTGTTTCCGCGCATTTCCGAGTGGGTGCCGCCTCAGACATTCCCCAACCTTTCAGAAGCCACGGAGATCGCAATTGACCTCGAAACCTGTGACCCGAACATGGAGAGCATGGGCCCGGGATGGCCTCGGCGAGATGGCTACATTGTTGGTTACGCTGTTGCTGTTGACGGCTGGTCTGGCTATTTTCCTGTTGCTCACGCTGGGGGCGGCAATCTGGACCGCCGTATCGTGGAGCGTTGGGTGGCTGATGTGCTTGCGACACCGGCTGACAAAATTTGTCACAACGCCGCCTACGATATTGGGTGGCTGCGCGCTTCG
>Ga0194115_10004422_pt1 | contig 15120 bp, 9 predicted proteins | sample TA2MahsurfametaG_3_FD_148656 | JGI IMG/M metagenome (GOLD analysis project Ga0194115, IMG submission 148656) | Freshwater microbial communities from Lake Tanganyika, Tanzania - TA2015002 Mahale S4 surface | ecosystem: Environmental > Aquatic > Freshwater > Lake | place: Tanzania: Lake Tanganyika...
GTGGCGGTGGAGCACATCGCTTCGCTAGCACCATTGATGAAGCAGTGGGCGCAATTGCAGCTGAAGTAAATGATCTACTTGATAAAAGCGCAGTTAATGCAGTGCTCAGGGTTAAGCCAGTAGTTGGGCTGAGTCAAGCTCCACAGATTCAAGTTCTGCAGCGCTTGCCATTTTGGAAAGATGGCGATGATTATGTGGTTCAACTCGGTGATCTCTATGCAGGCGAGAATCGCAGATTCATCATTGGACTTGAAGTTCCAGGAATAGCTGCCCTTGGTCTTACCAAGGTGGCAGATATTGTTGTGGAATATCTCAATCTTGCTGAGATGACAGAGATCTCAGTAACAATGCCAGTTCAAGTAAATGTAGTTCCAGTTGATATTGCTGCTGGCCGGATTCCAGATCCAATCGTTCGCGCCCAGCGCCTAATCGTAGAAGCTCAAGCTGAAAAAGCAGCTGCTACCGATGAAATCCGCGCTGGTAAATCAACTAGCGCATCAAAGCGCCTTAAGGGCACCGCTGAAAAGCTGCGCCACGAAGCATCATTAATTCCAGTTACTGATGAGCGAAGCGCTGAATCACTTGAAATCATCAAATCTGAAGCAGATGAGATGGATCGCCTAGCTAACATCGCTGAAACTGAAGACAATCTTCATTCAGCAAAACGTATGCACGAGTCATATTCACGTATGAGCCGTTCGCGTGCATTCCGTGAAGAGCAGATCGACACGTCAAAAAATGATCCCGATTACCTCAATTAAGGAGAAAGAAAACATGACATATGAACCAACATCTCTGTATTCAGAGATTCTTGAAAGACTCTATATGGGAGGAACAGATGACAATGACGTCATTCACCTCCCAGCAAATCCATACGCACGTCGTGACGATCTGCCATTTGATTCGATTGTCACTATGTATGCCTGGGCCAGACCAGCTGACTGGAAAGTCCAGGAATATCGTTATGGAGTTCCAGATGCGCGTATCAGTGACATGGACTTGTCACGACTACGCCAAGCAGTCAACTGGGGATATAAGCAGTGGAAGAAGGGCGATCGAGTCCTTATCCGTTGCCAAGCAGGTTTAAATCGCTCAGGTCTTGTTACTGCGCTGATTCTGATTAAAGATGGAATGTCTCCGGAGGATGCAATCCGCACTATTCGAAAGAACCGTGCTGCTATCGCTCTCTTTAATGATCACTACGTCAATTGGTTAATGACAAGCGGGGAGGCTTTCATCAACCAACCTTCAAGCCAGCTTCCACAAAGCGCGTAAGGAGATCACAATGAATGAAGCGCTAAAAAAGCCAGTGATATTGGTTCACTCGGACGATTACGCCAATTGGGTATTCGATAAGAATCACCCCACCCAGGGCCGTCGCTTCATAAATGCGCGCAATTCTTTTCTTGAAGATGCGCAAAGTGCTGAGATTCGAGTGCGTGAGGTTCTTCCAAAACCCGCCTCACGCACCGATCTCGAACTAGTTCACTCAAGTGCTTATCTTGAAGAAGTATTGGATGAGAACACTTGTAACGAGTGGGAAGGCAACAGACCTGACCTAGCTCATCTTGCAAATCTCTTTGCAGGTGGAACTATGGTCGCGCTCGAACACCTTCTTCAAGGTGAAGCCCAAATTGCAATTCACTTTCCAGGTGCCAAACACCATGCTCAATATGACCGCTCATCAGGATTCTGCGTTTTTGCAGACTTCGCATTGGCGGCTCAAATAGCGTCTAAAAGGCATGGGAAAAGAGTGGCCATACTCGATATTGATGCGCATCATGGAGATGGAACCGAAAACCTAACCCAAGATAGCGATTCGATTCTTACTTACTCCATTCATGAATATGGAATATTTCCTGGAACTGGACTTGAATCCATTCCAGAGCAGCTCGTATTTAACTATCCATTGGGCACCTCAGAAGGCTCCGGCGAATTATCAAGGGATGACGCGGCCCTATTACGCGGCGTCGAAAAATTCAATTCGATTGCTTCCGAATTTCAACCCGATCTGATCTTTGTAGCCTGCGGGGCAGATGGGCATAAAGAAGATCCACTTAGTTCATTGAAGTTCTCGGTAGATGTTTATCGCGAAGTTGCAATCAAGTTAAAAAGTTCATTTCCCAATACTCCGTTCCTTGTAGGTGGAGCGGGGGGTTATTTACCCGATACACGAACACCCGAAGTTTGGTCAGCATTCGCGACCACAATTTCTCAAAGATAGAGAGGAATCAATATGTGGATATTTACTACCTCAGGCTTTGTAAGTGCTGTCAGCAATCTTGATGGCACTATAAAAGTTCGGGCCAGGGATCAAGCATCTCTTGAGCCCCTTTCCAAAAAAAATGAGCTAGAAATTGCTCATACCCCTATTGCTGATTACCCCTATCGTTTGGAAATTTCAGCTGAAAACTTTTCAGATTGGGTTGCAGATCAGGCCAGAAATATTGACTATCCAAACTTCAAATCTGCAGTAGCTATTCATAGAAACCGACTATTTGCCAAAGTATTAGGGGAGGTCTGGTCAGTGATGCACGGAGTTGAGGATAAGTCAGCCCGATTGAGGTAGTGACTAAAAGAGTAAAAACACTTAAGGTTCCATCTATTAGAGAGTAGGTCTAATGAAAAAGAAGAATCTAGACACCTCCTTAACAGGAGCAGCTGGAGAGCTTTTAGTTTTATCCCGCCTTTTATCTAGAGGGATACTTGCGGCTCAAGCCCCAAGAGGAGCTCGCAAGGCAGATATTTTGGTAAATCATCTCGATGACAAGCCACCTTCATCGCAGCAAGATCATTGGCCCGACCTATCCAGATTAAGTCATCGCTTCCATGAGTTCGACGAGAAAGAGAGAAAAGTAGCCAAGTGAGTGATAGTCAGAATCGAATTGTTATGCCTAACCTTGAGGTCTCCTCTCAGATTCAAGCCAGTGGAACTTCACTCATAAATGTTTTTGCTTCAGACCTCTTTGACTTTATTGATAAAGAGTTAAAGAAGACTCTTGGCGCCAATTGGCTACTAGAGATGCAGGTTCAGACCCTTGGATCTGATTTAAATTTGAATGACCCATCTGTGTTACTTAAAGAACTGGCAAGAAAAGGGCAGAGCCCATTACGCAAGCCTCTCAATGCATACATTCCGCAGGCAAACCTCAAAGACTTTTACAATCGATTAGATGAACTTTTAGGCGAGAGACATATTTGGGTTCACAACTCAATAAAGTTTGATGCCGAGCAGCTAAAAGCGCTAACGATCTTGGTTCAGAAAGTGGCTTGGAAACTAGAGCTGCCAGTAGTGCAGGAGTGCAGAGACCTTTTGGATCTTATTACTCCCGATAGCGAAGAAGTTGTAGTTGATCCACCAGAGCCAGAGACAAAATCTGCCGAGATCGTTGATACGGTAGAGCGATTCACTAAGGACGAAGACCTAGCTGTCGGTTCTCCCATTGCTGGACCATTTATCTCCTTCTCCTACACTCTTCACATGAATGGCAGCATTAGGAATCGATCCAGCGATGAGCTCTTGGAGGATGTAAACCCAGGGGCCCAGAAGTTAGGGGCTCTCTTGATAGCTCGGAAGCCAAATGGTGGACGTCTAAGGGTGGTTGCCGATGGGACAATCGCCGCTTACTTTGCGGATTCTTGGGGGTTTTTAGCTCGAGTTGAGCCTAAAGACTGGTTCCCAGGGCATCTATGAACTTAATAGGTCGAAAAGAGTCTTATTTGGCAAATAATCCTCTTGCATTAAATTTAAAAAGTTGTTACTCTTGGTAAATAATTAATGAGAGGAATAATACTTTGAGTACAGATTCGCTAAAGGGAATAGTTTTAACTGGCTATCACCGAGAAGATACCTTTTTGGCCACCCGCAAATACATGGGTGGAAGGCCAGTTTTCCATCTAGATATGTGTATCGCCCAGTTAACCGCGGGCGTCGAGGCCCCGCCTGTTGGCGTCGCCCAAGAAGATAATCGCATCGTTAAGGAAGCTCGCGGCCGACTATTTCGTGACTATGTAAATAGCAATCAAGAGTGGGCAAGCCCAAGCCTTCTGCTCTGGTGTCCAGTAGGAATCCTTGATTTCAAACCCATATCAGAGATCAATGATCTAGTTCGTGATCCTTCGGTTGTTCTCGGAACTCTCTCCATTCCTAGGAATTCTCGTCAGAGCATAAAAATTCTTGATGGCCAACATCGCATTCTTGGCTTTCATATGTGGATGGATCAACTCAATAAAGAGCTTCAGTCCGCCAAGCTTTCACTTTCGGAGGCAACAAAAGCAGCCCAGCCTAAGGTGATAGAAAAGGCAAAAGAGAGAGTTCTAAAGGCAGAAGAGAATATCGAGCGTAGCGTAAAAGAATCTATCGGTATTGATATTTTGGTCTGCTCATCGGCAAAAGAGGCAAGACAGATTTTTGCTGATATCGCAAATAATGCCCAGGGCATGGTCAAGGCTCTAGCAATTGGTTTTGACCAATCAAAGCTTGTTAATCGCGTAACTAGTCGTATTGCGAGTGAGTTACCACATCCACTACTAGATGGAAAGGTTGATTTTAATAAAGACCGAATAGCTGGAGATAGCTCCATGCTTATCTCAGCGAAGACTTTGGCTGATTCTGTTCGAGCTCTCAGTGTTGGTATCGCAGGAAGAATTAGTCGAGTACAAGAACTTGAGTGGCCAGATGAAGATATTGAACAGAGAAGTCGTAAATTCCTAGACGCACTACAAGAAGCATTTAGCAAAGACTTTTCCAAAACCTCACAAGAACTTCGTAAGACAAGCCTTCTTGGCAGCGGAACTATTTTCAGGGTGCTAGCGGGAGTATGGTTTGAACTAACTAGCTCTACTAATGCCCAAGGCAAGCCAATCAAGCCTCGTATGTCTGTCTCAGATGCCCAGGCTTTCTTTACCAAACTAGCGCCACATATGGGCATTCCGATTAAAACTGGAAACAAGTGGCTAGCAACAGGGCAATTCCCAAGCCCTGCCGGAGGCGCAGTTGTAACAGCTCCTGGTTCAAGAAATCAGGAACTTAAGAAGTTAGCAGTTGAAATAACTAACTGGGCTCTAAGTCCACAGACATTTCCATTTGGTAAATAGAGAGGTTAAAAAATCAATATGGCTTCAAGGGAAGTGATTCAAAAGGAGCAAGACTTTGTAAATGAAGCTCTTGCAGCGCGAGAATCTAGCAGAGCTGATCGAGATTCAGGAAAAGTATCTGTACTTGGTGCCCTGGCAAATCCAATAAATCTAATGGCGGGCGATACACCACCAACCCTACACGAACTGGGTGACAAGAATGAAGACGTTTGCTTTGGAAACGTGATTAAGCAAAATGATGAAAAACACTACATAGGTAAATTTGCCATTCACAATAACAACAGAGATCTTCTTGTTTCTTCTTGGAAGTCAGAGATCGGCGCACTTTTCTATCGATCTAGCACTAAGGATCCACTTGGCTTAATAGGCCAGTGTCGAATCTTGTTCAAGAAACCAAATGAGGTTCATGATGTAGAAGAGAGCTTGTACAAAGAGCTTGAAACTCGAATTCAAAATCTAACTCGAAACCCCGTATCAGACGTTTCTGATGCTGTGCTGGATGAGCTAGAAAAAGGAAGTAGCGGTTCTCTCAAAGAAATTATTAAAACTATCCACGCTTCTCAGTATGAAATCATAAGCGCAAAACGGGGTGGTTTACATGTTATTCAAGGGGCTCCTGGAACGGGAAAAACGGTTGTTGGTGTTCATCGAGCTTCATGGCTCTTATTCCCTGGCAACGATAGGGACTTGAAAGCTGAAAAAACCTTATTTGTAGGACCGAATCTTGCATTTATTCGCTATATAGAAAATGTGGTTCCAAGCCTTGGAGATGAGAATATTGTCCATAGGGATTTGTCGAAGTTGGGACCCACCGTAGTGGTCAGTGGAGAAGAGAGTCGACAGGTAGCAAAAATAAAAGGCGACCCTCGCATGAAGACTCTTTTACTCCAGGCAATTAGAGATCGCCTCAGGTTTCCTGAAGAGGACGTTATATTCAATCCGCCAGGGCAAGTTCGCCCAATTTCTTTATCCGCTGGCGATATAAGCTCGAAAATGCAACAAATCCTTGAAGAAGGTCGTTTTGCTTATAGTGGACTTCGCTCAAGCTTTAGAACTTGGCTTTTAAATGGAGTCAATTCAATTTTGAGAGAGAGTTTTGAAAGTGAGAATAAGCCCTCCCGAGCTACACCGTTTCTCAAGGAAAGTGACATTGAAGCTTTGACTGAGCGCATGTGGCCCTCATTAAGCCCAGCTTCATTTCTTCGTGACTTCTACGCAAGTCAGTCAAGGGTAATTAATGCAGCTAAAGAGATGGACTTTCAGGTAAGAGAACTGACGCTCTTGGAAAGAAAACCTGCTTCACAGATTGCAAAAGAAGCCTGGACTGTTGCAGATGTTGCATTATTGGACTTTTTGGAAAATCACATACAGGGCACCGACCCATCAGTCCAATTTGATTACATCATCGTGGATGAAGCCCAAGACATGACTCCTATGCAGCTGGAATCGATTAGAAGGCGAAGTGCCTCTGGGGATATTTTGCTTATGGGTGATTTAGCTCAAGCAACAGGTCCTTGGGTGCATTCAAGTTGGAATGCAATTGCTGATAATTTGAATAAACCTATAGAGAAAATGGACGAGCTTGAATTCGGATACCGTGTACCCAAGCAGGTATTTGATTATGCCTCAAAAGTTCTTTCGCATATTAATCCGGGTTTAAAAATTCCTAGACTTGTGAGGGACGTTGCCCAATCACCCATTATAAAAATTGCAACTAACCATCAGGGGCTTCTAGATCTGCTAATTCAAGACCTCAGAGTATCTGCAGAGAGCACCGCGCATGTGGGTTTAATTATTGGAGATGAGCAAGTTGATTCCTTGGTAGAGCAATTAGAAAAAGCCAATATCAAATTTAGTGTACTTGAGAATAATCATCCACTAGAGGGTATCAATATCGTTCCAGTTAGCAGACAAAAAGGTCTTGAATTTGATGATGTGATTCTATTTGAGCCACAGGAAATTATAAGTATTCCTGAAATTGGATTGAGACAGCTATATGTTGCTGTTACTAGATCACTGCGGGGCTTAATCATCTATGCCACCCAGGGATTACCAATTCAGCTACTTGAAGAATCTGAGATAACCGAGGAGTTTGATTTAGATTCCATAATCGCTGATTTGGACCAGATAGCAGAGGAAAGCGAGGAATTAAGCGAATTTGCAGAAATCAAGAGAGATATCGAGGGATATCTTCGACTAAAGGGCCTTAACCTTAAAGAGTTTATTTCGAGGGTTCGAAGTTCCGGAGAAGAGGCTTCATGAGTTTTAAGTGGGTTATAAATGGCCTAAATGGGGTTCAAAAATTCTTTAAATTCTCCGTTAATGAAGAGAATAGGATTATGGCGTGATGGATAAGTCAATTCTGAATGCCACGTCCGTGGTTGAGTGGAAAGTTGACAAACCACCTGCCAATTGCACGCCTAATTGGGTTTACATCGGACGCGATGAGGACAAAATTGGTGCAATTCAAGTTGCAATTGCTACTACTACCAAGACCCCATCAAAGGAAAATTTAAAAACTCTTCATTCACTACGCAAAGGTCGTACAACGATTCAATTAGTTGTAGGTGTAGTTTCTGCAGAAAAGATTTGGATTTTTGGCCCGGACGAGCGAGCGCAAGTAGTGGAACTGCCTCTCAATCAAGGGATCAGACAACTTCAATCAGCACTAGATGAATCGAACTCTCTGAATGCTTACACAAGATTAGGGCAGTTTAGAAGATCAATAGACACCACATCATTAGTTGGAGTTACAAACAGCGGTTTATTTGCTAGTTACCATATACGAGAAAATGTGCCTAAGCGCAGTGACTGGAAAGCTGCTTGTGAAAGGGCAAAGCCGTGGTTAAGTCTTAGGGCAGATAATTTGATTAAAGCCCTTGGTTTTCAGTCAGAAAAAACCGCAGGAAATGCCCTGGTGCTTTCTTCGGGTATTCCAAAAGCTAAAGCAATAGCGATTTTACTGGATGACAGTGAGCAGTTTGATTCTTCAAGTCCAAGGCATACAGGCATTTCACCAGTCGCTTTTGGTTTAAATGTTGCAGCTCGACAGGGAGTTAACTGGCTGTTTGTACTACGCAAAGACCAAATTCGAGTTTACCCGGCGAAAGACGGGGTCGGGGTTGGGCAAAAAGGCCAGGTAGAAACTTATTTGGAAGTTGATTTGGCGGCTATTGATCAAGAACGAGCTGGACTATTAGCGCTCATTTTTTCAGCGGAGGCTCTAGAACCCGAAGGAACTATAAATGATTTGCTTGATGGTTCATCTAGATTTGCCTCTCAACTTAGCTTGCGCCTTAGGGAGAGGATTTACGATCATGTGGTTCCAGAACTTGCCAAGTCGGTTGCTGAGCAACTCCGGGAACAAAAAATAAGACTGGATTCTGATGGGTTAGATCTTGCTTACAAAATCACTCTTCGAATCTTGTTTCGGCTTTTGTTCCAGGCTTATGCAGAAGACAGGGGTCTACTACCAGCAGGCCGCAATGAGGGGTATGACGCAAATGCCCTGAAAACGATTGCGCAAAGAATTAAGGGAATTCCAGCCGAAAAATTTGGAAAGTCAAGGACTCTTTGGCTCGACCTTGTGCAGGTTTGGAATGCTATAGACGAAGGTAATGGCACATGGAGTGTGCCCGCATACAACGGTGGATTATTTGGCACTGATCCTGAAATTCATCCAGAGGGTGCACTAATTGAGAGAATAGCTATTCAAGATGACATTCTTGGTCCCGTACTGCAGCATTTGTTGATCGATGTCTCGGAAGACGATGTTCTAGGGCCTGTTGATTTTCGGTCACTAAGCGTGCGAGAGTTTGGAACGATTTATGAAGGTTTGCTTGAGTCAAGTTTGTCAGTTGCTACGGAGAACCTAACTGTTGACTCTAAAGGTGCCTGGGTTCCAGCTGGTAAGAAGGAGTTGGTTCTTGCGAAAGAGGGAGATGTTTATTTTCATTCTGCATCGGGTGAAAGAAAAGCAACTGGTTCTTACTTTACTCCAAGTTTCATCGTTGATTATGTTATTGAAAAATCGCTGAGCCCCGCCCTCGATGCTCACTTATCGAAAATAAAGAGTCACTTAGATGCAGGTGATCAAGCAGCAGCCGCTAGAGATTTCTTTGACTTTCGTGTTGCAGATCTTGCAATGGGCTCTGGCCATTTCCTTGCTGCTGCGGTGGATCGAATAGAAGCAAAAATGAGAGAGTTTTTAGCAGAGAAAGAAACCCAAGTACCGGGCATAAATGCCCAATTGCATCGACTGTCGGAATCAGCCAAGTTGGCACTAGGAAAAGATGAATCCGCTAGAGGCGAAATTGAACCTGCGGCGCTGCTGCGTAGACAGATTGCACGTCGATGTATTTATGGTTTAGACATTAATCCCTTAGCTGTGGAGTTAGCACGTTTAGCACTTTGGATTCATACTTTTGTACCCGGATTGCCAATGTCAAATTTGGATCATGGATTAGTCTGCTCAAATTCTTTAACAGGAATTGGAACAATCGAGGAAGCTCTTGAAACACTGCAACCCGATATTCCTAGGACTCCCCTTAAGAAGGGTCATGCTAGGCCAGTTTCAGTATTTGAGGGTGTAGTGACGGATAATTTACTGGAAGCTCGGGAATTGTTGATAGAAGTTGCAAACTCTGATGAAGCTAATAAGTCAGAGGTTAAACAAGCTACCAAGATTGCAAATAAGGCGAGAGCAACCGCCGAAACTGCCAAAAACATATTTGATTGTGCGATTGCAGCTCGATTTGGTTTGTTTAATATAAGAAATATTTTTGAAGAATCACAATTGGTCGAAATAGGTAAGACAGAAAAAGTTAAGAATACGATTAAAGAGCTGCAGCCCGCACACATGCCGTATCTCTTTCCGGAGGTATTTACTAGGGATGATCCTGGATTCGATGTATTAGTAGGCAATCCTCCTTGGGAGGAGCTAGTGCAAGATGAATTGAAGTTTTGGACAAGATACATTCCTGGATTGAAGTCTGTTCAGTACGGTAAACGAATAGACCAGATAAAGAAGATAAAGAATCTTAGACCCGACTTAGAACAGTTGCTGGGAAAAGAAACTTCACAAATGGATTCAATAAGAAATGCAATTGTAAATGGTCCATTCCCGGGAATGGGAACCGGTGATCCGGATCTATACAAGGCATTTGCTTGGCGCAATTATCAACTACTAAGGAAAAAAGGCTATTCAGGCTTAGTCATGCCTAAATCTGTTGTAACTTCGAAAGGATCCCTCGACTATCGGAAGGAGATTATTCAAAGTGGAAGACTAAAAACTGTCTGTGCGCTTGTTAATTCGGGCAGATGGATTTTTGAGGACGTCCACCCTCAGTATCAGATCGCACTCCTGACGATAGGTGGATTTGTCAGTGAGGATATAGAGCTTGAGGGTCCATGGACATCTCTACAGAAGTTCAGGACTGATTCCGAAGTAGTTAGAGTAAAACGAGACGACATTAAATTGTGGAGTGAAAACTTTATTATTCCCGCATTTGCATCTCCCAAAGCTTATTCGATATACAGAAAGATAAGAAAAAGTCCAACTATTTCAAATCATCAATTTTTGAATTTTGGAACTCAAACGGAACTTTCTGCGACACTTGATCGGAATTTATATTATTTTGAAGGCGATAAAAAACCGGAAGGGGCTCTTCCTATTTTCGGAGGTAGATCTTTCGATACCTGGATTTGTGACACCGGCGAATATTTCGGTTGGGCAAAATCTAAGACACTTTTAGCCCTAGATAAGAAAAGATTGACGCAAATTAGAAGGTCGGAAAGTCCCTTTTTTGGACAGACAGAAGAATGGGCAACCAATCCGGATACCGCACCTTGGATGCATCCAAGAATTGCTTATCGCGCTATTTCTCGTGCAAATGACACTAGGACGATTAGAGCATCTATCATCCCTGCGGGTTATTTATTGAGTAATTCTGCGGGTTATTTTTTTAGGAAAAAGGGTCCCGTAAGTGACGAGGCATTTCTTTTAGCGGTTCTCAACTCTAGAACTCTTGATTGGACCATGAGACACACGGTTGAGATGAATGTAAACCCTCACACAATCAGAAGTTGTCCAATTCCCGAGATAGCTCGTGATTCAACTATTTACGCGAGAATTATTGGATTGGTCTGTGACATATATTCTGAAGAAACTAGATTGGAATCTTGGCTCCAACAAATTCAAAAAAAGCCTAAGAAAAGTAAACTAGAAAGAGAAAACATTTTAGTCACAAATGAGATTGAGGCCTTAGTTGCTTTGGCCTATGGTTTAGATCGAGAGGAAGTTTCTTATATCTATGCAAATTTCCACGAAGGCTGGGAATATAGAAGTTACTTGGAGCAAGTAATTGGTTTTATGGATCAATGGAAGGATTCGAATGAGTGATTTTTTACTACCTATGTTTGCCAGTAACCGTCCAGAGAAAAATAGAACTGTTGCGGAGGAAATCAACAAGTTATTTGCAATTATGAGGACAAAGCTACGCGACGTCCCAAATATTGCAATTGCAACCGCATTTGTCAACCCTGCAGGTTTTGAACTACTTGCTGATGAGCTAGAAAAGGCACCTAGAGTTCGGCTGTTGCTTGGAGCTGAACCGGAACAAGAGATCATTAGATCGTTGAGTGATGCAGATGCTAACAGAGATGATCGATTATCCGATGCCCTCAAAAAACACGCCAACTGGATTATTGCTGAGCGCGATGCTCTCGGATTTACAAGAGAGGCCTCAGCGCAAGCAAAGCGATTAGTTGAATGGCTTAAGCAAATTGATAGTCAAAATAATCCAAGGGTTGAAGTCAGGAGATTTACCAAGGGTTTCTTACATGGGAAAGCTTTTATTTCCGAAGATTCAGCTTTACCTGCGGTACTTGCGGGATCAAGTAACTTTACAAAGGCAGGGCTATCTCTCAATGCTGAACTTAATTTGGGTTATGGCGCTGGAGATCAGGCCCACGGGAATTTAGTTCGAGAGTGGTTTGAACATTACTGGGACCAAAGTGACTCATTTGATTTAGCGACAATATATCAGGAACAGTGGAAGGACCATTTGCCATGGACAATCTTTGTCAGAATGTTAAAGGAGTTATACGGCAGTGATTCAGATGATGTAATGCTGCACAAAATGCAACTTAAGCTAACACAATTTCAAAGTGACGGAGTGGCACGAGCCATTCGATTGCTGGATTCACTCGGTGGCGTTCTAGTAGCAGATGAAGTTGGGCTAGGTAAAACTTACATAGCAGGGGAACTCATTGCTCGCGCAGCAAATGAACAAAGACAAAATGTTTTGGTAGTTTGTCCTGCCTCGTTAAAAACTGGTATGTGGGAACCATTCCTTGAGAAACACGACTTCTCTCGTCGAGTCAAGGTATTTTCGTATGAAGAAATTCGCAATCGTATGGAGGCTGAAGAATTTCAGCGCAGCATGGATGATTTTGCTTTGGTGGTTATTGACGAAGCTCATAACTTACGTAATCCAAGCGCGCAGCGAAGTGAGGCCATAGATCGAGCAATATTGGCTGGAGATAACCCAAAAAAGGTGGTGCTTCTAACTGCAACTCCAGTCAACAACTCTCTAACTGATTTAGAGGTATTAATCAAATATTTTGTTCGTGACGATGCACAATTCGCTGCTGAGAATGTTCCAAGTATCAAGCAATACATTAAACATGCCCAGGATCTAGATCCAGAGCTGCTAAGCCCTGAGCACCTTTTCACTCTGATGGACCAGGTAGCGGTAAGACGAACAAGAAAGTTTGTCAAAGAGAATTATCCCGGTCTTGAAATTGAAGGCCCAAACGGCAAGATGATGCTGATTGAATTTCCAACACCAAAAGTTAAAAGAATTGATTACGATTTAGATGACAATGGTAATGAGTTGATTGAAAAAGTTGTCTACGCTTTGGATTTACCGGACGACATTCCATTGGCTGCGAGGCATGAAGAACGCAAGAGCGATCCTGGGCGATTAATACTTGCAAGATACATATCTAGCGCCTACCTAAAAAATGGCGATATTGAAAGGTTTCAGATTTCCAACGTTGGGCTTATTAGATCAGGGTTGCTAAAGCGTTTAGAAAGTAGTCCCCAGGCCTTAAACACTACTTTAACCAAACTAGTGAGTACTCATAAAGCTTTCTTAGAGGCACTCAAAATGGGATATGTTTTGAAAGGTGAGGCATTACGCGAGTACACATCATCTGATGATGATAATTTTGACTTGTTCATTGAGAATCTAGACGAAGAAACGCGTTTAGATATAGAGGAAGCATCACTCTATGATGTTAAGGCTTTGAAAGCCGATATAGAGACAGATTTGAAATTATTAGCTGAGCTACAATCTTTAGCAGAAAAAGCTGCAAAAACTAGCGATCTAAAAGCAAAACAACTAATTGATGAACTAACAGATATCGCTGCAAAGTCTCGTAAAGCAGACCCAAGAGGTTCAACTTCAGGAGACAGGAGAAAAGTTATTGTTTTCTCTTCCTTTGCTGACACAATAATTGATTTACATTCCAGAGTAAAAGCAGCAATCGAGAGTTCAGAAAAAACTGCGCTCAGTGATTATAAGGGGCGCTTAGCTGAACCAATTATGGGTGGAAATTTGAGTAGCAAAAAGCTAGGACAAACTGGTGGAGTAGATCAAGGTCATCGCTCGAGAGTGATGGCTGAATTTGCTCCTGAGACAGCTGGTGAGTTTGATAATGATGGAAATCCAATTAGCCAGGATAAATTTGACATTATTTTAACCACCGATGTTTTGTCTGAAGGAGTTAATCTTCAGCAAGCGGGAAGAATAATAAATTACGACCTTCCTTGGAATCCAATGAGAATAGTTCAACGACATGGTCGTATTGACCGAATCGGTTCGAAGCATGCAGAGGTTGAAATGGGACTCTTTTTCCCTACAGCTCACCTAAACGACTTGCTCCGATTGGAAGAAACCTTGGAGCGAAAACTTGCTCAGGCAGAGGCAGCAGTTGGCGCTGGAGTAGTTTTACCAGGCCGCAAGGCAGGTAAACAAATAATTTTTGCGGACACAAAAGAACAAATCAATCAGCTCTATGCTGAGAATCCGGAGCTACTTGAGGCTCGAGGAAATAATGCAGCCTTGTCCGGTGAAGAGTATCGCAGACGTTTAGCCAACGAAATGAAGGATCCTTATGTTAAGGATGCTGTTAATAGGCTGCCGTATGGTTCAGGAAGCGGCTTCATAAATGACAAGATTAAGACCAACGGGTTTGTTTTCTGTATGAGAATTGGAGAGCATGAAAAACCTTGGTTTAGGTTTGTTCCAGTCGACCAGAAATGGATGCCAATTGTAGAAAATGGCTCCACATTGGTTTATGACGACATGCTTGCATCACTTGTGGCGGCAGATCCAATTCTGGCTACAAAAGAACGCTGGCTACCAGGCGAAGTCTATGAATCTGCGTTTGATGCTTGGACTGTTGCAAGAAGGAGCGCTTACGACGCATGGATGTTCCTAACAGACCCAAATAATCTCTTACCAGATTCTCCAAAAGCATTTAGAGATGCTTATCAATTAGTTCAAAAGGCTGGACAATTTCTGAGCCCAAATGAGCAACTCGAACTCTTAGGCAAGTTAAATGCGGTACCTTCAAAGAAAGTAGAAAAGGCAGTGCGAGCTGCCATGATGATTGACGACAAGGATCAGCAGAAAATTCTTGAAGTAAAAAAAGAAGTAGAAGCTGCTGGTTTACAGAGGCCCGAACCCCCTAAACCCTTAGAGACAATTGCAGAAAACCAAGTCAAGCTAGTCTGCTGGATGGCAGTAAAAGGTAAAGTTGAAGAATGAGCTACGTATACATCCTGATAAATGAGGCTATGCCCGGTTTGATTAAGATTGGGCGTACTACTGCTGAGATAGTAAGCAGATACATTGTTAAGGTTGTTAGTTGCGGAGCGCTGGCTCTTATTGCTACTCACGTAACCAAACCTTTTGAAGACACATCGGTTTCCAAATCACTACTTTCACTGGACTA
>Ga0194115_10004425_pt1 | contig 15111 bp, 10 predicted proteins | sample TA2MahsurfametaG_3_FD_148656 | JGI IMG/M metagenome (GOLD analysis project Ga0194115, IMG submission 148656) | Freshwater microbial communities from Lake Tanganyika, Tanzania - TA2015002 Mahale S4 surface | ecosystem: Environmental > Aquatic > Freshwater > Lake | place: Tanzania: Lake...
GTACCTTGTTGCTAGAACGAGACCTAGGTCTCTTCTTCTTTTTCAGAGTTGCGCGTCGCTTGATCCTACTTTCGGGTGCTGTGGCACTCTTTCGAATACTACGACAAGAGTAGACAATGGAAACCGGTGCTTTCAAGCATTCTGTAATGTTCGTGTGATTTGGAGGTGGACTTGACGCCGCGACTGGAAAATCGTTCCTTTTCTTCTCAAGGGACGGCTTCTGCCGATTTCGCAACGGACGGCACTCTGCTCCAAACATGGCTCCAAGACCAGCTGAAGCTGAAGAAACAGTAGTGGCTTTTGACCGGAGATTATCATCTTGTTGAACAGAGTAATACCTCCGTAGTTTCCCGACCTCTCCATGCACGTCACTCTTAGGACATGGTTCTGAATGGACGGGAACTGTCGTCCCATGCATTCCTTTCCTTGCAACGATTCTTTTGACACATTCTTCTGTCTTGTCCGTTCGCATCGATGCTATCGATGTAGGGGACACCACGTGTCTTGTTGGTCTCGACATTTGTTCCCCTAGAAATGCCAACGAATCCATGATTGCCATCTGTGCTTTCGGTTTCAGCTTTACCGACCGGATTTGATGAGTCACCCCCCTATTTTCCACAATACGGTTCCTCTTATCTCGTCGGACCTTAATGGTAGGTTTTTTGAAAAGACACCTCCCAAGATTGGCAAGAGAATCACCACCTGTCATGAATTTCGTCACAATGGCAGCACTCGATGAATCCTGCAAGAGCTGCTTGTGGGGCCGCTTATTCTCCTCCAGTTTTCCATCTTGTATTGGGAACAGAATTCTCCTTATGCCTACAATGACTGCCATGATGGGAGCGGAAAAGGAATCAATCACAGTCAGTGCCTGTATCCCAAATCAGGGAACAGGTATCGTACAGTCAACAGCGCTTGTCTTGTCAATTCTGAATGTGAGTCGAGGTACGGTACATATAAATCGAGGTTTCTTCTTCGCGCCATCAAATCATGGCGCGAAATGCAACGGTTCTTTGTTGGTGACCAAGGCGTGTCGTGCAATAAATATATTTTTCTCAGTTTAGATATGATTTTCGATAAATATAGCCATTTCCCAGCAGTCTGTCTTCGTACGACTTCATCCTTTCGACGTCATCGACAGGATTGTCATCCTCGAACCAAACAGATTTTCTGTTTTCTCCGTCCATACCCCAAGACATAGTCTGCTCTATAAAATCGTTGGGCACCAAAACAATCAAAGAAAGGTTAGCATTTTTCCTTTATCCTCGGTAACGCCATGATTCACTGTCGATCTCCTATCACGAAGTTCATTACGAGAGTGTCATTGCCTCGTCGAATGCCCACCTCGTGGACTTCTTCCCTGACGACGTCGTGCCGATCTGCCGTCCCATTGAGGAGTTATAGCAAATGTTGTGAGTGAGAATCGTCTCTCATATTGTTCTAGATATACGAAGGGGGGGATGTCATCCGTCTAATCTAAAGATTTCTCTCATTGCTACACTTCCTAGCACAATCTATGGTCAAAATAACATACATTGAAGCGGATGGGACTGAAAAGATCGTAGATGCGACTGTTGGGAAGAATTTAATGGATGTCGCTCATGAACATCATGTGGAATTAGAAGGTGCATGTGGTGGAGAATTAGCATGTTCGACATGTCACTTAATATTTGAAGAACATATCTTTGAAACCTTACCCGAAAAGGCTGAAGAAGAAGATGATATGTTAGATCTCGCATTTGAAGTCACACCGACGTGAGTGGTGGGGAGCGATTTGTCCTTGTTCGCCTTTCTTCTTTATCTGGTGGAACCAAAAACTCGATATCTTACATTTCGTTCTTTTTTGGCGTTTTTCCTCCGTTGCCTGAATATATGTATAGATCCCGATTGGGTTGTCAAATTTTGGTCAGAGAAGATATGGAGGGAATGACGGTACGTTGAAGAAACGCCAGAATGGACAGATGTATACATGTATATTTCCCACCTCAAAAAAACCCTTCCTGTTTTTAACAAATATTTTGTTTGAAGGTTCGTATCCCCGATGATGGCTTCTAACTGAAGTGGGATAGAAGAGTTGAATTGAGGCAGCGTACGATGACGGATCCATATACGACGAGTGTAGGTAGGCTAAACACTACTTCTGTGGTATTGAAAGATTATTCATAAACTTTACCTTGATCGTTTATAAATGACATAGGTATGTATTCTAATGGTACATGGTTGGTTACATACAAACATGAAAGAAATAACATGACCAATCGATCTCGCCTACCTTGTTCTCTATGTTCGAGATGGTGGTAGTGGGGGAGGGTCGAGGTCTTCGAGCGGAGGACCTCCGGAAAAAAAATAAGAACGCGAACGTTGGTCCCCCCGTTACGATAGATGCCAATCTGATTGATCAATATCGACTGATCCCTTTTGTAGATTCATTTGCATCCGCATGGGAGGCCAAAGACTTCCCTGGACCGTCACCATCATTAGATTACTGATACCATTGTATTCAGTATCCAAAGTCCATGGTTCATCACCCAAATTCCTATGTACCAGGACCACTTGACGATCCTGATAGTCCTGACCGACTCGTTCAAAGAATGTTTGAAAAAAGTTATCATTCGCTTGGAGGAGAGGATCGGCATGAGTCAAAATGACCATCAATTCAAACCCATCCTCCTCCTGTTCTGCCGTCGACTTATATTGTTCATCAATCCAGGATAGATCTGCTTCATGTCGGTTTTGCCATTCTCGGACGTCATGAACAGACCCACCCACCAAATTCATCCCTACAAATAAAATCCCCTTGGGATGGAAGTAGGCGAAATTTTCACTAAAGTCCGGTTCCTGCCGAGAAATAGTCCATGCCGTCGGTGCCGGCCAAAAGGTTGATTCAAAACCGACAAGATACTGATTCCACAACGCAAAGGCTGCATCGGGATCTGGGCAATCTGTTGTGGCAGGCAACAACATTTGTCAGCGTGTGAAGCTAGACAGAATAAGGAAATCAAACCATAACGCACGTCATCCAAGGGATAGGAATGGGTACAGCTTGGCCAAAGGAATACACTTGTCGGCATCAGCATCAAAAGCAAGACTGGGTACGTACCATTGTATTCATTATCTCCTGGGACGAAATAAACTGGGACCGACGATAGGGAAAATAAATCAACATTTGTCTGATAGGATTCTTCATCGCAAGAGGTTGCAGTGGGTGAATTCCAATCTCCAAGATGAAACATAACAATATCATCATCGTCGATAATCGTTCCGGTGTTCGTCTTCGCTACAGTCGGTAATGACGTTAATTGATCAGGAAGAAGAGTCAAGGATTCATCAATAAATCGTCCTGCAATGACATAAAATGTTACAATCGACGAATTGGAAGGTTTGATCGGAGGAGAAGTCACATTGATAGGTTCAGTGGGTTTTTCCCCACCACCACTACTACCACCACCGCCCGATGATACTGGGGCGATTGTCGGTGCCTCTGTCTCTGGAATATCAACAGGTGGTGATGGTGGTGGGAAGATATTGGTGAAATTGTCAGGATTCGGATTCGATGTAAAGGGGGTGGATTCTCCATTGGGCTTAATAATCATGGCAGCACCGACACCGACCATAACGATAGCACCCAACAAAAAGATTCCACTCAAAAGGATAACGACCTTCAGCCATTGCGGTGCTTCCATAATCCATTCGGGGACACATCCACCTTCCTCGTCGTCTTCCTCATAACTGCCGTGTTCTGGATCTCGTTGAGTCTGTACAGTAAGTTCATTCGGATGTGGATTTGTTGGAGAACCATATCCCTTCCTAGTATCAGGATTGAAAGTGAGAGGGAGATCTTCCGGATATACATCTTCTTCCGAATGAACCCTACCCTGAGGATGATGAGGATGATAATTTGCACCGACCGTAGTCGGTGTCATGTAATGATAGTGATCGGTATTGATCGAAGAAATGTCATCAAAATCCGATCCGGCACCATCTGGACGATTGGGGATAAGGAGGGATCTTCCATCCAGGGACAATGCCCCATCAAAGATGATATTCTGTCGAGTCGGTGGTGGTGGAGCCTTCCCATCTTCATAACAATGATATGGGAGCGATTGTTGTTGTCGTAGTTGATGTCGTTGACGACCTTGGTCGTCATTATTCTTATTTTCCATCACCTCCTCCTCCTCCTTCTGTACAGGCGAGGTGGTGGTGGTAGTTTCAACAACTTCGTCTGGGACACTAGTGCTCAATGGCTCTTCTTGTTCATTATCATCTTTTTGTTGTTGTGGTGGTGGTTCTGTGGATTCTTCATTTTCTTGCTCCGACGGGATCAATTCAGGTGATGGTGATGATGTTCCTTCTTCTTCTGCTTCTTCGTGAGTTTCTGGTAGTTGTACATCGTTGACATCCTCCATGGGTTCTACCAGTTCACTTGTTTCTGGCGTTGGTATATCTTGGGATGACGACATATTTTTTCTTTCTCTCTTCTTCTTAAGTCTAGGCTATGATCGTAAAAGGGGGGCAAGGGGACAGCGTCAAACGTCGAAATGTCCTTTGTTGGGAGGTAGCGGCGGATTCAATGTTCTTTGATAGTGTTACAAGTACTACTATCGGAAGGGGGTTCGTCGCTTTAGTTTTTTGGGTATCCTTTCGTGTCCACGGGATGAGGTTTTCTGGATACCGTGTCTTACTGGGGGATATGACAAACTCACAAACTAGCGATATTTGTGGGTATCGGATAGAACGATCCAGAAGAAGGTATTCCTGTTGATGGAGGGAGGGTGTGAAGGCGTGTTCGGGTCGTTTCGTTATCCCTCCAAGCCTTTCCATACACTCACGTTTGTGCTTTTTTTTTCCTTGGCAGAGAGACGTATCCCTGGTTCTTTTTTTTTTTTTCCTTTCTTTTCCCGACACGACAAAGAAAGCCTGTGAAATAATTGGATTCTCTCTCTAGTAGTGAAAACCACGTTCGTCACACGGTCCGTGGTTTCGTCGACCCGTGCGTGGGTTGTTCCAGGATACCCGTATCTCCCTTCTATGTGATACCGGTAAACTTTATGTCTCTAAACACGATCACACACCGTCCGGCCGAGTCGTGTGGGATCCAGAATTCGAATTATGTCGATCCTCTATATATCCATAAATAGCAAGTGGCAATGTGACACTCCGGGGAGAAATCGTGTACATATCCATTTTATGAATGAATGAATGACATAAAACATTCTTGTATAGACACCTGCCCCACCTCATCGCAACAATCCAATCGATTCGAATGGACCGTCCCCTCCCACGTTCATATCCTTCCGATCATGTCATCCGAAGATAATCCTTTCTTCTCTGCCTTCATCGTAATAACAGGATGCTACGGAACAGACACTCGTTTTTACTCACAGTCAACCTCAACGTACTACGTAGAAATTTCTTGAGACTACTAGAGCATCCCTATGAATCCATATTGCTATAGTTGGTGAAGGACGACATGCCACCACCATAGTAGATATTTGAAGAATCTTAATCTTGAGTTGCAACCTGTAATCGTAATTCGGGAGGTAAATCGTCTTCACCTTGATCATCTAACCACTTTCCAAAGTCTTCATGTCGTTTCATCTCTTCTTCGGCGGCCTGTTCTTCTTCATGTATATCACTCGTATTCGTATAATCCGTTACGCCATCCCAATAGAGAGCCTTCATTGGCGTCTTGGTAACTAGATTTACTTTCCCATTCCATTGTTCCACTGCGATGGTTGCGATCGTTGGTTCTGTGAATTTTACAATTACGACCATCGTCTTGGAAATACAGGTAATCTTGTCCACTCCATTGTCATTACTACTACTGCTGCTCGTACTGTTGTTCTGGGATGACATCAACTCCTGACAATGCGATTGAATCTTGGATTCCCATTCCGATTCTGGAATTCCATCCAACATACCCTGAACGACGACGATTCTCAGACCTTTTCTTCCTCCGGCTAGACGTTCTCCAAAACCTTCATCTTGTGCTTGTAAAAGTGCTAATCGTGCTACCTTGCGTTGAGCTACCGATATCGTTCGTCGATTGTTGTGATGAGTACGATCACGTTTCTTTGGGTTGGTAGTAGTAATAGTACTCCCGTCATTGTCGTCATGGTCCTCTGTGGCAGGATTACTACCGGTACCCCCATTCGTGTCGGGTACTACTAAGTCATCCTTCTTCGCTTGAAATTGTGCTCGTTGGACCTTGATGATATGATCTTGATCCCATGGAGATTCATCCAAGACTTGAAGTGCCAAGTCGACTGATTCTGGTCGGGCATAACATATACTAGCATCACCCTTGAGTGTTCCCCCATTATCATCATCGCCATGACCATGATGACGATATAATTTGATTTTAGGTTGTAAGGTTTCAGGATCTAAATCCAACATACCAACTTTCCCAAAGAATTTAAGAATATCTGGGAGTTGGGCAGTCGGTGGAAGACCAGTGACATAGATCCAATTTCGTGCATTTCGCTTATGGAATGGATCCTTCTTTTTCTTCTTAGTTTTCTTCTTTGACTTGTTGATACCATCGTTTTGGTTGTTGTTGCTTTTACTGTTGTTACCTGTCGAACTGGATACTCCCACCGAACGATCGTTTCCAGCAGCCGAAGTCGAATGACCTTGTCTCCCTTGTCGCGAGGGAAGTTCCGGGGCTAACGCTTCATGGATCCATCTTCCCGAGAATGGATCCTTGACATATCTAGTACCCCCATCCGATTGATACATGTGTTCATCATAACCATCATCATCGTCGTCATGATCATGTTCATCGTCTTCATCATCACTACCCTCAGCGTTATGTCCCATCTTGGAAGTAGAGGATAAGAAGGCTTCCAATTCCTCTTGGACGGATGGATGGTTACTACCTTTGGAATCCGCTGTAGTAGTAGGAGTCGTCGAATCCTGTACCACTCGATTGGTTGATGTGACATCTCTTTGTAGGGGTTGTTCTTGTTGTGTATCGAACTGTCGAGGTAAAGAGGTACATCGCAGTACCTCCATCACTTTTTGTAGATTTGGGAGTTCATCCAACGATGTCCATTCGGAAGTAATATTCGGTGCATACAAAAGAATTTTAGGAGATGCTGAAAATGATGATGTTGATATAGGAGATGTCATAATGGGAATCCTTTCGACCAAGGTTCGGCATGTAAAGGGTCCCTGGGGGGTAGACTTCGATGCCTTCTCCTTGTCATCGTCATCCTCATCATGGCCAGTACTACTCGTATGAGTTGTCATCCTCATTCCTACGACATGCCATTGATCACAGGAAGCTTCCTTCAAGATGTTTACCGCCGAAACAGGTTTCCATTCACTCTGTTCGGTAGTTGTTGTACTGGTTGTTCCACCTGGTCTTGGAATCAATTCCAAACATTGTGTATGTTGTGATAAAATTGGTGGTACACCGACACGTACAGGAACTAATAATTTGATCAATTGGTCTAAAGATAATGGATGATTTGAGACTGTACCCGTTGTAGGATTTTGGTAGTAAAAATAAGGAGAAGAAGAATTATCACGATTCTGTCCAACGGCTTCGGCGTGTTGTTGTTGATGATGTTCTTCCTGTGTAGGTGACAAACGAGATTCAGTCTCTTGATCTTCCATTTCTTCTTTTTTTCTTCCCCCCGGGGCTATCACCTATCTACAACCGTCTCTCCAATATTCCCGAGACGGATCTCAAGAAATTTCTTACTACAGCTATGATTGAGAGGTTGAATCGGCAACCGAACCTGTTTGGGAAGAGGGATAGATCGGTAGGGAGAGGCTTTCCCATTGGCGCCGTGAAACCTGGAACTGCCTGGATATTACGTAGCCGTTTAGAAAGCCTGATACTCACGAGTTTGGAATCTCTAGAGAGAGGACACCATCGACTCTTTCAAGCTCGGGCCACTTCTGGAATACAGTTTGACTCGGATTTTGCAATCTTCAGTGCTTGATTTCTACAACCAACTAGTAGGTATTCCTATTCTTTCTAATTGTAAGTGGGTTCTACAGCCATTTAATGCCGATCACTCTAGCGCCTGTCTAAGAAATCCCCTCTCTCTCACGTCCGGTGTATATCTTATAATCGATAGAGTAATCGAGGCGCATTTCTCTCGACAAAATTCGCTACTTGGCATCATCATCTGGCGGGGGGGCGGCGGGGGGGGGTGAAGTTGGTCGAAAGGTTAGTTAGCAAATACCTGTCTTACCCTCACCCGACTTCGTTTCAGGACTCCATACGTACTACTTCCTTAGAGTGTCAAGAATTGACGAGCTGTGACTCGAAAGGCAGTTAACTTTTGAGTGAATCGATCACGATTGGCGGAATCCAAACTACGACTCACGTCGGCCAACAGTTTGTTAATGGTATCATTCAGTTTGGCTTGATTTTCAGGAGACTGTGAACTTAACAAATGATCCTTGTACGCCGCAAAACTAGATTCACTGGCCAACATCAAACTGAGCATAGGTCGCATAACAGCCCAATGATTCTGGGGTGGACCAAACAACAACAGATTGAACAAGGTAGCCGTCAAACTCGAAAAGAGATTTGGTTGTGCCGTTAGATGCTGATGAAAAGAAGTGAAGTGAAAACAAAAGTTGGTTAGTCAATCGCACACATTTACCATCTTCATCTACGATTCCTTACCCTTTGAAGATTGTGCATCTCTGGCTTGTCTTTGCCTTGATTGTTGAAATAGTATGTCGTCAAGTGATCGATCGCATTCGCACAAAAGGAGCTAATCGTAGCATCGCTGGACTGCAACCCATCGTGAACAGCAGTCATAATCTGCATAAAGATGGTTGTGTCAAGCTGGAACAATGTGTTCTTATGGCTTCGGAACATAATCTCAATATAGCTGTAGTATGCCTTGCTTAACTTCGGGTAAGCCACAACATCATCCATAGGTACTGACAGCGCCATCTGTAACGCAATTTCCAGCGAGTTTTCCAGGGCCTTGTCATTATACAGTTCAAAGACACCGAAGCATACATAGTTCCCACCCAAAGCCGAATTCAATACGTGAAGGGACAACGCTAGGCCCTTATACCGCTTCTTGTAGATACTTGGGTCATTAGATGGTGGCTGCGGCATTCCCATCAGTCGACGTCCGTAGGCACAGACCACTTCGCTGACGCATCGGAAGAGAAGAATCCCATTGGGACTGCTTTGATCGAAATTTACGCGATTTGCCTTGTTGTGACAGAATTCATGAAGAAACCGGAGCAAACTAATGATAACGTCCGTTTGATCATACCATATATTAGCCACCTTTGCCAACAGGACCAAATGATTCGGGTGCAGTATGTCAAAGAGTGCACTGTAGGTTTTCCGATTGTGTAAACTCGCCGTTATGCCACGCAAATCTCGAAAGACACCGATGAGGGGGTGGCGACAATTTTCGCGGCGTAGCTCCTGCGGAGACATCGATCCTAGTTGTGTCAATATTTTCAACGTCGGTGCCATGAATTGATCAAAGTTGATTCCAAGTTTCTCCTCTCCGCTAGGTGAAAGCAGAAGGCGCGTCAACGTAGCGTGAAACGTAGTCCTGTGCCGGACGTTCGCCGGGATGGCCAAGAAAGGGAAATGATCTTCCGTGTGATGCATCGCCAGGAATCGTACCGTATCAAGAGTCAACAAAAGCTTCGAGCTGCTATATCCACCTGCCATATCGTGTAGTAGGTCGAGCGTATTGGCGACGATATCTTGTTCTTCCGGCCAGAACTTCAAATTGTTCCCCATTTTTGTCACAATGATATTCGCAACGACAGTGTGATCTCCCATCCCCAAATGTTCAAACATCCGTTGATATATCTTTTGTTTGGCTGAAGGAGCAGAGTCCAACTTGGCAACAATCATCCCAACCGATAGACTGTCTCCACTCGGACTGGTGGGACTCCCTGACATTTGATCCCACATGAACATATACACACGTCGAAAGTTCTGGAAGTAGAATAGAAGCGCTAGTTCCAGCTGTGGATCTGCTCTTCCTGTACCATTCGATGATGTAAGGCGGTAGTCCACGCCTTGGGACAGCTGTAGGGCCCGTCGACTGAGACTCGCATCTATCGTTTCTTCGCCTTCCCCCATGTGAGCCGATGACCAACTGTGACCACCAACAATAGCCCCGACCATGTACGTTAACCATGTCAACTGGCCTTCAAGAATCGCCATCTGCTGCTGGATATCAGCAGGAGCCGAAGCTGTTGGTCTATTTCCTAGACGCCCTATTAAGTCTTGATACTGTGCCAGAATCGGGTCGAATTTTCCAAGGATCATCTGAGCCACTGGTCCGTATTGAAATCGACAGATTACTGGCAGTCGATCCATTTGTTCCTTGAGCGATCCATCATCTTCTAGGGGATTCTCCAGTCCTCCATCACGCAAAACAGCCTCGACAGATCCCAGCATACTCTCAATGTATGTTTCGACAACCATCAGGACTTGCTTTTTCAAATGATCGACATGGCCTTGGGCTCCCGTCTCTGGCCGAACATACGGCACCGCCGCGACTAAACGCCCCCATAGTGACAACAGGTAATGGATGGAGTTGGTACTATATTGCCAATTCCGAATCGATTGAACCGTGAAAGATGCAGCGAGTTCCAGCCATTCCATGTACCCGTCTGCCTTGACAAGCTCACTGAGCTGGTAATTCGCCTTGAGCCGCCCGAGCAAACGACAGAACTGATGATAGTTGTCTTGATGCATAAGTCCAGTTTGCTTGGAGAGCATTTCTCGAATACCGTTAATCAGCAGACCCAAGAAGGAGGCACGGTCCTTATCTGTAGGAAATAATGAACGTCGTACCGACGCAAGAAGAATAATCGACTCCATGGCAGTAGAAGACCGTGGGGGTTCTGTGTTGGCATAAAAGTCGAAAAAGAGTTCCGTCGTTGCAGGATCTTGAAGCAAGGGACGCCAAGATGTCGGTGCTTGAATCGTACCCACATCCTCAGTGGATTCATCCGGATTGGTTCCGATGAAATCAAAGTTCAGACACCGGACAGTCAATGCAAGAGCATGTTCCCCCATGGCCATTTCCTGTTGGGGTGTCGCAGCTAGAGTGGAATGACAAGAATGGGGGGGGGTGAGGAGGGTCAGCATGAAAAAAAAAGAGACAAACGACTGTGGGTGTAGATGCGCGCCTTTCGACTTACTGATAGATCTCGTCTGAAGTTGCTTCAATGTAGTCAAACCAAGTTGAAAAACCTTCAGTAGACAGACATCTCGAAAGCTAACTGAAGTCTTTCGGTGTTGAGTTAGGGTTGAACCTGCCGTGGGAATATTGAGTTCATCCACTAACTGATTAAGAATCTTCAATCCCAATATGCAATGATCGACCGTCGCCTGAAGGAACTTAGTCACATCATCTGCAAGTTCCCTATGGACTGGATCATCGAACCAACCGAGTTTTGTAATCCTACAAACCAGTTTGATCAAACTGACAGTGACAAAGTCGGATAGGTGTGGTCCATTATTTGCCAGATACGATAGGACATAATTTCGGATATCAATCCGTTGGGGGACGGTGAAGTTATTCCAATGGGTCGTAATCAACTCAGTAAGGGAGTTGGACGCCACGACTCTAGCAAATTGAGACTTGGAGTTGTCTAAAATGTATTGACATTGTGGGATGTAATCAGATGAACTTTGGAGGCTCAATAGACGCTGTTGAGCTTCCGTCCGTGTTATTGTTTCACCGTTGGACGTTGTGGGTATCCCCGAGTATAGAGTCTCACACAAGGCTTCCACCTGGGCTAACTGTGCGGCATCCATGATATCCGTTATATGAGATTGTTGTCCACGGAAGATAAAGATGCCAACAACAAAATTGGACTGGAAGTATAACTTAATCCGATCACGACTGGATATGTTATCCTCAAGAGAATTTGATACACTTTCCAGAGTAATCAATACAATGACCCAACAAAGGAAAGTGCCTTTGGGGGGATCACCGGGGAGTTAACAGGGATCCCAAGACAAGGTAGGAAAAGTAGAGAGAATGACAGGTTGACGAGAACGCGATGCAGTTGCACACTTTTTTTAACATTCGTCTTGGTTTTTTTTTCGGTACGTCCCCACAGTGACTGCCACCGAACCCCGCAGAAATGAATTCCTTTATTGGCCAAACGGATTTTCGTATTGGTGACGAACACTCCGAATAAAATTCTGTATTGCACTTCTCAACGACACATTTGTGATGATTTGTGATTTGTGATCTTTTCGAAAGTCTATGATACAAAAAGAAAAAAAACTTAGGGAGAAGGCGGGACGACGGATAGACTAGAGGTTATGGATACAGAAATAAGCACATAACCCGTTCCATCACCATCATCCAACCAGTTCAGAGTTCGGGCACTCTGATCGGCATCAAAGAAAAGAAGGATCTTTCACAGTTTGTGAATAGTTTCGAAATCAACGATCCCAACGTCCAGTATTCCAACATGAAGTCTTCCCTTACAATATTGTTCGTACTCATATATTCAGTCTACACGGATGCCGTGACGCATTCTGTTCCAGCATGCGCCGTGAAGACAGATCAGTCATACTACAGATTGTCGCCGTTGTGGCACTTGCGAGGAGGTGATGGCAGCCCAGGGAGTGGTGACGAGGAAGAGACTCTTGATGAATTGGTTCAAGAATTAATTGATTCCAATCGAAAAATAGTCGTCGTAACTGGTGGAGTCCTTTCTGGGATTGGGAAGGGAGTTACTGCATCTTCCGTCGGTGTCCTGTTTCGGGCTATGGGATATCGAGTCACAGCTCTTAAGATTGATCCGTACGTTAATGTCGATGCTGGTACGATGAGCCCATCTGAACATGGTGAAGTCTTTGTATTGGATGATGGAGGTGAAACAGATCTAGATCTTGGAAACTATGAACGGTTCCTATCGGTATGTTTGACGAAACAATCGAATCTTTCGACCGGCAAAATTTATTTATCAGTCATTGAAAGGGAACGGGTGGGGAAATATCTTGGAAAGACGGTCCAAATTGTTCCACATATTAGTGATGCTATTCAGGAATGGGTCTTGAAGGTTGCAAAGACACCCGTTACACATGTATCGACACTCCATATGTCGGAAGTCCCCCATGGGAAGAAACCTGAAATTTGTATCGTCGAATTAGGTGGGACGTTAGGCGACATTGAATCTATGCCATTCGTCGAAGCCTTACGACAATTACAAGAAAGGGTAGGATGGAAGAATCTATGTTTTGTCCATGTATCACTTGTCCCCGTCTTGGGAAGTCCTGTAAGTGAACAAAAGACGAAACCGACTCAACATTCCGTCAAGATGATGATGCAATTAGGACTTCGACCTGATTTCCTATGCTGTCGAGGTACAGAACCTTTAGAACCATCCGTGAAGAGAAAATTGTCCATGTTTACATCCGTTCCGGATGGTGCAATTATTTCTCTTCATGATGTATCGAACATATATCGAGTCCCCCTGATGATGATGGAACAGAATATGCCTGCCATGTTAGCCCAACGACTTCGGTTACCGAAATACCTAAAAAAGAGAGCGAACTATGCCGAAGTGAAGGATATGTGTCAATTAGGACGATCTTCTATGATCAAAGAATGGACGACGTTGGCAGATAGTGTCGATTCACCTGAAAATGATTGTACGATTGCGATGGTCGGAAAGTATATGAATCAAGGAGATGCCTATCTGTCCGTCATTAAAGCCTTGACCCATGCTGCGATTGCGACGAAACAAAAATTGAAGATTGAATTTTTGGATTCTTCCGATTTAGAAGAAGACACTAGTAGTAAAGGCGAATCATCAGTATCATCCAAGAACAAGAGACTTGCAACATTGGAACGATTACTTTCCTGTGATGGGATGGTCGTTCCGGGTGGATTTGGTTCACGTGGATTTGAGGGGAAGATTGAAGCAATAAAGAATGCAAGGATTGAAAAAATTCCATTTTTAGGAATTTGTTTAGGGATGCAAGCTGCCGTTATTGAATATGCACGAAATGTTGGTGGATTTACAAAGGCAGATAGTGCCGAATTCGTCAATCCCACTCCTTCAACCGACCAGGAAGAAAAAGAACAAGACAATAATGTCATTATTTTTATGCCAGAGGGGGATCGTACCCGGATGGGTGGAACGATGCGCTTAGGTGCACGAGAAACGATATTACGGAAGGGAAGTCTGGCATATGATTTATATGGTCGAAAAGAAACGATTATGGAACGTCATCGACATCGGTATGAAGTCAATCCGAAATGGGTCGAACCGTTAGAAACATTAGGTTTAAACTTTGTCGGACGGAATACCGATATGAGTGGTGAACGGATGGAAGTGATTGAATTAGATAAGGAAATCCATCCCTATTTCATCGCCGCACAATATCATCCTGAATTTACCAGTCGACCAGAAAAACCTAATCCTCTCTTTTTGGGTCTATTACAAGAAATTAAACGACGGAAACAAGAACAACAAGAAGACTCCATCACTACAGCAACAACAAGTTGATAGTTACATATGGGTGGCTGAATGGAATAATGTACGGGGTGGGTGGAAAGCAATTATGAATCATGGCTCCTCTCTTCTTTATGTCATATCTAGACCTTGTGGTTGTTGATGTCGTTGTCATTTACGATGTTTTCGATTCCTTTTGGATATTCGACTTTAAGAAACATTCTTCCCAATTTTGTCCATCAAAGGAACGGAATTCAATTTGGGGTAGATTTGGAGGACGTTGGTCTTGTTGTTGTTGTTGAAATTCTGTCATACACATATAGGTAATCCCATATCCATCTGGATTCGATCTGGGTCGATACCATGGTAAGATTCCACAGGTATTACAAAATCTTCGTATAGCAGTCTTTGTCCCCCATAAATATAAGGTGGAAATATCTTCTAATTCTTCCAATGACATATCTAATGTAAAATCTTCTTCAGGTATAATCAAATGTTTATTCCCTCTCATAAAACAATCCGAACAATTACATACCCATACAATCTATTAGCATTTCGGTCCGGAAAATATGATGTGACTACATGGACCACACTACGTTCATACGGGTCAATGTCACAAGAGTATTTTCTATAGGTACCTATGGTACTTAGTTATGTATACGTCCGAAATGA
>Ga0194115_10004427_pt1 | contig 15106 bp, 9 predicted proteins | sample TA2MahsurfametaG_3_FD_148656 | JGI IMG/M metagenome (GOLD analysis project Ga0194115, IMG submission 148656) | Freshwater microbial communities from Lake Tanganyika, Tanzania - TA2015002 Mahale S4 surface | ecosystem: Environmental > Aquatic > Freshwater > Lake | place: Tanzania: Lake Tanganyika...
TCCCCCCGGAGCTGATCGAGGATCGATCATCCCAGGTGGACGTGCTGCGACGGCAACTGTCGTCGTTTTTAAGAATGGTGCCAACAAGGGCCGACTCGAACGGATTGAATTGATCGATCCTGGGGCAGGATATGAAAAGGGAGAAAAGATCAAGGTTGTCATCGATCCACCCGAACTATCTCCCAAAGAGGGCGGTCTCCGAGCGACAGCGGAGGTAATCCTAGAACTTTCTGTTTCTGGGATTGAAATTATAGATGGTGGGACTGGTTACGCAGTGGAAAAACCAATCGAAGTCTTCGTCGAACCACCACCATTAACCGCCCGTGTGAATATGAATGATCCTATTTCGGCACGGTACGTCGATCCGATGAAATCAGTCCTCCTTCCGACGAGGACACCTCCGACATTACAACAGAAGGAATCCTTCACTGCCCTTATGGATAAAATGGCAAGGAATGATGGAATAGGCGGTGGGGGTGGGTGTCTTGGTCGTGGATGCTATGATGCTCCCGTCATCGCCTTCGCAACGGCTCAAGCAGAGACTAGCAGTTTCTCTACCTTCCGTATCGATATGGATGTCCAATATCCCGTGGAGGAGGAAGAGAAGGCAATCAGTCAAATTCGTCTGATTAGTGCCACAACCGGAGGTTCTGACAGTCAACAACCTATCTTCTATACGGGTAGCAAGACTTCGTCTTATGCACAGCTCCTTACCTTACTCCCGGCCGGTTTTGGTTTGGAATATGATCAGCGCCTTGAGAGGTTTGTCTTGTCGGCTGGTCGTGACTTTATGGATGTCAATGAGGCAGCGGGTAGTGCTTCCGTCCTACCCTTAGATCCAGAATTCGGACCACGAGGACGTTCGCCGATTGAACGTGATCTGACATTAGACCTGCCGAGTTTTCTTCGATTCTGTGCATCCGGAGCTATCTGTGCGTCAGGTGCTCACCTCGTCCTTACGCCCCTTGATGTTGTGAAGACGAAGGTTCAGACTGATCCCGAGAATTATCCAAGTGTCTTTGCTGCCTTTAAGAAATTAACGAACGAAGCTGGTCCGACTGGATTCTTTGCTGGTTGGGTACCGACCTCAATTGGTTTCTTTTGCTGGGGTGGATTTTCCTATTCTGTCACAGAGCTATTACGACGTAATTTCAATGAAATGTTGGGTCCTCAGGCTGCCTCGTATGAAGTTGCAGTCATTGTCACCGCAGCCGCAATCTCGTCGTTTTTCAGCGTCTTCATCCTTTGTCCTTTTGAGGCAGTCCGGATCAGGTCCGTTGCTCAACCTGGATATGGGAAGAATACCATCGATATGACAACACGGATGATTCGGGTAAGTCGAGGTGACATGATCGATAATCTTCGTTTTTGGTCATGCGGTCGCCTAACCTTCCACTGACATGGCATGACCTTAGGAGGAAGGTATTGGCTCTCTCTTCAGTGCCGTGCCTCCCTTTGTCCTCAAGGAGATCCCATTCGGTGTATCAAAATTCTTTGTGTTCACCTTGACAACAAGGTTCCTGTTTCAGACATTTCCGGCTGCGCAGGAAGACGTTCAGTTATCCTTAGCCGTAAGTTTGCTCGGCGGTATGACGGGTGGACTTGCAGCTGCTATTGTTAGTAATCCAGCCGATGCTACCATCAGTGAGATGAAAAAGGCCAAGACGAAGGTCAGCCCCTTGGACGCGGCGAAGAATCTCATCAATCGTGGTGGGTATGCTAACTTGATGAGAGGCCTTCCAATTCGGATGCTATTCTATCCCTTGATTGTCAGTATGCAGTTCTTCGTCTACGACATTGTTCGATTGTATCTAGGAGTGGGTGCCGATGATCTAAAGGTATATTTGGATGTTTTGGGCAGTGCCCTTCAAGATGGAGGTACAACAGTCGGCCCTGTTTGAGTAAACATCGTTCGCATTGGCCACGAGGAATGAGTATACGAAGTTTAGGACTGATGCATAACCTCTTGTTTGCGTCCACGCCGGGTTGATGACATTTATTTCCAGCCTCTTACAGTTTGAAAGACGCCTTTCGTGAGATGCCTTAACATCAGTGGAGGAACCGGTGTTGGAAAATGCGGAAGCGCACTCCCGTCAGCAGAGGACGACGAAACCTAGGATCACGTATGGTCACGACATCCGAAAAACCGTTCAAAGAGAAAATACAAAGGATTCTTTAAATTGATCCTAACACCAGTTAGGATGATCTCATAGTAACGTACAGGGCAGTTCTACTACCTCCGATTGTAGCCTTGCTCCCCTTTCCCGATGTCTACGGGAATGACACTGATGATGATGATGACGACGACGACACAGGTTTTCTCAAATCATGACTCGATTGACACCGGGTTTCATACAAGCTATTGTGTCGAGCCTTCTAAACAATTGCGAAAGCAATTTTAGGCAGTCGCTCCCCACCAACGAAGAGTAGTTCCTCGCTTGTTCTTGTCAATGCAGACATCAGGGTGGGTAGCCGTCTTCCAGGTGACTGTATGGAAAATCGAAAAATTGAATCGATGGCATGAAAGAATCATAAAGAGTCAATAGTGTGAGACAATGATGGTATTGGCAGAATGAATAAGAATCCCAAATAAGAGGCTGTCGCTCCTCTCTCTCTTCGTCGTCTATAATCGTGAGGAAAAACTTACTGTATCCAGCAGCAAGGGTGCATGCAAATCCACATACGAAAATCACAGGGTAGGTGGAGATATCCGACAACCAAATTGGCTTATTTTTGATGTTGTCCACGATAGTTTTCGAGTATAGGCGTTGTTGTCCTGGGACGGCGACACTACCATCAACCAAAAAAGGGAGAGAAAAGGATACAAGAAGAAGACAAAAGCGGAAATTTGAAAATGACGACCAACGAAAAAGAAAAATGAGAAAATGATGTTCCCAAGTGATGGTTGACGATAGATTGACCAGACGATAGCATTCATTGAAGAGTGATTGATATCCCATACATACTCCCTCCGCTAAATGCCACCCATGACTGAGTAAAAAGATCTCAAGATTCCTGGTCGCACAAAACGATGTTCCGATGGGAGAAGAAAACATGCCCGAATGTAATCCTTCGATTATTCCCTCTTTCTCGATTCACAAGCGACACGTTCGTGACGTACCGGCGAGGGAGGGTAGTGGAGGCACGGACAAGGGCGTTCATGGTGTTTTAACTTGTTTTGCAAAGTAAGGCTTCGTAGCTTTTGTAATGACCAAAATGAAATAGTGAGCAAAAGGGAGAAGAACAAGAAACAAAAGGGATGGAGGAGGGTTGTTCCCAATTAGCGACGGTACGTGTTTTCCGAAAAAAAGGGAGACTTTGGTTTCTTCCACTTTCGGTTTTACTGTTATCGGAATCTCGGTACACACAGTATACGGTACTACGTGGTCCGTGCACAACGTCGTCGAGTCATTATATGTGCCTTTGGAATTGTTTGCGTCCGTTTGATTGGTGAATAACCTCATTCGCTTTGGATAGAATGGAAAATTCAACGAATGACGTTGCTCCACCCATTGGAACGGGGTCGATTCGCTAGGACGGTTGATGACAGACTTGCGACAGTCGACGGTTGATGGTCGGGTCAATGATATCGTGGTGACTGGTGACGGGTGCTGGCGGGTTGATGACGGACGCACCAAGGCATGTCGTGGAAAGAGGACAGACCGTTCGAGCTATTCGTCTGCATCACACATATCATACAGACCGTACCATGTGCGGAATGCCACGAAGACGGTATGTCTACCGAACGATTGTATTTCCACCCCACAACACATTATCTACACAGTACGGCAACTGTTTCTAAGCATGGTAGAGTTCCTCAAAAGCGAGGATCTAATGATTGGGCAAACGACATCATAAAAATACACGTAGTTACAATTGCAAAGGGTGAATCGGTTGTCCTACTACTATACCATTGATGGTGGTGAATAGACGACCTTCTTTGACACCAGATCACCAATGTGATGATCTTCGTTATTGCGTTGAAATTGGTTCAGTGTGGGCATTTGCTTCGTAGCATTGGGTATCAGGCGCTTGCAGAAAGCAACAACACTTTCTTGGATGTGAGTCATTTCTAGGGATCGAATCATTCTGCTTGGTTCCTCTTCGGACGGGCATCCGGGGACATCATCTCTCCAAGAGGTGATGGGCGAGTTGTAATACATTTCGAAGCCAAGGATGAAACTCATGGCACTTGCCGCAATAGTGAGCGCAGCAGCAGGCCCCATCTTGCATTCTCTGTCTTTACAAACAGGACTGATGAAGATCGAGAAGCATGCACCATGCAACAATGCTGCAATAAAGGCAATATTCGCAGCTGAATACCATGATTTCCGTGTAGCTTGTCCGAAGATGAGGTACCACCACAAAACAAGAACAGAATAAGCTCCGGCCACGGCTGCAAGCACAAATGCAACCCGAGGTAGAGTCGGGGGCCCACCACTGTATTCATTGTACTCATCGCAGTAGGTATAACCCTGAAATGCACTGCCAATTGGCGAATACTTCCAGAGTCCATAGTGGAGGCTGTATCGTTGTTCTGCTGCTCCTACTTGCACATCAGCAGACACATAGTGGCACGATGATTGAATGCCAACATTTGCTATGATGACAAAGAGCATTGAGAACAAACCGACCACCAGTAGCTGCACGACACTGACTCGCTTACGAGCAAGGGCAGTATCTCGAATAAATCGCTCGTTCAGTTCTTCTTCCACTTTGAACACCGTAGGTCTTTTGTATCCAGAGTAGCGCGAGGGCGAGGTTCGGACAGCTTGGGCATTGGGATCGGCTCGACTTCGTGTCTGTACAAATAGGCTTTCCGTAAACTGACTCGGCTTCTTCTTCTCTGGCTGCTTTATCTCTGGCTGGGCCGGCTCTTTTTTTGTGTCCTCTTCAACCGTATTCAAGGGATCTGGTTTCATGTCATCTTGTCCCCTAGGTGATCCCAAGTTTGACGTTACCGCTTCTTCAAGTGCCATATACAAACCGGCTACGTTACTCTTGGCGGACTCCAAGAGCAAAGGATCGGGAAGTTCTAGGATGTTTTCAAATTGGTGTAAGAAGGATGATGGAGCCCCACTTCGTTCCTTAGCGTCATCGTTATTTCTTGGAGAGGCAATGTTCGTCACGGCACGCTCAATCGCTTTGAAGAATCCAGTTCCATTACTCTCCACCTGGCTGATTGACCCTCGGCTGAGAGTAGGTCCAGTACGCTCCATCGTTGACGCGTCCGTTCCAGTGTACTCGCTAGGATCTGTGTATTCCGTATAGTTGGTACGGCCAGTCCGAGCTGTCAAGCCGGTCTGGTTACTTAAGAAACTGGGATCGGCAGAATCCGCTCTCGACAGGGTCGCCGATAAAGTCGCCGACAGAGTCGATGAATCGACCCTCGAGTAGGTTGATTCGCCGTACGAGTAGGTATGAATCGTATGGGTATCTTGTTGTGATAGGGAATCCTGGCGACTGAAAACCACATCGCTTTGTGATGTGGGAGAAAAGGCTTCGGTGTATGTTTCGGTAGAACTATCTCCAGAGAAAGAATCTTCAGCACTGCCAGATCTGCGACGATAGTCAGACGTAGGGCTAAGAGCAGTGCTACTATCCACACCTTCGGAACGCGACGTATCAACAGGAAAGCTACTGTCGCGAGACACCACTGAATCATCTCTTCGAACCGAATGTGAGTTCCGTGAAGGGACTCTTTGTGCACGTTGATGATTTCCCAGCGACTGAAGAATTCGTCCAACGACAATATCATCATCGTAATCGTGAGCCTCAGGTGACTCATTGTGTTCTTTTGTACGTGCCATCTGCATATCATCGTAATCGTGAGCCTCAGGTGACTCGTTGTGTTCTTTTGTACGTGCCATCAGCACATCATCAAAGGAGGGTGGCGGTCGTACATCATCATCGAAGGAAGGCGGGGGCTTGACATTATCGAAAGAAGGAGGTGGTCGTACTTCATCATCATCAAAGGTCGGCGGCGGCTGCATGTCATCAAACGACGAAGTAGGCGGATCGATCAATTTCTCATCTTGTGCCATATCTGTCTTTCCCTTCGTGGTAATGATCGGGCTTTTCGATGTTGGCACATCTTCGTCAATCTCGGATTGACTTTGTTGGGATTCCATAAGAAGTTCGTCGGCGACAGCACTTTCCTGAGGTGTCGGTAGGATGTCGAGTTCAGGTTGATTTCTTGGTGATCCAAGGACCTCGTCGATACTGTCTGGTGATGGGAGGACTATCTTTTCCATGGGACCTAGGATTTCATCCACGCCTTCACTCTCCCTAGTATGAGCTGAAGCCATGGTAGACTTTGCCATGACTCTAGGTCCAAGAATATCATCAACCCCCGTGCTGTGCTTGGAGTACTCGGCACGTTCGGCAGATCCACTCAGCATATCGACGTCATCCACGACATGAATCGGCGGTTGGACAGACTTCCCAAAGGCTTCGTCAGACGGCGTATCGTACAAGGACCGTCCAGCTGGGGAAAACGAGGTCATCATCGGAGCATCCTCACGGCTCAGAAGGGTTGAAGGACCAGTCAATATGGACGTCACTGTCGATCCTTTCTTTACCTTGTAGACCGCCACATCGAGTGGATCTATTGCGGACCCAGAACCAGAAAAGGCAAGTACCTGATCCGCATAGGAGCCTTCGGATCCCTTTGAGCTACTCGACGGCTCAACATCCAACCATGAGCCATCGGCAGTCACTGACTCGTTTTCTTCTGGTTGTTCACTGGATGAGGCCTGTTCTTCGACAATGTGTCTCAACGTCACCGATTCTAGACTGTCGAGACGAATTAATGGCTCACTATCGACAGTCGCAGACTCAATAATCGCTGGAGGGACTTCCATGATCGAACCTCGGGGAGATTCCAGGGGAGTCATTCGTTCCACACGTTCGGAGTTTTCATTCTCGACGACCTCTTGCATCGCCTCTTCCCATCCAAACCAATCATGGGTATCATTCATTTTTTTCCCTTGTCCGTTTTGTTGAAGAAATTAACTACACTGCTGCGACTACTACTACAGGTTTTTCTGTGCCGGGACCGAACTTGATTGTCGCGGAGATTACAAATCGTCAACGTAGCGTCGATAAAACCCCTCTCTCCGAATCAATTCCTTTTCGTTTTTGTTGTTTTCCTTCTCTTTTCTCTTTGCAGTGATAGGAGACTCTCGACTTCTCTCTCTCTCTGACTTCGACTCCCTTTATTACCTAGTGGTTCGGTGGGTTTGAACTAGGGCAAGAAATTTTCGCGATTTCGCGATGATGAGTCTATCGAGCCTGTCAGGCATCTCTGAAGCATGCTGGCGACACAGGATTTGAACATATATATGCCCCGTTTATATCACGAGAGCGTCCGTCGAGCCAGGTTCAATTGGCGATAGGAAAATGACGTTACCGGGACTTTGTCGGGTCATCGAAGTCGAAAGAGTCAAATCTAGCCCAAAGCCATGTGACATGTGACTCAAGGTCACTTTGTATGTATGTGTGAATCATAGTAGAACGTTCGGATCGACCGTGCGGATCGATTCGACTGGCTCGGTCACGCCAGCATCGGAAAGCTGTATTCACAGTCATACGTTATGTACGTATGTATGTACGCAAGGAGCATCTTCGATTCATTTACTCCGTTCAGTCGGAAAGTAGGGGTAATACGCTACGTCACCGTCGACGTTCGGAGTTTACCGAATCGTGCACGCTTTTGGCACGACGGAAGTGTTACAGTACTGTACTGTAGTTGCAGTTTGCTCAGGCTGTGTCTCTCACGAGTCCCGGGAACTCGGCTTCTTGTTTCTTTCGCGATGATGATGATCATGCTCTTTCTCTGTCATAGAATCCATCTACAGACGCGGATAACAAGGAAGGCTTTTATTCTTCCTGCCAAAGCCATTACATTTTCTTCTTGTCGGCCTCACCTGATTCCAGCCCCATGACGAAGACTTTGCTATCACATCATCATCATCCTCATCATCAGCAGCATCAGCACCATCTTTCTCTTCCTACGGGTGTCGAACCAAATGTTCAAAAAGTCCTTGATAACTTGACAGAAGAAGAATTGGAATGGGCGGCAAGGACAGTCTATGAATATGTCCAACACCCTCGATCAGAATGGAGAGAATATTATGCCTCCTTACTTTGTCAAAGATATTTAAAATCGAAAAAGGGAGATATACCCATAGCGACTCGAAAGGTTAAGGAAACCATAGCCTTCCGAAAGAAGGAAAGGATTGAAGAATTAATGACAGTCATGGAACGACAACCAGATAGTGAAACTGCACAATCTTTACAATATGAATTGAAGGATAGAACATTCTACGTTCAGGGGTATGATAAAGATGGCCGTTCTACGTTATACTTTATCCCAAGACGGATGACACATTTTGATAAAGTATGGCATCTCAAATCGGCTATATATTCTATCGAACGTGCGATGGCATGTAGTCAAGCATATGATAGGACGATCAATGTCATTGTGGACTTTTCAGGTTTTTCATTGTATAAACATTCTCCACCCCTCGATGTTGGGAAAGAATTCTTGTTGACATTACGGAATCATTATGCTGGTCAAACACACAAAATTCTATTATTGGATTGTCCACCCTCCTTTCATATATTATGGAATATCTTCTCTTCCTTTGTGGGGACGGAAACACGGTCTAAACTTGAATTCCTATCTACTGTCGAACAAAAGATGATGACGACATCGAATTTGTACGATATCGATGAACTCCCCCCCTTTGTCCATCCAAAGGGAGGTATGGTTCGGGAGTTGGATATCGATGAATACTTACATCGACTTCAATTCGATCAGGCCTTTGGTGATGAGATCATATAACAAAGAAACAACATAATAGGTTCCTAGAATGACCATCATCGCAATCTGTAGCATTTTAGTAAGAAGTTTTTCTTAATTTAGTCCAACTTTTTGCATCCCTTACGTTCCCATTCTGCTCGGAGTTGTTGAGTATTACAAAGAGCGGGGAAGAAATGGACTTGACCAGGTTTGGCACCCCTCGACAAGGCCTCATTACTATTGGCGGATTGTCCAGGACCCTTATTCCATTGATCGGATGGTGTTTGAGTTTCCTTAAAGTAGACTAAAATCGGTCCTTGAGGTTGATCAATCCAACCTTTGGGGAAAAATTCATAGTTGACAAAGGAAGAATATTTCCATCGATTCGCACCACCGACGACGATATTCTCACCCGATTCTTGAGAGGTATTTAATAATTCAAACGATGTTGAATCACATACAAATTTTAAACGAAAGGTCTGTACTAAAAACAAAATCCCCAATAACGTCACAATCGGTCCAATCGTCAATTGTAAATAGGGGATGGTATCTAACAATACTCCAACCGATAAAAAAATCCCCGCCAAACGGAAATCTGGATCAACATACGTCGCCCTATCTCCAGTCGAAGAAGGACCTGTTGTTGCCATCAATGACGACGAGATATGTTGCTGTTGTTTCGGATGAAACGAGGGTCCAGAAGATAGTACTTTGGCGGTGGTAGTAGTAGTAGTAGTTGTTGTTGTTGTTTTGGGACCTCCCTTGGGAGCCAAGAATGCTTTAGAAGAACCCACCAACAAGCAAAGTACCAAAAGGGCCAATCGAACGGCCTTGTATGCAGAATACATATTTCTTGGGTAAGTTTTCTTGAAAGCGGTGGGAGTTTAAAATGGATGGAACACAAACAGCCGAGATCCGATTCGGTGAGTGTGTGCTGGCACTAGCTAGTAGTACAGGTCCAAAATGCCTTTCTTCCTCGCATTTTGAAGTTGGACGCAAGATTCTTTTCTTCCGCAATACGGTAGATTCGCTTAGTACGTATGCATACGTACGGTCTCTATGATCACAGTCAAGATCGGCACATGCGACTAACTAGACCACAAGATACGTCCGTCCGTCACTCTATCGGCATATGCGGTTGTGAGAAAGGCCACGTTTTGCGGAGCATTTTTTCACGTCTTTGGCTACCAAAAACCACCTTTCACTTTGTATGCTTTGTCATTGACTTTTGTTGAGAGATTGCACCGACGTGTGGTTACTGGTATCACAGTCAGTACTTTGTTGGAGCTCTTTCATTCACAGTCGATTGCGTTTAGCATTGAGAGTTATTGTTTCTCGTATCTTGTTGTCGCTGACCTTTTCAAAGACTCACTGCTGCTGAAGTGAGTGAATCACGAGTAGTATGAATCGGCCAGAAGAGTCGTCTATCTTGACCTCCATCCAAGAGTTGGTGATTGCGTATGAAAATGAAAATTTCTCCTTGGTCATAGAGAAATGCAACAATCTTTTAAAACGAAAAAAGTCTCTTGATAGTCCTATTGTGGATGCAGTCGAACGTTTGTTATTACAATCCTACCTTCAACGAAAGGATTATGGGAATGTCCGAGAATATGGACGTAAATTCCCTCAACAACATCGTGATTTAGTATTATATGCACATTATCGTCAGGAGGAATATGACGTCGTCTCACAACAGGCAAGTAAGAACACTACGTTAGAACAACATCTATTGGCACAATCCTATTATCATTTGAATCAAGTCAATCCATCTATCCGTGTCTATCAAGAAATGCTGAATGATGATGAATCCTTAGACGTTGAAAGACGGATGGAAGTCTTAACGAATGCATTATCTGTCTTCTGTACGACTGTCGTCCCATATGTGAAGAATGAATCTCCATTGTTGAAACAAGCACAAGACTTTTTAGAAGACCATCCTGATACCTATGGTGACTTATCCTTTAATGTCGGTACCGTCCAATGTTTGACGGGATATCCTCCTTCTTCTTCGTCATCATCATCATCTAATCTGTGGTTAGAAGTGGCGAAGGATTTATGTGGGGATGATAATGTGGAGGACTTAATCCCCATTGAAATCAATACTCAATGGAGTCAACAATTTTGGCATACGGGTACAATGAACAATGATTCATTGAACTATGATACCGAACAGGGATCGGCACCTCAAAAGGCGGTAGCTCAAATCAATCAAGCATTGATCGATCATCGACTATTACCGACACAACCAAATCCCAAATGGAATAGTATCCAAATCCAATTATATTGGTATAATCGTGCAGTCCAACAATATCAAAGTCAACAATATGTCCAATGTACAGAATCATGTCAATCCTTACGAAAAACCTTTGTTGGGAATCATAACAAACGGAATAGTAAGGGATTGACATCATCGAATGATTGGTGGTGGCAATGCCGGTTAGATGTCCTATTGGCTTATGTCCAAAAGGATCAAGGCAAAGTCGATGCAGGTATTACAAGATTGGAAGAACGTTTACGAGAAATTCAAAAACAGGAATGTAATAATATCATTGATCATGCGACAGCCTATATCCAACTTCATTTACAGGCATTACAATCACCTAATTTGTCCTATGAGGGGAAGAAAACATTGTTAAAGAGTTTACCATCTTCGATTCAATCCAAACCAGCAGTCATCTTGACATTGGAAGCCTTGGATAAAGCCATTCAAACTTCGGCGGTGACCGCATCATCATCAGGAACATCGTCGACAAAAAGAAGTCCCATTGATGAAGCGAATGTTTTGTTTGATCAAGGTCAATATATGGAAGCGATCAAACTATATGAAGAATATCTTCCATCACCAGAATCATGTACTGAACAGAAACAACTTTTTGACCATTTAAAGCATGTCCAAGCCTTGGCCTTTATTGGAAAGTATGAAGCATCTTCGGAATTAATGGAAATTGTTACACCCCTCTTGGAATATCCCATGGAAGATCCATCGTCGTCTTCGATGACAATGCTAAAGGGTGAGAGTCTTGAAAATAAGGCATTACCTCGGACATCATCCTCATCATCATCGACATCTACCAAGACATTATCGGCTGTCGTCGTACCACCGAATGGTAATGGTGGTAGTATGGGAGAAATGAAATCGAAACGAACCAAGGAACAGATGTTACGTGAACGTGCTCGGCAAAAGGAAATTTATTTGAAATCATTAGAAGAAAAGGGAATTTATAATCCCAATCAACCTATCAAACCTGATCCAGAACGATGGATACCGAAACATGAAAGGAATCGTGCACGTCGAAGAGGACAAAACATGAATTCACGTTCCGCACAGGGATATGGTGGTGGTGGTGGTGGATTATCACAAAATCAAGCCGATATTCAAAAATTAGATGCAGCCGCTAGACGTGCAGGACATGTCCAACCCTCCACCGGTCCCTCTACTGCCAATCTCAAGGTTTCCTCTGCCGGTGGTCCACGAAAGGCACGTGGTCGACGTTAAAGGAGATGGGTCCCGGGGGTTGTAAACGTACCATGTCAGGAAGAAGTTTTTGCCATTACGCCGAAAAGGAAGGATAAATCAAAAAGTAGCAAACAAGAACACCTGATTGTTGGTACGGTACATTGGGCGAATACGTATTGTAGGATAACTATCGGAGTAGAGGCGGTGCTACTACTAGTAGACACGAGTGTTGGTCAAAATGTGAAAGCCACAACGTCGATATTATTCGCCTGTGATTTTTTTACGATGCAATTTTGGTTGCCACCGTCTTCGTTTTCGTCGTCTTGTCGTCGTCGATACTACTACTACTAGTACTGCTAGTAGTACTAGTACCAGTAGTAGATGGATCGGATATAGTATTATCTTGTTCCGAAGATATCTGTGGAATCATCATCACACCCGAATCATTCTTCTTCGTCTTCTTCGTCGTCGTTTCATTCACGTTACCAGTTTCATCATCATCGGTAATGGTTAAGGATAATAATTCTGTCAATAATTCCTCTTCTGACCAACCCTCCATAGTATTCGACGTTGGTATGGTCATTGCTGTTTGTTTCATTTCGATATCTTCCAAAAGATCAGCCATATCGTCTTTCATATCATCAATGTCTGTTAGGGACGTTTGAGATGATAATTGATGTAATAGATTCGTACTCTCTGAAAGAAGATTGAATATGATTTGATTCGATTCGGCAGTTTCAATACTATGATATACCTGTTCCAATTGTATTAGAATCGATGTTTGTGAATCCATCTGGTCTTGCAATAATTTCCGTCTTGCCATCTGAGCTAATGCCATCTTATTTTGAGACTGTTTCTTGTATCGTAAGGCATTCGTTGTACAAATCTGTATCTGATTTGCTATATTCTCTAATCGGATCTCTGTTTGTTTCATAGAATGTTGTAAGTCAAACAAGGCCAGTGGAACTTGTAATGTCGGATCTTTGACATCCAGTGGTTTCGTCGTACAGGCGGTTGCTGTGGCTGTTGAAAAGATGATGATATCGGATTTATGGATATCCGTCCGGGTAAGGATATGTACATGATGATTCGTTACAAGGATTTCCAATAACCAATGTATATCATTCAAGGATAATCTTCGTGATGGAGAGAAAATATTCGTCGTGACACTCCGAACCCATTGAACCCAATCTGATCGTGCAACGAGTATCCACGGTGGTCTTCGAAGAATCAAGGATTGAGTCTCGGTTCCTGTCGATATTGTTGTTGAGGTTGTTATCATCGAAATGGCAGATTCAAGAATAGTGGAAAGACATTCTTTCGTCAACTCCACATGGACAATCGATTGATCTAATGATACCATGGTTGTTGTTGATTTTGTGGAAGATTTCATCAAAGTACTACTATCCTGTACATTATCATGTTGTTGTTGATGATTACATTCAGATAATAGATCTGGTTCATCATGCCAATATTCATCTGAATCGGTCGTATAATATTTGACAGTCCCATAAATTCCTCCGACTAGACTGGAAGCGACATGAAACATTTTGACAGGTGTCGAAATCACAACCGATGATAATGAGGATAAATAGGAAGATTTTGATTCCATCGTACTCTTGTTCTTGTTGAGATGATGATCATTTCCAATCATCATCAACGTTCCTACATTCTTGAATTTCGTATAATCCTTTGGAGTCACAATTTCCATGGGTGTTGGAAGTGTCCATGGAACTTCAAAATCATCCACATTGTCGTCATCTTCACAAGTAGAAGAATCCTTACCAACCATGACTATCTGTGATAACGTCGCCTGAAGACAGGCATGTTGATGACAATATCGATCTAATGCTTCCTTCCAATTTTGAGGCGGTTGTTGTTGTTGTTGTTGCTGTTGTTGGAGTCGTGATGATGATTTCATCGTCTCTCTGCCTAAACGACTCAAGCTTGTTGAAAATGTCCCCACCTTTTTTAAAAAAAAGAAGAGAGGAATGAAAACAAAAACGAAAGGAGTGTCTCCCTACAAACGAACGACAAAGAGTATTTTGGTTGTTGCAACAACAACAACCACCCAAAACGTCCCTTTACAAAAGGTCTATGATGATGGTATATGGTGTGGACCACAGCCAGCAGTGGGTGCGAAAAAAAAAGGAGCAAACGAACAACGAAAAGAAACGATGATTCAAGTTTGAATTTGGATCGGATTAGTCACGGAGCCTGAACGCTACTTGGAGTCACTCTAGTCAGGCTATCTCTCTCGGTCTCCCGTGAGTACAGTACTACAGGACTACCGTACTACTATCCAAGAGGTTGCCAAGGTATATTCATATTCATTTTTCCTCCCTTTTTTCCCAATTTCCGAGCCGGGGCGTGGTTGGGATAGAAATGGTTCTTATTTCTTTACACATAAACTATACTCAAGTACTCTCATTCTCTCATTTTTTACCATCCTCGAATGCCCTCTCCTCCTCTTTATAGAGACACTAGCTACTTACTCGGGTTTTTCAATATATTCATCACCTGCCAAACAATAGGCGACTTGACCTAAATCTAATGCATCTGGATGGAGGATAGCACCCAAGATCCCACCTGCTAAAATAACAAAGGGTGCATCCCAATTCCATACGACACCCAAAGTCAATGCGAAACAAAAAATGATTGCATCGGCTGCATCTTCAATCGCTGCCTCCCACAAAATGACACATGCAGCCCCGACTAAACCAATCGCCGCCGCATCTAATCCCTTTAAGACTGCCTTAAAGGCTTGAATATGACGTAATCGTGCCCAAAAGGGAACCTTTTGTTTGGGTTTGGTTATTGTTGTTGAATACGATACAACGAAA
>Ga0194115_10004428_pt1 | contig 15106 bp, 6 predicted proteins | sample TA2MahsurfametaG_3_FD_148656 | JGI IMG/M metagenome (GOLD analysis project Ga0194115, IMG submission 148656) | Freshwater microbial communities from Lake Tanganyika, Tanzania - TA2015002 Mahale S4 surface | ecosystem: Environmental > Aquatic > Freshwater > Lake | place: Tanzania: Lake Tanganyika...
ATCTACGACCAATTCTCACCGTTCCTAAGAAATACTGCTACGGCAATCCACCCGGAATGAACCCTAAAGAAACAACTATATTTCTTAGGGGTTCTACTTGGGGAACATCAAGCACGAACGTACCAATTCAGTACTACTATCGTTTTTTCTTTCTTACTTTTTGACAGAAAAAAAACGAAGAGTTAGAGACGTTTTGTCTTTGGTCGTCTTTTAATGGTAACGTTAGGGAGTCTCTAGACGGATAATGTCCCCTTACTGCTGGCTGTCTGTCCTGCACGTCGATGATCGACCATAGCACAGACACGTAATGCCTTTCCAAAGGCACGACCTGTCGCCATGACGACATCCTTCACACTGGGAGTTGTAGCAGTTACAGGGTCCGTATAGGCAATATGAACCGTCATCCGACCATTCATTACGAGAGAATCCAATACATGTTCAAACATTTCACAACTCAGATGTGTCGTCGTCGTCGTCCCAGATGTCACACCCTCACCATTCTTCACACTGGTAGGATCCATGACATATTCTTCACGGGCAAGTACATCATGTAGATCATGACCTAAATAGGGTCGATTACTTAAATCCATGGTCACCTCGACGAGGTCGTCACCTTCTTCGGAAGAGGAAGATCTCGCGATGCCCATACGATTTAATCCAGCCTTTGTGCCTAATGCTTCTGATAGGCATTGACCGACTGCGATACTGACATCTTCTGCCGTATGATGATCATCGACCCATAAATCACCTTCACATTGAATCTTTAATGTCATCTCTGCCTCGTTTGCTAATACAGTAAAGAATTCATCCAAAACGGGGATACCAGTCTCGACCTTGGTTTCCTTACTTGATCCATTCAATAATAAATGGACAGAAATGGATGTTTCCTTCGTCGAACGTTCAATTTTGGCCTCCCGACCTAATTCGACACTTGCCCAATGATTAGGACTATCCGTCGCAAAGATTGTTGGATGATCTAAATATTGACGGAATGCTCGTGAAAATGCCTTGAAGGAAGATTCGACGATATGATGACCATTATTCCCACGTAATTTACGAAAGGTAATATTCAAATGTGCCTTCTTCGACAATTCCTTCCAAAAATGAATGATAGAAGTTGTTTTCCATTGTCCAATCTGACTCCGACCTTGGCCTTTCGGAAAGATTCCATAGGGTTCCAAGGTATATTCTACCAAAGATCCTTCTTCTTCTCCAGTCGTCTTTTCAATGATACATTCGACTAAAGCTTCATCGAGTGGACAACAAAATCGTGATTGAGCTCCATCTTCCTTACTTCCCAAATCTAACGTTTCGAAGAAGGCACTTCCCAGAGCAGTCCCCACTGCTTCACATAGGGATATTTGATTCGTTCCTGCTAAACGATTCTTCATCGATGTATCGGCTGTACTGAATGACGTCGAATCGACCTGTAATCCCACACCAATCTGTGCATGTGAATTGAATTGATCAATCATATGATCGAAAAAACCAATCCCCGTCAAAATCGGTACCCCTGCTTTTCCTTCATTGATAACTTTCAGGTGAGAGACAGAAAATTCATTCATTGGTTTTGTAAACAACGAATTGAGTGTGTTACTGGGGTCGTATGGATGAAGGATTGGTTTGGTTGTTTATATGGAGACTACAAGACAACCACCATCGTCGGAAGTTGGATGGATGATGGATAATGGGAAAACACGGTAAGTGTTTCTTGTGACATCGCACGTATGATTTGTATTTATGAAAGGTCATGGGATACATATTGTGTGGCTGGGAATGTGGTTTTCTTTCGCTGGCCAAAGTATGACTGGCCAATCACAAGCCGAAATCGTCATGACGTCAACCGGGGATTCTAAGTATGACGTCACATATTACCTATTCACTGTGATACGGTATGTATAAGGATCCAATCCCACAGATCCCGTGGACTTCGGATCGATTCTCTACTACAGTACCTCCACCTGACGGCACCTTACCATGCCAAAGCCAGTATCTTCTAATCACGCATGATATCATCCAGAGGAACATCTGAAACTTACTGTTAGTCTAAAGATGACGAACAGAAAGAACAGTTCATTCTGCCAACCTAGCTTCCCGTACAACAGAAGCGTGCAAAAGATAATCGAGTCGTCGATTGAGCGTACAAGGAATGAAATCCAACAGAAAAACGGTTATAAGGTGCATGAGTGGTATGATTTGTATGATTCGTGAATCAAATTAGAAAAAGATAGACGCAGCAGAGTTTCGAGCCCGGTGTCGCCCAAACGATTCATGCATTAATGATCCCATCACAAAATCAGAAGCCTCGAGCTTGGCTTGCTTCGGGACACGGCCCAGGGGTGGTTCAGTCGCATCCTTCCCGCCATAGATTTCAAAGGATCGTTTTCCATGAAGATCCGCCATCTCAACCCCCTTGGCCAGTTGTGGACGCATTGCTAGATCTGACATACTCGTCGCCTGCCGAAGAGTATCGTCTTCGAGCATTCGGGATCGAACGGGTATATGAGACTGTCGTTCAAGGGCTTGTTCCATTCGTTTCACAGTCATCGCCGCATTACCGGCCGCCTGAGCTTGTTGCCGCTCCACGTCACAACCAAGACGTAACGAAAGGGCTGGTTTTTCCTTCGTCTTTCCAGTTTCGTCCGAGTCTCCATCCTTTTCTTGGACGGCATATGCTGACTGCTGATGCCACAGCCGAATCCCATCCAGATTTTGACGTTGACGCGCGCATTGAATAGCCTTTTCCAAAACGCCACGAAGATAGATTTGTGTTGCTTCTGACAGCATCGCCAGAACTGGATCTTCTTCGGCCTGTTCTTCGTTGACCCATGCTGCTACTTCTACAGGATCTACCGTTTTCTTTGACGCTTCTTGAAGGGTCAATCCGGTATCGCCGACAACGGGCTGTGATGATGGGTGCCTTTGAGTTTTCTTCAACTCCCGGAGGCGAACGGCCGCCCAAGCGTTGCGAACCGAGACAACATTCCGACGGCTCCATCCGGGGGATATTCCGGAAGCCAAAACATCTTCGTCCACTTTTGCTGGCTTGGAGCTTCCAATCATTTCGCCGTACAGTAAGCTCTGTTGTTCGTCCGTCAACTGCAAATCCATTTTCGATCCAAGCAACAGCCCAGCAGTCTTCCAATCAAAGTCAATCACATGATCCACGGACTTCATTAGCTCGTTGTATTCTCGAGGAGGCAGGGTTTCAGGATCGGTAGTTTCCGCCACCTTTGGTGATGCAACGGGTGCAGGAGAAGGTGCAGTAGTAGTGGGAACTTTCCGATTTGCTCCTCCGGTACTTCCAGTACTGACGCGTTTCTTCGCGGGCTTTTTCCCTTTCCCCCCAGCCGCAGCGACCTTGGCCTTTTGTGCAGCAATATCGCGCTGTACCTGCTCGATTGTAGGAGCGGCAGTGCCTGGTGTTGCCTCTTCATCATCATCTCTTTGTTGTTTCGGCTGCTGTTTCGGTTCCTCATGTTGTTGCTGCGGTTGTTGTGGTTGTTGCTCTGGCTGTTGTTGCTGCTGTGACTTTTGCTGTTCATGCTGCAGTTGTGACTGTTTCGGTTGGGCTTGATGCGGTACCTTTTGTTGCTGCGCCGCCTGCATCTTCCGTTGTCTTTCCTGCTGGGTCAGCTGTTGCTGCTGTTGATGATGTTGTGGCTGCTGTTGTGGGGCAGGCATACCTCCGGAGGAACCAGACCCGGATCCTCCAGGAGGTTGTGAGGAACTATCTTGTCGGCTCTCTCGCTGCTGTTGCGGTTGTTGTCTTTGTCGCACTTGTATCTGATATTGTTCGAAATGAGCTTCCGTTCGTTTCCAATAGGCTTCTCCCACCAACTCCTTTAAGCGCTCCCTTATCGCGGCGGTGACACTTTCGTACCCCGGTTCTTTACGGCGGTTCCTGTCAGCACAGTCCTTAATGATGCTTCGGGCCTGTTTATGCAAACCAGGATCTTTTTTCTCAAGATACTTGATCAAGATGTTTGTAAACGCTATGAAGTTCTCCTTTTGCCGCCGTGCTTGTTCCATGGCGGCTCGGTCTTGAGATTCGCCTCCTCCACGAGCCAGATGGCCGGGCTGCTGTTGTGGATGCCGTTGTTGTTGGTGCGGTTGAGGAGTCAACCGATGTTGCGATGGTGGATGCTGAGGTTGCTGCCTGTGTTGCTGCTGTTGCTGCTGCGAAGGATTTAGTCGGCTGGGAGCAAAATGATCAGGAATACCATGAGGGGTACTCCGGACCTGATTCGAGGCTGATGAAGAATCACGACGATACTGCTGCTGCTGCTGCTGCTGCACGGTGGGTGCCTGTTGATACTGTGGTTGCTGTAGCTGAGCATCAGCCTGAGAATGAGGAGGTCGATTCGGTGGCAGGGAGCGATTGGGCATTTGATGTGGTGGGTGTTGTTGTTGCAGCTGCTGCTGGCGCTGCTGATCCGCGTGACCCTGTCCAGGACGACTATGAGGATATGCCTTCATCTGAGGTTGTTGTTGTTGTCGCGAGGGCTGCTGCTGTGTCTGCTGTTGAGGCTGTTTCTGGGGAGGAGGAGCGATCGATGATCGATTACTTGTTTGCGGAGTATTCGATCCACTGTTCGTGGTTGGAGGAGGTCGTTTTGGTTGTTGTTGATATAGGCTTTTCAATCTGGACATTTGATCCAGCTGTCCTTCCCCTCCAGAGCCACCAGTACTGTTGCTACTACCACCAGAAGTCCCAGTCGGGGGCGCTGTCACGGTCAAAGGATGAGGCTTTGTGGCCGCTGGAGGGGTGGTACTTGGAACAGGCCTTGCGGAAGGAGCCGTCACGCCACCAGACGCTGTCGCTACAGCTCCTGAAGGAGTCGTATCCTGCACCCCTTCCTCATTGTCGGATTCTCCCGAGGATGAATCATGAAACAAGATGGATTCCATGTTGACGTTGCCACCAAATATTTTTTCTGAATAGGTTCAAATGAGTAAACCACAGTCGAAGGCGAGGGAAGTGGATATGATACGAAAACCCTCTTGACGAAAACTGTGTGTGAAACCCATGACGAAATGCGCGCTTCCCAAGTTCGCAAACCCTGCTGAGTCGTGATTTCGGTGCTGGGAAAACGTTGGCTGTCGACCGCTATATTGACGTCACACCTGGATCAGATTTATAGCTTTCTGTCTATCGTCGGACGCGCTTCTGGTTCACCACAACGACGTTCCGCGTGTTTTTCATATGCCCCTGGGCCGTCCCGATTTTTTTTTATTTCGGGGGCTCTTTATGCGTGTTGGACACCGATGTTCGAAACTCCAGTCGCACTCGCTGTCCGAACCGAGACTCTAGTTTTCCTACTACATTCTGATAAACTCTGGAAGATCGGAGTTAGGAAATTCGTTGATGTTTTGTTTGACTTCTTACGCCAAAAACGATAATCGCGATAGTTGTCCGAGCCTATTCAAGACCATCCTCCCTAGCACAACAAAAACGAGATGCAATGGATGCAGGCGAGATTAGAACGAAGCTAGTCGTAGCTATGGGCTTCGATAGTAGTATTCCATCGCGCCGGCAAGAAGTGCGTCGAAATTTCTCTTTGGGGGTTTGACATCAGATGAGAGCGCGATGGTTGCTGCTATGGCCAATCGCTCTTGATCGTCGACACCAACTGCTTCACCTAAGGCCTCCATTAGCTTCTGCAGAACACCATCATCCACGTCGTTTTCCGTGGGGGTCGAAATGTCGATCACGTTTGTGTCGTTCTTAATGGCGCGTTTGCGCTTCTGTGGGCTCGACCTCCAGGTAGGACCTGTCTCAAGGACTCTTTCGTCTCCCGAGATTTTCGACGTGGAGGTCGAAATCTCGATGACCGATGCTCCTCTGTGACCAGCACCCTCCTTTTGCTTCTGTGGGCTTGACTTGAAGCTGGGACTCGTCTTCTGGATTGGTTCCACTTCCGAGACCTTGTCCAAGGAAGTCGAGATGTCTATCACCTCTGTTTTGATAGGGACACCATTGCTCTTCCCTGCGCCTGGCCTGAAGGTGGGACCTGTCGTTAGGATTAACTCGTCTTCACAGATATTCTTCATTGAAGTCGAAATCTCGACAATGGTTGTGGCTCTGCCAATGGCACCTTTGTACTTCTGTTGACTTGGCTTGACGGTAGGACTCGTCTTCGAGATCTTGTTCATCGGAATGTCGATCGCGTTTGTGCCTTTCTCGATGGCGCCGTTGTGTTCCAGTCGGCTTGGGCTGAATGCCGGCGCCACATTTAGGCTTCGTTTGTCTTCCGACGTATTCGTCAAGGTGTAGATCACGCTTGTGCCTTTGTCCATGGGAGAATGGTCTTTCTGTGGGCTCTGCTTGAAGGTAGGCCCCATCTTTAGGATTCGTTCGTCTTCCGAGTTGTCGTCATCGCTCGAATCCTCTCGATTTGGATTAGACGGCGATAATTCTAATGCAGACACTACGGTTGAGTCGTCAACGACTACCGCAACTTCGGCTTGGCTAAGGCTCTCCATGTGGAGGTCCTTACCTTCCTGATGATCGTCAGACCTTTCCACCAAATCATTCACTACATCAACATTGTCCTCAACATTCCTGTTATCGCAATCGCTTGTTGGTGCAGTAGCCGGCTGATAACCGTGGAGTAGCGTTCCTCGAAAACCACGCTCGGAAGGGCGATTCTTTTTCTTGGGACGTAATTCACCCTCAGTAGCCCTCCCTCGGTCGTGAATATTGGAATAGGAGAACAAGTCATCAATGACACAAGTAGCGTTTGCATCATGTTGATCCTTGTGCCGTTCGTAGAGCAACGTTACATGCTTCGTGACGTCAAACTCTTTTTCGTCCCTACTGAGGATCTGGGGTATGGTTAATTCCAAATCCTTGGTGGACGTGGTAGTTCGGAATATTTTCGGCTCCTCAAACGGCTCATGAAGGACAACCACCAGATTCAAAAAGTCAATCTGGATCCCACTCTGGAACATCAGGAGACAAATCGCCGCGATGTTGTAATCGACGAAGGCGTCAACAGTTTCTTCGGAAAGTAGGGCTCCCATGGGGTAGATCCGTTTACGTTTGCGGCTAGACCGCCGAATCTCAGATGGCTCGTCTGTATCGCAGGCTATGGCAGCAACGTCCCTTAGTGACTTCAACGTTTCCTCCTCTGATGAGCCTTCCTTTAATTCAAAAACTCGAAGCTTGTATTTTCCGGCTTTTTGGTGATCTTCAGTGTCGGATTCAACGAGGATAGGATCCATGACCCCAGATCCAAGGTTTTCGGTGGCCTTCGAATCAGACGGTGACCCTACACCCTTGTTTTCGAGAAAGTCATCGTCTTTCTCTTTGGCCGTCAAAAGATGTGGCAGACATTCGGTTGCGCAAGACTTGCAAGAGCAGAGGGATGGCGACAGCTTGAGATCCTTGAGCGACCCGTCAATTGAAATCTGGAAGCAACCATTTGAGTCGTTATCGCTAGATTGTCGTAACCGGATCAATGGATGCTGCAGCGCAGAAATAGACGTAAGCGCCTCCACCAAACTCTTCGTTTCGGCTCTACCAACGGAGTTCCCAACCTCGCTTGCCGTCGGAGATTTTTCAGGACGAAGTATGCACAGAAGCGAGGCGATGGACTCCAAGTATGCTTGATAGTCGACATTGTTGACCACAGTAATGTAGCTCGCAAGTTTTCGCGTAGTGTCTCCATCAGAACCAACGTGGTGGGAGAGGATGGCATCCTCGACCACCATGCGATGCTGTCGGCAAACAAACGAACGAAGGCATGCGCCAAACTTATCAATCGGAGCTGTTTCACAATCATTGCCAACTGCATGGCGACGAGGGAAAACCAGCGGTTCCACGAAGGCCCTTATCGCGTCAATGCTGTCGCCCCTGATTCTCTTCAAATTTGATAGGACTTTGACTGCTTCTTGCCAGACAGATATATCTGACTTGTGCATCAAGCGACAACCATCGGGAAGGCTCAATTCTCTTTTCGCAAAGTCTGGTCCGTCGCGTTTGAGGCCTTTAGCCCAGCCATTTATGGCATCCCTCATCTGCTCGACTGACTTTCTCTCGGCAGTGCAGAGGTGGCAACGATCAGGAGGAAAATCTAAAGTGCGCTCTACTTTGTGCTCCACATAGGCCGGAAAAAGCTGTTTGACCCTATCCCAGACCTCGCCGGATACGTATTGTACATGACGCCCGTTCGTGACGAGCAGATTTCCGTGGGGACCTTGAACACAGATTGAGATGAATCACCACAAAACTCGAATATTCAAAAACCTGCATCACTTACATGTAATCGATTCATTGAAATCTATAGTCTTGGAGATATCGTCGTTATCGCAGTCAGTTGACGGCGAGTCGATTGCCGATAGTCCACCAAATGCCGAGGGCGACGTCGGTGATTTGGAGTCCAAGTCGCTTCCTCCATCCCATTTGGCAAGTGATTTAATCAGCGAACTGATGCTCTTCCGGAACCTGACCACCGACTGTCGCGAAATCGCGTAAACAAATCTGTCCTCCGACGAATCCACCAATTGGTTCTCATCGGATACCAGCTCGACATCCCCCCTCCCCGCATCAAGTGCATCGTAAAGGGCTTTCAAAGACCGCAGACGACACAGCTTTGCCAAAAGACTATCCCTGTGCGTTGCACAACATCTCTCGCAGATCAAACGATTATCCGAACCAACCCTAAAGTCTTCGATTTCAGACTTATCGCCGCCACCTTCATCCTCTAGTCCTTGGCGAAGGAACGCTCTTTCTCCCCTCAAAAGGCCTACAAGAGTGTCATACATCTTCAACGGGACTAATTTCCCTTGATGCGCGACTCTTGGTGTTAGGCCGTCACGGTGTGGGCACAAGAGGTCCCCGTTCCGGATAACGGGATCGCAAGATTTCAAGAGACCATCTAGCTCGTCATCTGGTTGGCATCTCAAAAATTGTCGAAGAAATTTGGTTGATAACCAAACATGGGGATCAGTACTGGAGTCTGCCGGAACAAGGGATCTGATGCTCGGCATGAGGTAGTTGCGAATCCCCAGCTTCCGGCGGGAAAGGCGGTCGGAGACTTTCGCGTCATCCAAGAATAGTCTGGTAGAAGGTATACGTTAGCCTCGAGTCGAGGATTACGAAATGAACGGGAGACATGGAACAACTTACTTTGATAACTCCTTGTATTGCTCCTTACGTAGGTCGCTGATATCGTCTAGGACATCTCTGGTGCTGTTGCGATTGCGAATTATGTCTTGTCGATGGATAGCAGCAGCTTGTGCTGCCTTCGACAGGTAATCTTCTTCTACGTAATACATATTGTAGGCGTCTTGACTTCCTTTCAGTGATACCCCTTTCCCCTTGTCAACCCCATTATCTGTGTCGCGTCCCCGATCATGAGGCTGTTTAGGGTTGAAACTCGACGATGGACCTTCAGGAAGAAGTCTGACAGCTTCGTCGTTGAATTCAAACCACTGTCCAGTTGTCCAGTCCATGGCCTCCGCCAAGTAGTGACCGCTGTACGCAGAATTTCCTTGATGCCTCATCACAGCGCAGAGTAAATACGTCTTCGAAGAACCTTGGGTAGTGACATCAAGAGAACGAGGCAAGAGGACCTTGTCGCAAACTTTCTTTTTCGTGAACTTCGTTCGATCGTACACATAACGGGACAACTGGATGTTGAGAACGGGGGGGAGCTCGGTCAGCTTAAGGATGCGCTGGGCATCCTGCTTTCCATTGCATACACTGCAAAAGTACTGGTTGTCTCCAGTCAACATTTCGGTACACGTGTACTCCTCTAGACAAAACTGAAGGTTCGTATCGACGTCTTTCGAGGAAGCCATTGCAAAGGCTTCTTCGATAGTTCCTGACTTCTTTTTCGGCTGCCTGGGAGGTTTGACGATTGGCAAGTTGAGGTCCATAAATCCTTCTTTCCGTTCCGACTTATGGCCACAGCTTAAGCAGATGGTTTCGTAGGTGGAGACTCCGTGGAAGATCCGCTTCAGCAAATCACTCAAGTCCCCATCGCTGTCGCACTGTTGAAATGATTCATCCATCCGATCAAACAACAACCTAGCGAACTCGTTTGGATCTTGCTGTTCGTCGTGCTCGAGGCCCAAAGCATTGGAAAACTCCATGGTCGTCAGTTTATTGTCTCCACCCACAAACATTTGCGCCAACAGATGCTGCATTTTGCTCATAACCGAATTCATCCTATGCGTTTCATCTACAACACGCCACGAAAAGATACCATTCAAAAACGTCACATTCTGTGCAAGACATTGCAATTGAGTATTCAAATAGCATGTCGCTCCCAGGTTACGAATCCCTGGCGGCATCGACAACGTTACTGTATCGCCGGTCGGTGATTCGGCCCCTACAACAGGGTTGACGAACAGCAACTGACTATGCCACTCATTGACGGTATCCATATATTTTTCCACAGTCAAGTCATTCGAATGATACCCCTCTCCCTCTGACAAAGGTACCTTCAATACTTGATGAACATAGGATTCTATGAATGTCGTTGCAACTTGTATCGACGCCCTACATCGCTGCCGAGCTTCCTTTGTATGAGATGAGAATTCGATGCTGTTGCCGTGTTCTTGTGACGCCTGCGCTTGAGTAAAGACATCCATTGGGTTACCAAGCGGAAAATCGGGGAGACGTTCCAGCAGCGGAATCTCCTGGAGCGGTCTCTGTCGAGAAGGAGATTGGGTCGTTATCGTCGCAACTTCCTTTGAGCCCTCGAAGATAAATGGATCGGAACTTTCATCATCACCATTGTCATCAGTCGTCGATGTACGCACGTCTTTGATGCGCTCGTCCACTTTGTCAACGTTCACAATTTTTGTATTGGGCGGCACTGGATTCTCGGAAGAAGGCGTTTCGACGACCTTGACTGAATCATCGTCGTCATAATTGTTTTGTGTACTAGGCCTCCATCGAGGGCGAGTCTTCTTCTCTTTACTGAAATACTTGGATATCAGAGACGGTGATGGAGTTGTTTCGGATGCAGATGAATCATTTCCTTCCTTTGCAGGACTGTCCAGATACGAATCCAGTTCGCCACACCTCTCTTCAAGGAGTTGATTGACGATCCCACCCAAGGTTGCGAGACAGAGAGGATTGAAATCGCAAGGGCACACAAACGCATCTCCTTGAGGACGAACACCGACTTGGAACGTGGTGGATTGGATAGGTACCTCAACGCAGGTGTTGGCAGTAGGGCCCGTCCGCAGTCTCTTCTTGGACGTTATCTTTTCGTTCTTCTTCGTTCTGTCCATAAGGAGCCCCTTGGTCCATGCCTTCAACGAGGGGCAAGCACAATTGGCAACATTCCGTAGCATTTTCTGAGGATCGTCAAGATCGCTCATGTCTTCCAGGGGTTCCGGTCGCAAGGATCCCAATTCACAGGCATGCCAGGGTGTTGTTATCTTTGTTTTCGTTTCAAGCGATTGTTGATTTGAAAGAATGCCTCGATACGCATCCTGATGAATTTCGTACTCTGCCTGCTGAATAAGACATTCTAGAACTTGTTCCCCCTCGAGAGATACTCCCAACGTCGAGGATTTTGGCGTCACGACTGCCGACGATGTCGTCATCGTCGTCGTTGTTGTTGACATTCCGCCCAGGTTGGACTGCTCACCTTCCGCACGACAACGCTTACTCTTTCTACCGTTAATTACCGAGCTCCACGTGGGTTTTCTGGCCGCGTGAATTGGACCCTCATCCGAAGTAAGGATTTTGGAAGAAGGGATTGCAGCGGCAGTCGCGGTAGTAGTGTTTCGTGACGGTGACGAGGTTGGCGGCAAGTCATGTGCACTCAACCGAGGGTGCTGAAACTTTTCCGAAACATCCGAGATTTCATCATCGTCATCTTCAATATCGACAACTATTGAAGATTGATCCTTTTCTGGAACCTTTACCATCATCAGATTTCTTGGTAATGCGCCAGCGATGTTCTTCACCTCAAGATATCTTCGGTTCCAACTGTAACGTAGAGTACAGACTCGCCCGAGATCAAATCAACCAAGAATCTTACAGTCTCCGTATTCGCGCAGCAAATGTCATACTCTTCGAGATGAATTTATTTTTGAGCTTGAGTGCCCAAGATGGCGACAGCTCCAACTACAGAAATGTTAGGATATGGGGAGACAAGGGGAAGACCCTCTATGCCGGGAGTTAACAACAACTCCAAAAACCAAGTTTCCAAGCTAGGATTTTGACAGTGAAAACCCGACGATGGACCCCTTGGACTCGAAACGCGCGGCCAGCCCTCGACTGGAAATTGGAACGTTAGCACCTCTTGTGATACTCTAGTACTAGGAGTGGTAAGAGAATACCCTGTGGCATTTACATTTACAGTTAGCAGCTGTCGCTCTATGCACAGCAAAGCAAAGCAAAGCAAAGCAAAGCAATACAACTGGGATCTATGGTTTGAACCTCGTCTAGCCTGGCTATGAATTCAAATCTCATCTTGCAGCATACCACGGGAGTTAGACACTACTGAAAAACCTTGACTCTCGTTGTGGTTTCTTGTCTATGTAAAGGGAGTTAAATCGTCGTTTTCCACACGTAGGATACTATCCTTTGGTAGTTTTTGAATGAGATCGTCCAATGCGACCCGTACGTAGTCATCGCGACGATCTTTCGGAATCATTCTTGTGCTAGTTGCACTCCCATTTCCCCATACTTCCGAATTTCGAGTCTTCGGTACATTCGCATCATTCTCCATCAAGTTCCCCTCTAGCGTTACGACCGTCTTGTACTCGGGATGACTCACGAAGGGATAGCTCCCAAAGGTGACATTGGTATGCTTCTCTACCGCGTGATTCAAGGCGTCGACGATCGCCGCCTCTTCTACTCGCAAAACGACCTTATAGGCAGCTCCACGTTCTACCAACTGTGAAGATAGATACGATGCCACACCTTGAATTTTCTTTGCGAAGAATTCAGGGACACCTGGTAGAATAAAGATATTCCTACATTGTAGGACGGGCCAATCGTCTTCGGACAGATATCGAAGCTTTGCATTCGATGGAAGGGTGGCCATTTTGATTTGGGCCGGTGTAAGAGGAGCATCAGAACCTTTATTCATCTTTTCTCGCAACAACTCGGCCATCTCCTCGTGTAATAGCATCGGGCGATCTAGGGATGCTGCAACACTTTTGATGGTAACGTCATCGTGAGTCGGACCGACACCCCCCGATGTAATGATGATATCCACCTCACTCTGTAGCCGGATAATCTCCTTTACGATTTCATCGGGATCGTCCGAAACGACGACAACCCTTTTGAGTTTGACGCACTCCTTGCGAAGGGCCTTCGCAGCTGCATTCGTATTCTGATCAACGGTCATACCTTTCAAAATTTCATCTCCAATAACGAGGATGCCAACCATCCTTGGCTTCGGGCAATCATCCAGGGATGAACTACTATCATCCTCAGCACCGACCACCTGTGTATCGTTGTTGTTGGACGAAGCAGTCTCGATTGTCGATTCATCCACGAAATTTGTTCTGGTCTCCAACTGAGCCCCAATCGACATGACACTGACGGAGGGGGGTGCAATTTCGATGGTAGGTGCCTTTTTCTTCTTTATTGGTGATTTCGTTTCAGTCTTGTTGATTCGTCCGGCTCGTTCTTGTCCCCAGTCACGAAGCATGTAGGCTGGCCAGAACTTGGGAAAGTTCGATCCATCCCCTTCCTGGTAGGACGATCCACCTGGAACAGCCAGTGCGGGACAAGGAAGGGTATCCTTCGTAGTTCCCAGGCTTGTGTAGCCTTCATCATACAAGCTGCAGTAGGGTAAGTGAAAAAGTCGCAAGAAATGCCAGACATGGCCATAGTTCCATTCCAGAATTGGATTGACTCTCATAAAGGGTGGCATCCAATGGGAGGACGGGGCAAAGTGATCTTGTCCTACAGCATTCGGATCGGACCTTCGTGTCCCCAATACAAACGCAACAGGGAAGGAAACAGTACATCCAGGAATGAAATTATTATCCACCATGATCCTTAGTCCATCTGCAAATTTGATCCCCTCCTCAAAGGCGACCATATCCAAGTCGTACTGCTCGACACTTTGATACAAAAATTCAGTCACCTGGGGGAACTCATCCTGATGATTAAAATAAACGACACGTGGTCGGACTATCCGTACATCACTGTCGTTGTTCTTCCGATTCTTTCGTAAATCACTGTAGTACTTGGCATGTGCAGCCCTAACCAAGTGTAAAATCACTACAGCATCTTTCCCCCCATTGAAAGAGCAAATCACAGACTCTGGACCATATAATCGATAGGCATGATCCAAAGTGATTAGGGCCATTTGGATTCTTGGATGAACATATGAATCAGAGCAACCTATAAGGCTCTCGTAGAGCTCCAAGGACTCCAAATATTGGTTTTCCGACCAAGTGGGTCGACCCATCAACTGGTTCGCGTGATCATCGGATTTTGCAGGAATAACTATCCAGTTCCCTATGGTTTGGGAAGTTTGATCAATCGAAGCCGCCATTTCTCTACTTGTCAATTCCACCTGTTGTTTACTAAAATATTGAGACGGCGTAAAGGCTTCTCCAATCGACCGGGTGAAGAAAAGCCACAACAAGATCGATGAAAGTAAGTTCCGACGGTGAAATACGGAATCTGCTGTCAACATCGCCAGTCCGGACGAGATCGTATGAATTCGATTGGAAGAAATCCTCGGGATTCTTTTTGTTGAAGGTCTCGTTTTTTCACGTACAGGTGCCTGTATGATAGTTGTCTGAAGGAACTGAATTTGATATGTGGCCTCCTGGACCACAATGGGTTGTTGTTTTGTAGGACATCATAACCTTCGTCTGTCAGGAGAACCCAGAGCCGTCGAAAGATAACTTTATTTCGTACGCAGTCCACGTGGTTTTTACGTTTTTCCCTTTTGAGTCCTGCGTTTGTGGTCGATCCATTCGACCATTGCCCGTAACATACTATCGTATCTATTTCACATATCTACCACTATAGGATATTTTGTAGTGCGAGGATGGCGAGACGTTCAATCGCTGAAACGGTTTCAGCGAAAATGTGAAAGAAAACGTGGGAAAAATGGAAAATGTTTTTCCACGCTCGGAAGTCGCTTTTTTGCTTCTCACCACCACT